>Ga0209697_10001757_pt1 | contig 32658 bp, 16 predicted proteins | sample AliMusrvi5mmetaG_FD_184115 | JGI IMG/M metagenome (GOLD analysis project Ga0209697, IMG submission 184115) | Freshwater lake bacterial and archeal communities from Alinen Mustajarvi, Finland, to study Microbial Dark Matter (Phase II) - Alinen... | ecosystem: Environmental > Aquatic > Freshwater... | reverse complement strand
CTCACGCAGCAACCACACCGCATGATAGCGCTGGCGTAATTTGCCATCCGTTTCCGCCTGATAGAGCGCCCGGAGTTCGTCAGCCGTATGAGTCCATTCAATTTTTACGTACACTTGCTTCCCTCGCGAAGAACAGATGTTCTATATGCGAGTATATCAGGTTTGGTCAGATCTCACAATCCGTATCTTATTGTCAAAACTTTGCGTCTTTGCGCCTTTGCGTGAAATTAAAAAAACGACGTTGATTTTGTTTCACGCAAAGGCGCAAAGACGCAAAGAATCCTGCATGAAAATATTGAACCCACACTCCCGCACTCCCTCACGCCGACACGCCGTTACTCCCACCCTTATTTCACACGAATCGCCACATCGCCGGCTATCGAGAGGGCTTTCACCACGTCTTTCTTGGTAGCATCCGCGGTGGAGACGACGGTCACTGTGAGCGTATTGGTCGCGCCGAAAGGCACGGTCAATCCCGGTGTCACCTGCACGTAAAATCCCTTCTTCGTTCCCGGCGCAAGCCTGGCGACCTTCCATCCCTGTCCGGTAATCGCGGTGGTGATTGCGGTGATAGTATCCATATCGAAATAGGCCAGTGTCCATCCAGAGCCGCCGGCTGGGGCAGTGAGGGTGAAGGTGTCGGTGGTATTGCCGGCGTTCTGGAGGCGGAAGCAGTAGATGGTAGTCATCCCATCGCTTAACCACTGGCTTTTTGTCTGGTTCGTGCCGTCCAGGTTGAAGATGCCGCCGCCGGTATAGGCGCTTTCATTTGGCGTGCGGATCAACAGGTCGGGTTGATAGACCGGCGGGATGACTTTGAACGTCACCTTGACCGCGTGATTGGCGGAGAGGGTCTTTACCGTATATGTCGTGCCGCCCACCTGCGCTGCCGTCGTCGCGCCATCCAGATACCAGCTATCCGTTGTATAACCAGCATTCGCGCTTGCGGTAAAGGTGACGCTGCCTCCGTAGGTTATAATTTGCGGCGTTTTCGGACTGATGACACCATTCGAACCGGCGGTGGGGGTGACGGTGAAGGTCAGCGCGGTGAAGGCCACGTTGACCGCATGGTTAGCGGTGATATTCTTCAGCGTGAATTGCGTCCCGCCGGTTTGCGCCGATGCGCCGTCGAGTTTCCAGACCGTCGTGGTATAGCCGGCATTGGCGGTCGCGATGAAGGTAAGATTGGCGCCGGAGCTAACCGTTTGCGGTGTGTTGGGTGAGATGACGCCATTTGCGCCCGCGGTGGGAGTAATGGTATACGTCTTTACCGGAGGACTGCCAATCGCATGAAGTATGCCATCATTTGTCCCGATATAGATGGTGCCTGCTGCCCCGATGGCTGGAGAGGCCATGATGGAAGCACCGGTGCTGCAAGCCCATAACCGCGTCCCGTTCGGATTGACGGCATCCAGATTGCCGTAATACTCTCCGATATAAAGGGTGCCATCCACCCCAATGGCCGCTGATGACATACCCCCAAGTCTGGAGATGGCCCACTTCTTGGTACCGTTTGAAGTGACGGCATAGAGATTGCCATCGTTCGATCCGAAATAGACCGTGCCGTCCGTCCCGATAGCGGGAGAGGAGTTTACCTGACCTCCCGTGGAGAACGTCCATTTCTTCGTGCCGTTCGGGTTGACGGCATAGAGGTTGCCATCAATCGACCCTACATAGATCGTGCGGTCCGCACCGATAGCCGGTGAGGAGCCAAATGCTGATTTTACCTGGTATGTTCCGGTACTTAGCGCCCATAATACTCCACCGTTCGGGTTAACGGCGATGAGATGGCTTTGCGTATCGTTATGGGTGCCTGATTCGATATAAATTGTGCCGTCCGCGCCAATAGCCGGTGAGGAACCCCATACCATCTCCGGAAGCGTTGCCATCCATTTGATCGTGCCGTTCGGGTTGACGGCATAAAGGTGCTTATCGAACGTACCGAAATAAATGGTTCCATCGGTTCCGATTGTCGGTGAGGAGTCGATGCCATCGCTATCGATGTTCATCTTCCATTTTTGCGTGCCGTCCGGGTTGAGCGCATACAGGTAACCATCCCATGATTCCAGATAGATCGTGCCATCCGTACCAATCGCCGGGGATGCCGTGACATAACCATTGGTCGCGAATGCCCATTTTTTGCTGCCGTCCGGGTTGACAGCGTAGAGATGATCATCATCCGAACCGACGTAGATCGTTCCATCCTGGCCTAGCGCCGCGGAGGATTGAATACCATACGAAACCTGACCGGTAGCAAATGACCACTGTTGCACGGCAGGCGCCGGCACGGTGAATGGGCTGCGCCCGGTATGCTGCGGGTCGTGATGGAACATCCACCAATCGCCACGCCGACTGGGAGTTGAAATGAGTTTGAAGGTGACCTTGACCGCATGATTGGCCGTTATACTCTTCAATGTATATAGTGCGCCACCCGTCTGCGTGGTGGCGCTGTCAAGCTGCCAGTTGTCGACGGTGTAACCGGCATTGGCCGTCGCCAAGAAGGTGACGCTGCCGCTGGTCTGCACCTGCTGCGGCGTGTTCGGGCTGATCATCCCGTTGGCACCGGCGGCAGGTGTCACAGTGTAGTTCGTTCCGGTGCCAATCGCGTAAAGTTTGCCATCGGTAGAGCCGGCATAGATGGTGCCGTCTGCCCCAATTGACGGAAACCACCCGCCACTGGCGAAAGCCCACTTCTGCGTGCCGTTTGGATTGACGGCATACTGGCTGCCATAATAAACACCCGTGGATTTGTTGCCAAAAGCCAAACTAATATAGATGGTGCCGTCTGCCCCAATGACCGGATTGGCAGCAAAATACGTCCCTCCCGGAGCAAAGGGGGAAAAGGCCCACTTCTTCGTCCCATTCGGGTTGATCGCGTAGAGACTGCCGTCCGTCGAGCCACTATAAATGGTGCCGTCGGCTCCAATGGCCAGTGAGTACCAATTATTGCTGCTGGTGATGCCGGCACAGGTCCACTTCACGGAACCGTCGGAGTTGAATGCATACAATTTGCCATCTTCCTGCCAGAGGTAAATGGTGCCGTCTACTCCGATTGACGGAGAAGACGATACCAGGCCGGCGGATAAGAATGACCACTTTGGGCTACCGTCCGGGTTGATGGCGTAAAAATGGTGATCGGCCGCGCCGACGTAGATGGTGCCATCCGCTCCAACCGCCGGGGAGGACTCGACCGAGTCTGTGGTATGGAAGGTCCACTTATTGGTACCGTTCGGGTTAAGGGCATACAGGCAGTCGTCATTGGAGCCGATATAGATGGTGCCGTCTGACGCAATCGCCGGAGAGGATGAACCTCCATAGGCACTTGTGAAGACCCATTTCCGGGTACCATCCGGGTTGATCGCATAGATATTGTCTGATTCGACATAGATGGTGCCATCCGCTCCGATAGCCGGGGTAGATTCTATTTGTCCACCGGTCGTGAACGCCCACTTCTTGGTACCATTCGGGTTGAGCGCATACAGATTATTATCGTATGAGCCGAAGTAAATGGTACCATCCACCGCCATCGACGGGGCGGAGAAGATATTATTACCGGTAGCGAATGTCCACTTCAGCGCCGGCGAGCTCGGACAGGTGAACGCACTGCGGCTGGTGTGTTGTAAATCGTGGTGGAACATCCACCAGTCGCCGCAATGAGTGCTATTGGTCACCGTGGTGACGGCTTTGACCACGTCTATTTTCGTGTGATCCGTGACGGATGCGGCCGTGAAGGTCAGGATATTCGTCGCGCTGGCCGCCAGCGCCTGACCCGGTGTCACCCGCACGGTAAACATTGTCGTGGCGCCGGCCGCCAACGGGAAGGTGGCGCTGCTCAGGTCGATCGCTTTCCCGGACGCATTGCTGTAGTTCGCCGTCCAGCCGCTGAGCAGTGTCGATGAGCTGACGGTAAAGGTATCGGCGGTCGTGCCGGCATTTTTTAGTTGCAGGCAAGCGGTTGCCGTTGCGCCATGCATCACCGTTTGCGATTTCGTCTGGTTCGTGCCATCCCCGTTGAAGAGGCCCACACCGGTAAAGCTGGTCTCATTTGCATTACGAATCGCCAGGTCAGGTTGCGCGCCGGAGGAGGGCGGCAAGAGGAACACGCCCAGGATACCCGCTGTCGGACTGGCCTGTCCCGCCGTGACGACGGTGCCATTCATGGTCGCCAGGAACACGCCGTTGCCGCCGGCGATGCTGCTGCCGAACGCGCTGCTCATGATGGAAAAGTCCGAGCCGCTCTGGGTACCGGCCGTCGTGTAATATCCGCCGTGGAAATCAAAACTCGTGGCGAAATCACCCTGTATCCAGGTCAGGAGATACACTTTGCCGTTAAAGGTAACTGACGGCCAATTTCTCTCCGCGGCAGGTCCGCTCACACGGAATTCATTCCCAGGGAAGGTGCCCGTCGTCGTCATGAAGCGTCCGTGCAGATCCCAGGCCTGCGGTGAGGGATATCCCGCACCGGTATCGAAACTCCAGACGATAAAGAAATTGGCGCCGTCGCAAGCGATCGACATCGGGTTATAGCTGGGGGAAGCGGTTTGACTGATCTGCATTACCGCGCTTTTTGTGCCAGCGCTGGTGAGGAGGAGACCGTTGACATCATACAGCTCCTTAGCGCCGGTCTCCCGTTTCAGCCAGGTGATCAGGATATTTGCGCCGTTCGGCGTCGCGCACATGGCGGGTTCATCCAGCACGGCAGTATCTTGGACGAGGGTGATCTGACTGCCAACCAGGATGCCGCTTTTATCGATGTATTGGCCGTAAATGTCATGGGCATCACCATTAGTGTCATAGTTGCCCAGCCAGATAGTGAAATACCTGGAGCCGGTAAAAATCAACGGCGTGCTTGACTCCCCGGTTTTTTTCCCTGCCCCGGAGGTTACGGGAAACGGTGTGCCCACTTTTGCGCCCGATTTCGCAATGAACTGCGCATAAAGCTGATTGTTCGGCGCACCGACAGCGTCCTCCCACACCATCAGGTAATTCGTGCCGTCGAATGCCGTAGCCGCATTGCCACCGGTGTGACCGAGGAGAATGCGGTTGCCAACCAGGGTACCGGTTGCGGAGATCATTTGCGCGGAGATGGCGGTATACCCGAAATGATTCATCGGGCTGCCACCGAGCGCAACGAGGTAATTCGTGCCATCGAATGCCGCACTTCCTTCAAATACATCGCCGGCATTGGTCGCAATGGGAAACGGTGCCGCGTGCAAAGGAACAGTGGTCAATATTCCAACGAGCAGCAGGATGCCCAGCCAACGCCCGAACGCGGTGAAAGCAAATTGCATGGGAGTTCCTCCATTCCGAGGCAAGAAGTACTAATGCTGCTATTCAATAGCTTGGTACGATCTCCTTTCATTGGTCAACACATCTTTTGCAAAGAATCATGAATAGAAGGCATACAACGCCGATACCCCCACCCTCACTTCACCGTCACCAGCGCCACCTGGGTATTGTCGCAGAAGGCACCGTTATCCGGGTGCTGGCTTTGGAACAGTCGGCAGAAGGCCGGAGGCGCGCCAGGGCCGGGCGCGACGACGACTGCTGATTCCAGGTAAAACTGCGCGGTCGTTTCGTCGAGGAGAAAGAACGAGAGCGGGATGAGCGCGCTGAGCTCATAGCCGCCGGCGGGCAAGGGTGTCACCCGCGCGGTAATCGCCGGGGCGGGGATATCCTGGCCGCAGTCGTGGCCGGAAACTTTCACCGTGCCATCCGGATTCGGCATGATCACCAACTGGCGGACGATGCCGTGGTGGCCGTGGAACTTTTCCTGCTCGTCGCCGGCGTAGGAGCCGACTTTCGACACGTAGACGTCCAGATTGCTGCCGTTCCAGTTGTCCCGGCCGGCGAGGCAGCGCTGATCGTAGACGCAGGCATGCACGGTCAGCGCGTTGCCGGCCACGGCGAATTGGGTGTCGGCGGCTTTGCGCTCTAAGCTCCAGCAGGTGTGTGTGGGTTCATTTTTCAGCGCGGTGGCCACGTTGGCAAGATCGAGCGCTTTCAAACGGACGACGGTGAGCTGCTGATGACCGCTGGTTTCCGGCGCGTGCCGCAGGGTGGTCCAGTGACGAGGATCGTTGAGATCGAAACCCAGTTGGCGCAGCAGCAGGTGCACGAAGGCGCTGCCGCCGACCGGACCGTAGTGCAGGCTATCGGCCATCCAGCCCTGTTGTTCCGCCGGGCGGGAGTGCGGGCCCATCACCACGCGCCAGTCCCAGCACGCGCATTGGTTGGCGGCGGCCACGGCTTTCGCGACGGCGGCGAACTCTTCCGCCGCGCCTTCGCGGGTTTGGCCGGCTTCCGGGCAGGTGATGATCAGGATGCCCACCCCCGGCGCGGCGCGTTGTATCTTCGTCACCAATTCGGTCATCGCCTGGCGATACATCGCCGGACGCCCGTCGTTGTGCATGTCATTAGTGCCGAAGAGGATCGTCACCAGGTCGGGTTTGGTCGCGGCGAAAAAGGCGGAAAACGCCTGCGCGTCGGTGGGTGCGCGATGCCGCGCCATCCCCCAGCCATGGCCGAAGGCATAAACCAGCGCGCCGCCGGCTAATTGATTTTCACCCTTCGCCAGCTTGCGCCGGTCGAAATCGCAGCCGAAGAGGATCACTTTGCCGGTCAGGTGGGTGATTTTGAATTGCTCCGCGTAAAACGGCTCGCTCACCGCGTAGCCGGGCTTGTCGGCGGCGCAATCGATGCGCGCGCGCTCCCAATTGCCGATGAAGAGCGAAAACGCTCCCAATCCTGGTCCCACCTGATAATGGAGGCGCACGCGATGGACGGCGTTGCCGGGCACGGCGGGAAACTGCACGCTGAGCGCGGCTTTCGCGTCTTCGCTGGAACACCAATAGCCATCCATGGCGTAATACGGCGGTGGGCACGGCTCCTGCGGGCCGGTCGGTTCGGCGAGATATTGCCAGTTCCCCTCGTATTTGGCCTCCGGTCCGCGGGGAATCGCCGACCGGGCGGAGGAAAAGGTAAAGTAACCGGTGCCGCGATCGCCGTAACATCCCTGCAGCAGCTCGCGCAGTGCCACGGTGTAGGTGGGCGCTTCGGTATTGGAATCGCCGAAGCAGGCAATCGTTAACGGCTTCGTTCGCGCGTCGGCCTGCGCCACCCCCGCCCGCCAGCTAGCCAGCGTGTCCAGCCCGCTGATCGGCGGCATGAGGATATCTTCACCCGCCGCCACCGCCAGCCCGCAGCAGAGGCACAACAAGATCACCAGAGCGCCCGATTGCATAATGCACCGCCTTTTCCATGGAGAGTTGAAAGTTTCTTCCACGGAAGACAGGTTCTTCCTCTATACCGTTGATAGTGGGGATATTTACTTTTTTCTACCGCAGAGCCGCAGAGAATAAGCAGTAGGAATATCGAAGTAAGATCCCTGGGAGCCCGGCAGTCCGCTGCCGGCAACTCAGTGCATTCATGTCCAGTGCAATAATATTCTCTGCGTTGAAAACACAACGGAGTTGAAAGAATGCAAAATGGTGAATGGAGAATGCAGAATGAAATACCGCGTGCCCAATGAATCAATGGCTCTTCAAGGGTATGCGGCGATTCATTCTGCATTCTCAATTATGCATTCTCCATTCTGCATTTTTCTTCCCAGGCACTAACTCTATCATGACGCCTATGCCTTTATATCCTGTATCCCACCTCCTGCATCCGTTCCCTACACCGACATTCCGGGATTGACAAAGTGGGGGATGGCGGGGAGAATGACAGGGGATCGGACAGGAGGAGGTAGACGCTGATGGATATTTTAGGGGCGCGCATTCGGATTCGCCCATGCCGGCACGAGGATCTGCCCTTTTTGCAGACGCTGTGGAATGACGGCGCGGTGATGCGTTATCACGGCTATCCGCACGGCATGCAGGTGACCGAGGAGAGCATGGAGCAATGGTGGGCGATGACCCAGCGCGCGGAAGAGGCGAAGGGGGGCGATCTGGCGTTCGCGACCCCGTATTGCGTTATCGAGCGGCTGGACGGTACGCTGATCGGCGAATTTGCCTACTCCTTCGATGCCCAGCAACGCGCCAGCGTCGATCTCAAACTCGCGCCCGAATATTGGAAGCAGGGGTATGCCGGCGAGGCGCTGGTCATGGCGTTGCGCGACATCTTCGCCACCACGCCGGTGAAGAAGATCGTCGTCGAACCGCTGCCCGACAACGCCCCGGCGCTTGCGCTGATGCGTCGCTGCGGATTCCAGCCGGCGCCGACCGAGAATCATCCCTACCGCTGGGAATGCACCCGCACCGATTTCGCCCAATGCGAATTGATCGGCGCGGAGAAGAACGCCTGACGTAAATGCGCGGGCTGCCGGTTGTCGACGGAACTTTTTTAACCGCAGATTACGCAGATTACGCAGAAGTGAATTCAAGGGGAACGACGTGAAAAGCGGGGATAGTTACGGAAGGCCATTCGTTTATCCCTCATAAATCTGAATCTGCGAAATCTGCGTAATCTGCGGTTAAAAAATCCCGGCTACACGCTGACAGTCTGGTCGCGCGCCGCTTCCAGCAGGGCGAGGATGTTGGCGACCGGTACGTCACCTTGAATATCCTGGGCGGCGGAGAAGATATAGCCGCCATCACGCCCCATGGTGGCGATCAGTTCACGCGCTTCCGCTTTGACATCCGCCGGCGTGCCGAAGGGCAGCGTTTGCTGGGTACTCAAGCCGCCCCAGAAGGTCAGGCGATCTCCATGCTCAGCTTTTAACCGCCGCACATCCATCGCTTCCGGCTGGATGGGGTTGAGCACATCCAGTCCCATCTCGACCAGCGAGGGGATAATATCGACGATGTTGCCGCACGAATGCACCCACACATCCTTGCCGTAGCTGTGAATCAGGTCGTATTCGCGCTGCTCGCCCGGACGAATCATCTCTTCCCAGCAATCCGGCGCCATCAGCAAGCCGCGCTGCGAGCCCCAGTCGCTGCCCAGCAACACCCCGTCGATCTCCGCGACGGCGAGGAAGTTGTCCAGCATCACCATGTTTTTATCGATGATGGTGGTCAGCAATTTACGGGCAAACTCCGGCTCACCGGCCATGTCGGCGAGAAAGTTTTCGATGCTGCGGGAGAAGTAGGCTTTTTCAAAGTGGCTGCCATAAATGCGGACGAGGAAATATTTATCCGATTGATCGCGCAGTGCTTTCACGCGATCGGCCAATCCCTCATAACTGCCGTAGCCGATCGTGGTCGCCGGTGAGATCGGCGCATCCGGACCAGCCCAATCCGCGCCGAGTTGATACCAGTTCCACCACGGCACGCCAATGTCCTGGACATCATTATCGATGAAGGCGTCCAGTTCCTGTTCGCGCATTACCCCTGCGTTCACGAGCGCCGCGTGCGCGTCGGCACAGAAGGTTAAGAAATACGGCGCGCGGTCGGCCGTGCGATGTCCGATCGCCGCCTGCACCAGTTCTCGTCGGGTCATGCTCTACCTGCCTTGCCTTAGTGTTGCTCTTTTTCCGATTTCCTGCTATTCGACCAAAATACCTGCCGGTTATTTACCGGCAGGTAGGGGAATGCGAGAAGATTGATCGGTCAGATCAGTCGAATCAGACGGATCCACCACTTCAGGGCGTATAGCGCGCCACCGCGATCATGCGATGTTCGCGATGGAGGGGCATGTCCGACGTAAGGTTGACGGGCGTGATGCGCTGGGTGCGAAAACCATAGCGGCTGAACAGGCGATGGACGGCGACGGGGGAATACAGGCACGATGGCATCTCCGCGTCGGGCATGGCGGTGAATTCCTCCCGCGTGCGCCGGCGATCGGCGTGGCGGATCTGCAACGCCAGCACGCCATCGAGGCGGCAATAGTACGCCGCCAGGCGCAACAGATTTTCGGGGTGCGTGCTGCGCTCGAATCCATCCCAGATCGTCACCGCGTCGAAAGAGCCGGCCGGCCAGTCACCTTCCTGCAACGACGGCTGGATCGACGCGTCATGCAGCAGTGGATGGGCCTGCACCGCGGCATGGGTGCCCACGCCGGCGACCTGCCAGCCGTGACGGCACGCGCGATCCAGGAAACTGCCGTCACCGCACCCGATATCCAGCACCGCGCCACAGCCGACCGATTGTTCGATGATCGCGAGTTGGCGCGCCAGTTGCTCGTCCGGCGCCGGCTGTGCTTTCGCCGACGGGATCACCGCTTCGCCGGAGTCCGGCGGCCAGGGACATGACCGCGCGGTGCGATAGACAAAATAGCAGGATGTGCAGCGGACGATATCGCCGGACGGCAAATGCCGCCGGCGCGGGGGCGTCAATCGTTCCTGGGCGGCGGAACAACAAATTGGACAAAGCGCTGATGATTCCATGGCAGGCAACCTTTAAGAAACTGGTTAAGCGAGATGAATCCGGCGGCTTTAGTATAACGAGTGCATGTCTCTCAGCTTGGTGAAGAATTCATACAAATGGTTTGCTATCCATAGCTGGCCTGGCGCCAGACTTCCCACACCGCTTGCCCGTGTTCGGTCAGTTCCATCCAGCATTCTGCTGCCGGGTGGTCGCCGATGCCGGCCAGTTGCACGGGAATCATTTCCGGGGCCAGTTCGGTGGCGCTGGGACCGCCCGGGATGCGATTCGAGCGAATCAGTTGCTTTTCCATCAACCGAACTAACGCGGTGATGACCATCCCGCGCTCCCAGAGCGGTTTACCTTCGTGGAGCTCGCGCATCAGCTCGGAAAGCGGCAACGCCCCATCCGCAAGATAATCGATGAGGAAATACTCGATTTCCGACATCTGAAACGACATGGCCCGCCGCACCTCCGTGATACTTCACTGCCATATACCCCGTGTTGCGGTACGCTTCTGTGCGAGAAGACGACAGCGGTAGCCGAATTCACCGGATGCACAGGATATTGTTGAAGGTACACAGACTATTCCGATTAGGTGCCCTACTGATCCGCTCATGGCTTCGCTAAATGAGATCCGTTTCGGCATCTCTGGCGCGCGAGCGTCCCCGCGAGCCAGAAATGCCGGAACGGTTACCCGAGATAATTCTGAGCTCTGCTCATGGTGCCGCGGTTGGTTGGCTTTTGGGGAGGCCGTGGGGAAAGGAGACGGCATAACCTGTCAGTCCATCCGTTAACAACAGCCCGTATACCTGGCTGGAGATGATGCTAAAATGACCGTGGGCCATGGTCAGACCTGGTAGCTCACAGCGTAATTTGATGAACGGCGCCTGCACGTTTTTCGCGGTCAGCCATTCGTTGCCGATATTGCTGATCCAATGAAGATTATTGCCGGTGATGACAAAATTCCCTTGTTCATGATAATCGACATATAATCCCAGCGGCTTCTTATGCATTTCACCCAATTTAATACTTTGAATGCCTAATTGGCCATGACCGATCTCAGCAAAGTAAATAGCCTCATCATACATGACTATGCTTGCACTAACCGTATAACGAATGGCCTCCTCAGTAACTTCGACTTTGCGCGTTTGAGGATCAATCAGCAGGGGAGGGGCAGAACGATGTAAGATATCCCGACCGACCAGCAGGCGTATCGCATCCCCCGGTATATGCGTCGGCAGGCAGAACACAAAAGACGGTTTAAAAGCCAGATCAGGATTTACCACGGATTCCGGTTTCCCGGGGATATATAGCGGTTGCTGGCGCGCTTCCAGTAATATGTCTACCGATAACTCTCCACGTGGGCTGAGCGTGAGCACCGCGCACCAGGTTCTATCGGATGCTCCTACCAGACAAATTTTCCCGGGAGCAATAGTCGTCGAGACAAATGATTCTGCCTGGGGTAGGCCGTCCCGTGCGGTAAACTGCCATTGTTGTCCACTGACCGGATCGGAGACCAGTAGAAATGGTTCGAAAGTATGACGACCATCCGAGGCAATCACATGTTTATTAGCTGGAGCCCAGATATACTTACCGTCGTAACACAAGCCACTGAAATTATGATTATATCTTATATCATCGAATATGCGTTTTAATTTGCCTTTTTCATACAGTAAGAGTAAATCGTCTCCCATCCAGAGTAGGTCGGTTCCTGCGCCACACGGCAGCCAATTATAACTATAAATATATTTGTTGAGGCGTTCTCGGGGATAGGGATTCGTCAGTGTCAATTCTATCGGGGTAAAGAGAATATCCTGAATATCGGGATTCGTTTTGACCGGATGATTTGTTGTCTTTTCAGTGGGCGAGGCGGGAATGGTTATCGGGTGCCGTAATTCGGCAACCACTGCCGGAATTAGCACCTGGCCCACCGTCGCAAGGTGGTCAAGGAAAGCCGTGTATTCAGGACTGATAAAATCGTCCTGCGATAGACCGGCGAGGGCCATCTCATGGAGCGTTTGCTTCTTGAGATCGTCATTGAAATTGGTATAGAGCCGCTTATCGACCGGTATATTCAGTAAAACTGCATACGCGCGGATGGCACGTAATTTCTCCGCATACAAAACTCGCTTACTCTCGCTGGTATACGGCAATTCATTCTTAGCAATTGTGGTGATTGCCCGCATCAATTCAAAGATATCTGATAAAAAGAGATGCGCGGATTCCGCTTGCTCCGCCTCCTGATAGACGCGATCTCTTTCCAACTTGAGACTCGCCGAATATTGAGCGATTGTTTCACGCATACCGAGATCGTTCTTATGATGAAATATTTCTGCGGTCATATAGGAAAAGCTGGATGCGATATCGGTGAATTTGTTTCCGTAGAATAAATCATGTTTGACTTGCGCCAACTGCTGATACGCATCAAGATATTCCCTGGCCAATTTGTACTGACGGAGGACAATAGCCGCTTTCGGAATTAACTTATCGACTCCCCCCATTACGTAACCGTTTGCGAAGGCGATGTGGCTGGCGGCAAGGGCCGCATTGTAGAGTGCTTGCGGTTGGTCGGGTTTGAGCAGCAGGCTTGCCTGATACAGCGCGAGCGCTTCTTCCCAGTTGCTGATCTGAAAGAACACCTGCGCGCGCTCGGTTAATTGCCGGGCTTCGTCGCCAGTCGGGATGGCGGCGGTGGATTGGCCGGCGATGCCGTTCAGCAGGCTGCCGGTCGCTTTCAATAGATAGGGTCCGGCTTCTTCAGGACGCAACCCCGCCGTCCCGACTTGCTGCAACTGCCGTTCTCCCTGGCGAAGCGCAAGGCTGACAGTCATCCGGCGCGCGTCGGCCACCCCATCATGGCGGTATTCGCCATACAGGTAAAAGGGCAACGGGCGCACTACTTGCGCACCGGTAGCGGACAGCGCATATTCGCTGGCGATCGCGCGTGCTTCGTTGAGTTCGACCGCGACGATTCCCGGTTGCTCGAGCACGCGTTGTTCGAGCAACCGGGCGAAGTTGTTCTGCAAATAATCCTCGTCGTGGGTGAGATCATTGCTGACCAGCGGGGGCACCGCGCAGATGGCGGTAATCTTTTCCGTCGATTTGCGCAATCCCTGCCGCACCACCGCCTGTAGCGCGGCAGCATCGACTTCGACATTCGCCGTCCACGGCACGGTGCGCACCAGTAAGCGCAGCCCACCGGCGGTCTCCGAGATGACGATGTTCATGAAGCGCGACTTCTGCGTCGGGGTGACTTCACGTTCGCCGGCCTGCAATAATATCAGCAGGTCGGCCTTTAAGATGCGACCAGTGGCGATGCGCTCTTTACCGTCCTCCGGACCGAATAATCGCGCGAGGGTCTGTTCATGCAACACCCGGGCAATATCGCCACGATCGACCAGCGTGATGCCGGTCTCCTGTGCGAGTCGCGTTTCCAACAACGCCGTTACCGGCGCTTGGTCCAGGCCCAACGCGGTATCAGTGACGAGGGCGCAAACGGCGGCAGTTCCCGCCGCCGCATGCGTCACGGGAACCGCGCCGAAGATCAGCAGGAGCAGCAGGCAGCAGACCGGGAAACTACCCGCCCTTTTTCTCGTCATCTTTCTTCTCCGTGGTCTTTTCTACCAACTTCGGCAACAGCCGCTCGGCGATCATGGCGGCGGCTTTCTGCAGGGCGGATTTGCCGGCGATCTGCTCGGATAGATCGACCACGATCACCGTCTGGCGGTCGATGGCCAGCACGTGATTGGTGGCCGGATCGAGGACTTTGACTTCCAGGCGCGCGCGTACGCTAACGAGCTCACCGATGCGCGTGGCCATTTCGCTGAAGCCTTCACCGAGCAGTTGGATCGGCGCCGGCTTGGTTGCCGTGGTATCCACGACCGTGAATCCCGTTTCCTTGCAGAATAAGCTCATCTCGGTCTGCGCGGCGGGATCGACCGTCGGTTGCCCGACATGGTGTTCATTGATACAGATATAAATGGACGGTTTCTTCGCGTCGAGCAACTGGGTTTTCAGCGCTTCGATCGCTTCTTTCTCCACCAGCGGCTTGGCGACAAGTTGTCCGGCTTCCGCCAGAATGCGGTGGGCGACTTTCCCGGCGAGTTGATCGGCCAGCGCCCCCAGATCATCGGTAGTGTTGCCTTTCACTTGCTCGCCCACTACGCGCGTCGTTTCCGTCCCGATCACTTTTGCCGTCAGGTAGAGCGATCGGCCTGCTTCGAAGACCGAACCGGTGACCAGAATCTTGGCGCCGGTAAGCTGCCCGATCTGGGTGGCCTCTTTCGCATTCACCGTTCCCGACAGGTTCAGGTGAAATTCCGTGAGCATCTTATCCAATTCCGCCCGATCGACCAGCAGCAAATCGGGATTGGCGGACAGCGAGGCGAAGAGGATATCGGAAATTTTTCCCCCGTAATCCTTCACCCCCGCTCCGCGTTCCTGAAACGGAAAGACCGCCACCGGATACATAGGCGGTGTTTTGGTGTCCGCAGTGTCGGCGGCGAACACCGGCAGCGCCAGCGCGCAGAGCACGGCGCAAGTCAGCAAGGTACGGCTCAGATACAATCGCATGGTAGATCCTCCTGTTACGGTTTGTCGGTCATCACCTCCGCGCCTACATACTCCAGCAGGCGCGCGAGGAGAAAGCGTGGGGTCGGACCGGCATCCCATTGGGTGATGATGCCAAATCCGCAGATGAGCAAAGATCCTTTATTTTGCGGGTAGCTATACTCCAGCCACGGCCAGCCGGCGGCACCCTTGGCGATCTCGCCGGTCACCTGGTCGTGTTGCGCCTGGATGTTTACGCTGGTCAAGATGGGGTTGCCCGCGGGCCAGTCGTCCGCGTCGAGATGCTTATCCAACTCGGTGATGACCGCGTTGCGCCGCAAATTGAGGCGGGCCGGGGCGGGGAAATCGGTGCCCGCCGTGCCGGGGAGCGGAAGCGTTCCGGCGGCCGGCGCCAGGCAGAGCACGGGATGGCCGGCGGCAGCCGCTCGCACGATCATTTCCGGCAAAGCGTGATAGTCGTCGAAGGAGACCCCCTCGCCGATAATCAGCAGCTCGTGACCGGGTTCCGCCAGCGCATCGATGTTACCGACCGGGGTGAACGGCAGTTGTGCGTCCTTCAAGCAGGCAGCGGTTTTTCCGTCCGGATCGAACAGGCGAATTTTTTGCGCGGTGAGCCAGTCAAGATGATCGGTAAACGGATTGCTCGGAAAGATCCACAACCGCTTGTCCACCGACACCACGGGAGGATCGAGTTGTTCGCTCGTGGCGGTCACCGTGAGCAGGGCCGGCATCACCACGCCGGGTTTCACGTCGGGCAAGGTATAGTGGACCTCGAATATGCCCTGTTTATCCGAACTGAGACGCAACGGAGTTTCGCCGCGCGCCGCTACCCGTCCATCGAGCGTCAGCCGCCAAGCGGCACGCACCTCGACCGTCTTTTCGGTAGCGAGCGTGAAATGCCAGACGGTTTCTTTTCCCGCAAATACCGTCGCCCATCGTTCGCTCGGAGTAATCGTGAGTGCCGGAGTCTCCGCGCACCGCGCGATCGAAGAGGACAGCAACAGCACGAGCAGCAACCATACGAACACTGTGACCGCCGGCCTGGGCAACCGACAGCATGGTGAACCGGCCTTCATGGCGAATCGAGTCGGCATGGATTTTTCCTCTTCGTAATAATAGCAATTGGATAGCTTGTTAGCAAGGGTAGTGCATAATAATCATGGCAAGATAGCCGGCTTGACTCCGCTAAAATGAAATGATTGGCCATTGGATTAGCCACGGTCAAACCAGCGCATGCGTCTATCCTGTTGTTGTGGAACGGATGCCTATGGCATCACCCCACATTCGGCGTATGCGCAAATTCCTTGACAATCCCTCGCCGCCTTTCCCATAATGCATAGTATTCAATCGTTCAGGATAAGGAATTGCCCTATGAATCGCCTGCTGACCATCAGCCTGCTCTCGCTGCTGCTTACCGCTCGACTTATGGCCCAGCCGGATCTGGCGGGGAATCCCGCCGGTGCGATGGCCGTGATGCCGCCTATCCTTCAGCAAATGCTGCCGGCGGAGACCGGCAACCCGGCGCTGCTCTACTGGCAGGCATTTGCCGCCTATCGCGATGTCGCTCCCGACGCGCGCGCGCAGTGGGATGCCTTTGACAACGCGCACCGAAATATGACCGACGCGGTGACGCGGGATGCTCTGGATAAATGCTTCGGCGGTGGCGCGTTCGACCACTGCCAACTGCTGTTGCACCGGGCCGACACCTCGTCCACGACGCCGGACTGGGGGATCGAGACCACGCAGGGCCTGTTCGCCGAACTGCCGCACCTGGCGTCACTGCGCAAGGCGCAACGGCTGCTGCTCTGGCACGCGCGCTACCAACTGCTGCGCGACAAGACCGATGATGGGGTGGCGGAGTTGATCGAGGCGTTCCGTCTCGCGCGCCATTGCTCACCCGGCGGCGACGGCATGCTGATTTCGCTGCTGGTCGAGAAAGACATGGAACGCCATGCCGTCAACGTCGCCGCGCTGCTGGTGCCGCGGCTCACGCCGGAGCAGTTGCGTCGCCTTGCCGGTGCGCTGGCCGTGCTGCCCGCGGGTGGTACGTTGCCGCGTGCCGTGGCGCAGGAGAAGCAATTGGTGCTGACCACGCTGGCGCAGTGCGCGAAAGCCTATGCGGCCACCGCGCGCGATCCGCAGCAGCGCGAGCAATTGGTCGCGTTCTTCACCGCCAATCTCGGGCATGCCGAGATGCGCTGGATCTTCGATTATCTTGATGACCCGACGGTGGCGGCGGGGGTGAGCGCCCAATACGATCGCCTGATCGAGCTGTTGACGTTGCCGCCGTCCGCGATTCCCACGGCGCTGGCTACCCACCAGGCGCGAATGCAGACCGATCCGCGCGCATTCGTCCTGAAGGCCCAGCAGTTGATCGACGGTTTGCCGTTGAATGCCGATCGCGACGCCTTTCGCGTGGAAGGAATGGCCTGGGCCAACCGGGCCAATCCGGCCTTCGCCAAACGCTTCGACGCGCTGGTGCGCGAGCAGAACGGGGTGGCCCTGGTGATCACCGGCATCCTCATGCCCCATCTCGAGACCGTCTTTACCCGGATCACGGAAACCGATACCGATCAGGCTTTGCTGCGCGCCGGTATCCTCGTGCAACAGCAAAACCCCGACGTGCTGGCGCACATTGCCGATCCCGCCACCCCGCGCCCCTTCACCTACCAGCAAGAGGGCAAAGGTTTCCGGCTCACTTCCGCCGTATCGTGGGGCGGCGCCGCGGGAGCGATCAGTCTGCGCTTTGGGGAATAAGACCGAAGGTGTCGCCGGCGCGCGGGCGTCGGCGACACCTTCGGTAGCAGGAGCAGTGTCATCCGAAAACTCTACTACTCCAGCGGTGATATCTCCAGATCATCCACCCAAATTACGCCGTCACCCTGCACGTCGATCAGCATATCCCAGAAGTGCGCCAGGCGCGGGAAGTCAGTGTCGAAGCCGATGAACGTCCAGCCGCACTTGCCGTGAATTTCCCGCGCCGCAGTGGGATTGGTGAACTGGCGTGGCTTGGGGAACACGACTTTGTCCACTTTCAGCGTCACTTTGCCGGTGAAGTGCTCCGCTTTCACCCACAGGCCGATGCGGTACATCAAACCGGTATACGGGCCGGTGCGAAAGGAGGGACCGATCTCTTTTAAGAGCGGCATCCCCTTGCGTTTGGCCTCCGCCGCATCGATTCGCATGCTGCACTTATCCCCGCGACCGACGGTGTGGTCGATAGTATACCCACCTTGCCAGCGCACTTTGGAATCGCCGGCGATGGCAGGCACGATATCCGTGCAATGATTGATCGGCTCTTCGTGCGCCAGCATTTCGGAATGGTCTGCGGGAGCTACCGGCACACCTTGCGCAAGCATCTCCTTCACCCGCGCCGGCGACAAGGCATAATAGCGCACGTGACCGCTGTAGACATCCCCTTTATTGGCCTTGCTGAAGGTATTCGGCTTGCTCGGGTCCATCACCGGCTCGACGTGCTGGTCCAATCCCCAATGGCAATACGACGCGTTATACAGATAGGCATTGTCCGCCGGCACATCGACCACCGCGGCCCAATCGTCCACCGTGGTGGCGAAAAAGCCGCCCCGGCGGATATAGGTGCCGTTGAGATCGTTGCCGTCGTTGGTGATGAGATGATTGACGGGGAACCAGCCGAATTTCCCATCTGGACGGGTATACAGCGCGGCGATCGGCGCGGTGCGGCAAGTAGGCATTTTGCTGGTGGCCGGCGCCAGCACCTGATAGAAACAGGGATCGGCGATATCCAGCGCCCACTTCGCCACCTTGTTGTCCACCAGCACCTCCACCCGCTCATGCACGTCCCACAAATAGCCGATGGCCGGGTCATAGGTCAGCGTCCATTCGTCGCTGCCCGCGCAACGGCTATCCTGGTCGTCCTGTTCGAGGTGGAGCGCGAGCACCTCGCCTTCGCGCCGTACTGTACAGCGATTGTTGGTCGGGTCTTCTTTCCAGTGCATGTTGCCCCAGGTGGCGCCGAAGGCATTGATCATCATCGGCATGAGTCCCGGCGCCAGTTTCATCTCCTCGACATACCCGCCGGTGAGCGCGAAATGGGCGATCGGTTCGTCGCCGTCGAAGATATAGCGGCGACCGACCCAATCGCGCAGGTGGAAGTTCGCCACGTGCGGCGGGGGAGCGGTGGCGTCAGCGGGCACGGCATCGACGCGCAGGTTGCTGAAGCGCACCCGGCTTTCCCGCACGGCCAGCGCCACTTTGCCGGAGAGGATCGGCGCGACCGGGTCATAGTAGCGCAGCAACTCCGTGCCATCCACGGCCACGGTAATCCAGCGACCGCTGGCGGTGACCGTCAACCGATAATCTTTCCCCGGTGTGAAAACGAACGGCTTCACGCAAACCACCCCGCCCTTGGTCTTCCACAGTTCGAGGTGCCGGTAGCCGCTGGAGAGGCGCACCTGATAATAGCAATCCGGTCCCTGGTAGCGCACGCACAAACCGGCGTCGGAGCCCATCGCCTCCCGACCCCACTGGTAGTTCATGAAGACGCAGTTCTGTCCAGGCCGGATGCCGTCGAGCGGGGCCGGATCGAGAATATGCACGGTGGTAGTCAGCGTGTAATCCGTCCATGTCGTATCGCCCGCCGGCGCATAGCGCCATAAATTGACTCCATGCACCACGAAGAAGGTATGCGCGTCATCAGCAAAATCTCCCAACCTGGTGCCCGGTAAGTCGCGATAATGGGGGCTGACGCCGGTGAAGCCCTGCCCATCCGCCTTCCAGGGGCCGGAGGTGCCGCGAAACGCACGCGTGAACGACCGTGCGCTGCCGCATTGCAGTAAGGTCGTCCCCGCGGCCGACAGGTTTTCGGAAAGAGCGGCGGCTATCAGCAACACCGTTAAGAGCAAGAGTGTTCGGTTCAACTCGATACCTCCAATAGTGAACGAATCGTGTGGCGGGAACAGTTCCAATACAGTTCACATAAGGATTTCAACTGCTGCTAACCTCGAAAAGGTAGGAACCTGGCACTGTTTGGAAGCCGACGCCAGTCGCGCCCCGTGACCAGTTCACGCGGGAAGGTTGCCGCTGCTTCATCGTTCTTAGGACAGGATGCCAGATATCGCCGGTGATGCTATCAGCGGTCACGGGGCGCGACTGGCGTCGGCTTCCAAACAGTGCCCAGCTTACTCAGTGACCCGGTATCAGCAGTAGTTGAATTCCTGCTGTAAACGACAGTCCACATCGCGGCAGGTAGCCGATTCTACCACCGATCCAAGCTTATTTTAACGGAATTGGGCGAGACGCCCGCGCTCCCAGAGCGCTATTTCCCTAGGTTTTTGCGGGCTTCGCGATACCGCGCCGCCAACTGCGTCAGCACGGAGTCCAGCTTTTCGCCGAAGAGCGGGTAGACCAGCGCCGATTGCCCGTCGATGTCCGCCTTGCCGACAGCGCCGGTATAGGGTTTTCCGTTCACCACCAGCGTCGGGGCGTCCGTCGCGCCGAAGACCAGCAGGGCGTTGGCTTTCATCTCCTTGATGAGATCTTGCTCACAGGGGGGCAGGTCCAGGTCGATGCGGCGCTCCGTCCGGCTGATGTCCATTCGGAGGAGGGCGACCCGGCCATCGGTGGCCAGCCGCAAGCCATCCGGAGTATTCGCCTCGATCACACTCGGGCTGGGCCAGAGGCGCTGGAGCCGCCAGACGCCGCTGCGCGGTACGCTCGCCAGCGCGGCTTCCTGTCCGGGTTCGTTGCGCAGTGTCGCCGTCGCCGGGATGGTGCTGGCGAAGGCGCGCTCCCGCAACGGCAGCAGCTTTTGGTAGCGCGCGCTCACTTCGCGCGCGTTCACGCGTGGAGTGAGCAGCGGGATCAGCACCGCTTCCTCGCCGCCGATCTTCACCGTCGACAGCCGGTCAGTGAAGGGTTTACCGTTCAATGTCAGCGCCGGGGTTCCCCTCAGCCCGAATACCAGCAACGCGGTCGCCATATCGGCCGACATCTGCTCCTCCTTCACGGCGTAATCCACCGTTAGGCGGTTGGATGTCGGCTGCACTTCGACGCGGGTCATCCCCAGCAGGCCATCGGCTTCCACGCGCACGCCGCCGGGGAGCGACAGCGTCCAGTGCGTCGGGTCGGGCAGCGGGTTGAAGCCCACGAAGGTGCCGCTGCGCGGTTCGGTCTGCAGATAAGCCATGCGGCCCGGCTCGCAGCGCAACACCGCGCCGGCTTTCTCCAACCGACCGGCATGCCCCTGCTGGGCCAACGTGCTGTCGCGGTCGGTGCCGGCGGGCAGATACGGCCAGGCGCCGTTGGCGCGCCGGTAGGGGAAGAGCTGGGTCAGCGGGCCGCCGTTATAGGTCGTGCAGATGCCGGCTTCCAGCACGTTTTGACCGCCGGTATATTTGAGATGCGCCACATTCGCGCCGGCTTCGAAGCGCGTTTCCAAGCTGGAGGTCGCGATATGCTGCTGGAAGGCGGCAAAATTCGGGTATTCGGTGCTGTCGCCCATCTCGATCACGAAGCCGGCATAGGCGCGGTCGATCCGCGCCCAATCGGTTTTCGCCGGATCCAGCGGCGTGTCGCGCTTCAACATGTAGTTGCGGATGTAGAGCGCCGTCGGAATCGACTCGATACCGTCGCGCGAAATTTCGATCTCGGCGTCCCGTCCCAGGTCGGTGGCGGGGATCGGGGTGATGCCGACATAGGTGACGCCATCGTGAATGGTGATCCGCTGTTTGGCGGTCGCGCGCGCCGGGAGTGTGGTCACCCGCTGACCGTCGATAAATATTTCCCAGGTCGGGGTTTGCTGGAAGTTGTAGAACCCGAGCGTGGCTTGCAGGCTGCGCGGCGGGACATATTTCCGTCCCTCCGGCGAGGGTTTCGACATATCCACCGGACTGGTCAGCGCGATGAGGGTGTTTTTGTACTGCACGTTGAAATTCAGGCCACCCAGCGGTGGGGTCTCCGACCACTGGCGGCTGCCATACCAGGCCATGTCACGTTGATCGCCTTCGGGGCGCACCATCATGGTGGTCACCTCGTCCATGCGCTCGACCGGTTTCGCGTCCCGCCGCCACTGTGCCATCCCCTGCACCAGATGATAGGCATCTTCCACGTCATAGTCGCGGCTGGTTAGCCCGTAATGCTGCCCGAGATAGGAACACTTCCAGCCCGGGAAGGTGTCGAATTTCCCCCACACCTTGCAAGCGGCGGTCAGCGTGTAGGGCAGCGGCTTGTCGTCGACCATGTTGGCCATCCAGGCCGGCGCCCACGGGCCGATCAGCCATTCATCGGCAATGTAGCCGGGCGGCATATCATGCGCGTCGAGCACCGAGGCGATGCCGAAGGTATTTTTGTCGTCCAGGTCGGTCAACGCCCCACTGTGCGAGAGGCTGTGCATGAGGCAGCGGAGACCGGTCTGGGTGAGCAGCACGGCCTTCATATCGGTGCGGCCGCTGGGGGCGATGAAGCGCCGCAGGCCGGGATGGTACGACGAGACCACTTCCTCCATGGTCTTGGCCAGCATGCTCCGTCCCATCATGCGGTCGAGTTGGGTGGGACCGAAGTCGGCGAATTCCTTCTGTGTCCAGAGGGTGAGCTGCAGGTAATAATGGTCGATGGACTCCTGCGTGGTGCCGTCATTCCATGCCCACAGGCGCAGCGGGAATTGTTCCAGGCCGTAGCGGCCGTCCGCCATGGCGTATTTCGACCCGACCAGCGCGCCGCCGAACAAGGCGCCGGCCGCGCCCAGGTGGTTGATGTTTTGCGTGCTCATCCGACGGGTGTAGCCGGCGCGGTAGTAGCTCTGGTTGCCGCGCCAATCGTGCGTTTCGTCCCAGTATTTGTTTTTCCCCCCGTACCACAGAGGGATGGCCTGCGGGTGGTCCAACTGTTCGGTGGGCCTGTCGGGCATCACCCAGGCGTCGAAGTAATTGCGCAGATGCTCGCGCACGGCTTCCGGCAGCGCATCGTGGAAGCGCATCGCATCGATCGCCATGCGCGGCGTGGAATGGCCCAGCCACTGGCGCGGCGCGGTGGCCAGCAGACCGTCGATCCATTTGACATAACCGTCCGCGGAGATGGGGAAACCGCTGCCGCCGTTGTGATCCTTGAGTTCTTCCAGTCGTTGTGCCATCGGTACCTTGGCCAGTGTCGAGGCCGTCTCCTCGCCGCGCAGCGCCTTGAGTTCTTGCAGCCGTTGCCACTGCCAGTCGGGCATGCCGGCCGGTTGATGAAACCCGAAGCGCTGGATGTAGCCGGCAATCTCCGTGTCAGTGGGCATGACGGCGGTCGGCGTGCCTTTCGGTTTGCGCGCCAGCGCCGTGATATCCGCGGGCGGGGCGATCTTGCCGATCTTCTCCGCGTGGGGATCGGCCACCAGCGTGACCACCAGTTTCGGCGTGTGGATCAGCAGTCCTCGCCGTCCGGTGGCGGTGGACCATTCGTAGGTGCCGGTGTGGTAGCGGGCGTCGTAGACTTCTTCCTTGCGCACGAGCACGCCGCAATCGGTAAATTGCCGGAGACGCGCGGCCAGCGTGTTGCCATAGGCCGGGTCAGTCAACAACGGCGTCAGGTCCATGCGCGCCGGTTCGCCGGGTGAGGTGTCGGGCATACGCTGTATCCCGTTCTTCGGGTTTTTCACTGGCGCGGGTGGCAGGTCGGTTTTATAATCGGTCGCTTCGCGGTAGGAGACTTCTACCGGTCCGAATTGCCGTGGATAGCGGTCGGTTTTGACGTCTTCCGCGCCGAAGCGCGTCCAATAGGTGGCGCCATTGATCGCGGCATTGAAGGTTGGGCCGTGCAACGGGTCCGCTGTCCATGGCCGGCGCAATCCCCAGGCAACGGCATGCCAGTTCGGCGGTGTTTTTACCCATTCATCGCGCAGAAACGACATGCCGTCCGGAAGATCGTAGCCTTCCGGCCACAGCTCGGTATTGCGGAATGGCAGCAGCAGTTCGACCTTGGCGATGCGGTTTCCCGCGCTCACCTGCGCGGCAATGGCCTCCGCCAACCCGGGAAAACGCACCAGCAGGCTGCGATGCACGGCGTCAAACACCAGCGCGCCGGGTTGTTTGCCGTTCTGGCGTCCCGCGGGGAACCAATGAGCGCAGGGGCCCTCCAGGTACGCGGCGGCGCCACCGGTCACATTCATACTGCGATCCAGCGCGCCGTGCTCCGACAGCACCACCGGGGTGTTCCACAGGGCGCGGAAACCGCTGATGCCCGCCGTCTCCGGCTGATCGAAAGACAGGGTGATCGGCTCGACCGCCAGGGAGGCCGTGGCCAACCCGAGCGCCAGTAATAGTCCGAGGATTATTCGTGCGTGCATAGTGCTGTTTTTCTCCTAACTTTTGCCCTGGGCGGGCGGGACGCCCAATGCCGTTATAATAAGTTTGCTTCACTCTATCACCATCGTAGCAACCGATAATATATCCGGAAACATAAGGGGATTGCCCCCGGTACGGTTTAGTTGACCATTAACACCAATAATTATCAGCATCAGGTTGGACGCTTGGCATTGTTTGGAAGCCGACGCCAGTCGCGCCCCGTGACCAGTTCACGCGGGAAGGTTGCCGCTATCCCACCGTTCTTTAGACAGGATGCCAGATTTCGCCGGTGATACTATCAGCGGTCACGGGGCGCGACTGGCGTCGGCTTCCAAACAGTGCCAAGCTTACTCAGTGCCCCGGTATCAGCAGTAGTTGAATTCCTGCTGTGAACGACGGTCCCCATCGCGGCAGGTAGCCGATTCTACCACCGAACCAATCTTATTTTAACGGCATTGGGCGGGACGTCCGCGCTCCCAGCGCCTTCATTTTCCGGTGATCAACCAGCGACAGAGCGTGGTCATGATCGGTTGCCAGTTGGCGTCATCCCAGTACGGCGTTTCGCGGCGACCCGGCTCACCCAGCGGGGTGAGCAACACGGCGGCGACGCGGCCTTTGCCGAGGTGTTGGGTCACGATCGCGGGTTGCTTGCCGGCGTGCAGCCAGACTTCCGCGCCCGGCTTGGGCGCGAGTTGGTGCATCCACATGGCGACGGGCGACTGCTTGGGCCAGGAAATCCCGGCTAGCGGGGAGCCGCCGACGACGGCGAGATGCGTGCCTTTTTTCAGCGGATGCAGGTCGTGGGCATCGGTTAACTGCACCGGCAGCAGTGCCTTCAGCATGCCGCTGTCCTGGTAATCGCCGCGGCCAAACGCCTGCGGGCCACCGAGGAAGAGCACCGATCCGCCGTTCTCCACATAGGCCTTGAGCATGCCCGCGCCCTGTTCGCCGACCATTGCGCCATAGGCGATGTTGTTGAAGACGATCAGATCATGCGTCATGATATCGCTGTAATCCCACGGCGGCACGCTCAACGACTGAATATCGCCGATATCCCGGTAGGAGGAGGCGGTCGTCTCATGCGCCCCCAATGTGGCCAGCGCGTCGTCCACGTGCCAGAAGCGGTAATAGAGGCCGTGCAAGTGCAGGATATGCGGCGTCGCATTGACTACTTTGGTCAACGCCGGCGGCTGGATAATCTGCACCGGCTTGGGCGGGGCGGGCAGCGTATAGTTGGGTACATTCCGTCCGTCGCCCGGCGCATAATCCGTCGTTGCGGTGGCGCCGGCGTAGGCATATTCGTAGCTTTCTTTCCAACCGTTACCCTCGACGGTGACCTGGATGATGGTCGGCTTTCCTGCCATGCCGGGGAATTCCGCTTTCACCGCCTGCGGTTCACGGCTGACGGCAATCCCCTCACTCACCGACGGTTGCACGCCGGCGATCGGCTTCCGGTCGATGCTCATCAGCGTGGTGGTCACTTTTACCGCTGTAAGCGGCGCTTGGGCGACGAAGGCATGCTCGATACTCAGCGCACCCTGGTTGGCCGTGACCTGGATGTTGGCTACCAGGCGGGGCGAGGCATACACAACGGACTCCAACCCCTCGACCAGCATCGCGCTGGAGTGGGTTTTCCAGCTCATGCCGCCGGGCAGCAGCACTTTATCGAACATATACTCCGATGAGGAAACGCCGCAGTTATACTGCGCCCAGAGGGTATTGTAATCCATCAGGAAGACGAGTCCCACTTTGTCTTTCGGGTCGATCCCCGCCGTCCAGCCGGCCGTCAGCTCGCTCCCGCGCGTCCAGTCGTTGAACGGGCGCACGACGTGCAGGCCGTTGGAGGATGGCCGGGTCATCTTTTGCCGGCTCTCCGCGCCGGAATCGCCGTCCGCGCGATAGACGTGCTGCTGCCAGTAGGTGAAGATCTTGCTGTGGGTGTCGGTGTTCTTCAGTTCGACATCACATTCGAGCACCGGCTTATCCGCCGAGAGCGTCAGTGTGCGGATCACCTGTATACCGGCGATGCCTTTATTGGCCGCTCCCCCCCAGCTTCCGGTAAACGTGCGAGTCAGGCGGACGACCGCCGAGGTTGGGCCGGCAGACACCAGTTCGGCCTCGTAAGGCGCATAGAGCATCTCGCCCGGCCAATTTTGCTCGTAAAAATGATCCAGAAACAGGCCGGCGTCTTTATTGGTAATCATTTCCCGGTTCGCTTGCTTGACGAAGAAGCCGGCAACGCGACCGCCGGCGGCGGGGTTGATCGCCAGCCGGACCCAGGCGTTTTCCAGCAATACTTGCTTTTTGCCGTTCACCTCGACGACTTGCGCCTTCACCTCAGCAGCGTGAACCGCCGGTGAACTGGCGAACGCCGCCAGCAGCAAGCCGAGAAGCGGCCAGACCTGGCGCAGCAGTGTTGTGCGGGTAAGTGCGAATGTCGGTGTCATCGCGATGCCCCCTTTGCTGAGGTGTCTCCCTCGAAAACGATAATGTCCCAATAGGTCAGTTCCGGCACGGTGACCACCGCTTTGCCGCCCTCCATGGTGACCGGCAGCGCGAGCGCATCCGGGCCGGGATGTCCGTCGGCGGTCAAGCGGAACGCGCGCCGCACGGTGAGGCCGGCGGGCGGGGTCAGCGCGACGCGAAGGTCTTTGCGGATTTCCGGCGCCGGGTTGGTGGTTCCGTTGAAGCCTTCACCGGTGGCTATTCGCTCACCGGTAGAGGGATTGATCAGGTGGACGATAAACTGGGTCGTGCCGTTCGGCAGTTCGCGGCGGCGCACATAGTCCTTCCACCAGATCGGCGCGGGGCTGGTGACGGCGAGCAACGCCTCGGGAGCAGCCACGAACTGCAGGTTATCGGCGTAGAGTAAGTCGCAATAGCGGGCATAGAGCCGCATATACGGATGGAAGTTCGGCGGGGCGACGCCGAAGATGTGCATCCCGGAGCCCATCAGCACGGCATAAAGGATCGCGCCGTCCGCTCGCACCGGCTGTGGATCATTTTCGTTCGCGGGAAAGATGATGCCATACGGGTAGCCGCCGGCTTTACGGACGGTGGGGATCGCCGTGCGCAGGTATTCGCGCAGATAATCCCAGCGGTTGAGCGAGGATCCCGGATGGGTAGTGCTGCGCATGCCTTCATCCATCAACAACCCGCCGTCAGCGGCTTCCGCCAGCCATTTGGGCGAGGCTTTGCTAATATCGGTACACCAGCCGACGTTGTCGCCATAGATGAAATAGGGTTTCACTTTGCGGCCCGCCGCCTTGATCTGGCGCACCAGCTGTGCTTCCAGCTTGGGGACATCCGCGCCGGGTTTCACCGCCGGCTTGCCTTCGATGTCCGTCCGGTCATCCACATACCACCCGTTGTTATCGAGGCGGATGCCGTCCCAGTCGAACTGTTGCATCGAGCCGGTAATCTGGTCGATGCCGAATTGCGCGACTTCCGGCTTGGCGATGAGTGGGCAGATTGCCCAGATGCCGCCTTCTTGATGCGGCTTCCACTTGCCATCCTGGTAGGTGGGTTCCGCAATCCAGTCCAGCGTCTCGACATCGAATTTGCAGCCATACCAGTCCTGACCCCAGTGATACCATTCGGGGTGACGGCGGGCATTTTCAAAGCCCACCGCGCCACATGCCCACTTGTCGGCGTAGATGACGATCCGCCCCCCGAAGGAGTGCACGGCGGACGCCATGGCTTTCATCCCCGGCAGGGAGTTGTAGCGACCGGCTTGCCCGGAGGTCCAGGATTCCCGGGTGGTGGTCAATTCGCTGAAGTCGCACGGAGCCCAGAAGGCCGTCTCGAATACGGAAACATAGGAAGCTCGCGCGCGCTCGATCCCGCTTTGCAGCCCGCCGAGTCCTTCGCGGTGATCGACCATGCCGGCGGGAATCGACATGTGGCCGATTTTGACCGGGTTATCGGTAACCATGAAGAATTCGCGCAGCGTCGACACGGGCTGACCCGGTGTCGTCAGGGTCGCGCGCGCCTCGTAGCCGTATTCCGCACCCGCCGACTTTTTTCCGGTGCGATAACTGACCGGTACCGGCTTCGTTTCCCCGGCGGCTAACGGTACCGGTTGATCGTACAGCGTCTCTTCCCACGTAAGGCGGCTGGCCAGCACCACCTTCAATTGAGCGGTGACGGCGTCCTTAGTCGTGTTGCTTACGGTGACGGTGATCGTCATCGGCGCCTCGAAACCGTAGACCAGCTTGTCGGGCGAGACGCCGGTCACGGTGATCCCGCGGGCGGCATGCGCCAGACTGCCCAGCGTGAGCAGGGTGCATGAAATGACAAGATAGCGCAGGTTGCTCTTCATCAATTCACCTTCTTCCGGTAACCGTTCCTGTGGCGCGCGAGCGTCCCCGCGAGCATCACGGTGGTTTCGATACGGCCATCCGGGCCTACTCAACCACCGTGATGCTCGCGAGGACGCTCGCGCGCCAGGAGCACGATTACTTCTCTCCTTCGAATACGATTATGTCCCAATAGGTCAGTTCCGGCACGGTGACCACCGCTTTGCCTCCCTCCATGGTGACCGGCAGCGCGAGCGCATCCGGGCCGGGATGCCCGTCGGCGGTCAAGCGGAAAGCACGCCGCACGGTGAGACCGGCGGGTGGGGTCAGCGCAACGCGGATATTTTTCTGCGGCTCCGGCGCCGGGTTTTGTTTTTCATCATAGCGTTCGCCGGTAGAGGGATTGATCAGGTGGACGATGAACTGCGTGCTGCCGTCCGCCATATCGCGGCGGCGCACGTATTCTTTCCACCAGACCGGCGCGGGGCTGGTGACGGTGAGCAGCGCCTCCGGATTGGCCATGAACTGCAGGTTATCCGCGTAGAGCAGGTCGCAATAGCGGGCAAATAGCCGCATGTAGGACCAATAGTCGCAGGTGACGTGATAACACAGATGCATGCCGGATCCCATCAGCACGGCATACATGATCGCGGCATCCGGTCGCATGGGTTTGGGATCGGTTTGCCACATCCGCTCTTGCCCCACGCCGACGATGCCATACGGATAGCCACCGGCCTTCCGCACGGTGGGGCAGGCGTCGCGCAGGTAGGCGCGGAGAAATGCCCAGTTGTTGCGCTGGCTGCCGGGACGGACGATTTCGTTCATGCCTTCGTCCATCATCAGCCCGCCGTCCGCCGCTTCCGCCAGCCATTTCGGATTGGCTTTGGCGAGGTCGGTGTACCAGCCCACGTTGTCGCCGTAGACGAAGCGCGGTTTCACCTGGCGCTCCGCCGCCTTGATCTGCCGCACCAGTTCCGCTTCCAGTTTGGGGATATCCGTGCCCGGCTTCACCGCCGGGTTGCCCTGGATGTCCTTCACGTCGTCCACGTACCACCCGGCGTTATCGAGGCGGATGCCGTCCCAATCGAATTGCTTCATCGAGCCGGCAATCTGCTCGACGCCGAACTTCGCCACTTCCGGTTTGGCCACCAGCGGGCAGATCGCCCAGATGCCGCCTTCCTGATGCGGCTTCCACTTGCCGTCTTTATAGGTGGGTTCCCCGATCCAGTCCAGCGTCTCGACATCGAACTTGCAGCCGTACCAGTCCTGCCCCCAGTGGAACCATTCCGGGTGACGGCGGGCGTTTTCGAAGCCCACCGCGCCGCATGCCCACTTGTCAGCATAGATGACGATCAACCCGCCGATCGCATGCACGGCCTCCGCCTGTGCCTGCATGCCCTGCCGGCTGTCATAGCGACCGGCCTGGCCGGAAGTCCAGCTTTCACGGGTGGTGGTCAATTCGCTGAAGTCGCAGGGCGCCCAGAAAGCGGTTTCCGCGATGCAGAAATAGGAGTCGCGCATGCGTTGCGCGCCCGACTTCGCGGTGCTGAACGAGTAGGCATCGCGGTGATCGCACATGCCGGTGGGGATTTCCAGATGGCCGATTTTTAGCGGATTATCGGTGACCATGAAGAATTCGCGCGCCGTCGAAGCGGGCTGACCGGGCGTCGACAGCGTCGCGCGCACCTCGTAGCCGTATTCCGCGCCCGCCGACTTTATTCCGGTGCGATAATTGATAAGCACCGGCTTCGTTTCCCCGGCGGCCAACGGCACCGGCTGGTCATACAGCGTCTCTTCCCGCGCTAACCCGCTGCCCAGCACCACCTGCAGGCGCGGCGTGCCGGCTTCCCGGGTCGCGTTGCTCACGGTGACGGTGATCGCCACCGGCGCGTCAAAACCGTAAACCAGCTTGTCCGGCAGAACTTTGCTCACCGCGATATTCGCGGCAAAGGCTATGCCGTAGGCCAGCGAAACGCATACCACGAGGATATGCCGCAGGTTCATCTTCATATCGCCTCCTTGAGTCAGGATGCGCGGGATGGTTTTTCAGGATAAGCAGGTCCGTCCCTGGGAGCGCGGGCGTCCCGCCCGCCCCGGCTATCACTCACCCTACCGGGCGGGCGAGACGCCCGCGCTCCCAGGGTGAATTCATCGCGACGCCAGCCAGTGCAGGGTGTTCGTCATCAATTTCGACCAGTCCGGCCATTCCCAAAACGCCGTCGTGCCGGCTGGCATTTCGCCTAACACCGTCGCCGTCAGGACGGCGACGCGGCCTTTGCCGAATTGCCAGGTGACCAGTGCCGGCGTGCCGCCGGCGGTCAGTTCTACGGTGGCGCCGGGTTTCGGTGTCGTGCGGTGCATCCAGCGCACGGCGGGTTGTTGCGCCCAGGTCAGCCCTTCCTTGGCGATCTTTCCCCGCACCGGCTGCAGCGGGACGGCGGTGGGGAAGGGCTGCAGATCATACTCGCCGGTGATGTCGACGGGCAGCAGCGGGCTGAGTAATTCGCTCTGCGCCAGTTGGCCGTGTCCGAAGGCAAACGGCCCGCCGACCACCAGCAAACCGCCGCCCGCGGTGACGAAATCCTGGATCATCGCCCGTTGCGGCACGGTGAGACACTCCGCATCTACGTCGCAAAGAACGATCAGGTCGAAGCGCAACGCCACGTCATACGGACCGGGCGGCGGTGGCGGTGGCTCGGTATCCGCTCGCTTCTCTTCATCCGGATTCGCCGGCGCCGCGGTGACCGCCTTTTTCGGCGGCAAGCCTTCCAACGGCACACCGGCCAGCGCGCTCCCGCGCTGCCCGCGGGTATACCAGGCGTAGGTGATGTGCGCGCCCTGCTGCTCCAGCAGCTCGTGCAGGTGGTAATGCTGGTAGTAGAGCCCTTTCACGAACCAGACGTTCAACCCCTCGTGCGCCACCAGCGCGGGGTGCGCTGGGCGCTGGAATTTGCTGAAGGCCAACTGTTCCGTCTCGGTGTAGCGACGCTTGCGGATCACCATGATGCGATCGATCCACGCGCGCGAACCGGCGTGCTTGCGCACCGTGCAGATATTGAGCACCGGCAGCTTGATGGTGAACGGGTAGACAAACTCCTGGTATTTGCCGGGCGCGGTGAAATCGGTGCCGCGCGGGTGCTCCCACACCCCGCCGTTTTCGACGCCCAGATCGAACAGCACGTCGCGACTCGTGTTCTCTTCCACCTTAAGGCGATAGCGGACTTCGTATTCACCGGGAAGGTAGTCCATCGTGTAGCCGGAGGTGAAGGTGTACCAGTTCGACCATGTTTTGTCCGTTTTCGGGTACTCCAGCGCTTTGCCGTCCAGCCCCTCGGCATCCGCCACGCGCGCCACCCCAGGGTCCCGCGACCAAGTGGCCGCATACACCCACGTCACCGGCGCCTGCTCCGCCGCCCATGCGCCCAATCCCATAACCAGCGATGTCAGCAGCAACAGATAGCGGTACAATGGCATCTCCCCGGCCTCTCCGTTTATCGTTATCCTGGATTATAGCAGGACGCTTGTAATGTGTGTGGTTTATCCGGTTAGAAAATTTAAGGGTGGGAAAGTTGCGGGGATTGAGTTGGGGATGATGTTAGGAAGTTCCCAACCCGGCGGAGCCAGGGTTGAGTGGTAAGAAACAGCTCGTTAACGATCCGAAAAGGCAATGAAAAACGGAGAAGTGAAAATGATTTCTGATGAGGGTGTGAGCGAAGCTGTTTGGAAGGATGTGAGTCAAAGGGGTTTGGAAGCTTAGGGCGTGAGCGCAGCGAGCCCCGCGGGGTAGCCTCTCACCCCAGTAAGGTGACCCCCTCCCCAAAACCCCATACAATAACTCCCATAACTCTCATCTCTCCCATAACTCCCATCCATCCGACCCATCCGACCAATCACCACCCCCCAGACGACCGAAAGCCCGCCCCGGCCCACCAGGGGACTGTCCCTCCCATGCGCAACCCGAGACGGTCAGAAAAAGCCATCAAACCGATCAAACACCAAGGGACTGTCCCCGCCGCCTTCACCCACCCTACAGCTTGACGAGCGAAAGCCCGCCCCGGTAGTTTTTCTTTCAAAAAACCGGTGCGAGCGAAATTTTCCTATGCGTCTCTCAAAGAGCCCTGCCCCATCCGCGATGAGGTCGTAGTCCTCGCCCATGGTACCTGACCAGCGCGGTCAGGTTGAGGG
>Ga0209697_10001754_pt1 | contig 32675 bp, 20 predicted proteins | sample AliMusrvi5mmetaG_FD_184115 | JGI IMG/M metagenome (GOLD analysis project Ga0209697, IMG submission 184115) | Freshwater lake bacterial and archeal communities from Alinen Mustajarvi, Finland, to study Microbial Dark Matter (Phase II) - Alinen... | ecosystem: Environmental > Aquatic > Freshwater... | reverse complement strand
CTTTCAATGGAATTCTTCAAGACTTAAAGTTATTCTTAACAGAGTTCTTGGCGCAGACAACTGAAAGTATTGAGGTTTTGAAAGATATTGATATGTCTAAGTTAGCTGAAGTAAGTTCTTTAGCAAAAGCTTTAAATATAGACAATAGTTTAGAAGAGATGTCTAAACAAGTGTAGGCCGATTTTCATTAATTAAGTGGACCTTACTATTAAATACAATAGTAAGGTCCACTTTTTTGTTTAATAAACAAAAAAGTTAAAGAATAAAAGGAGGTAAGTGGATAGTGGCTAAATATAATAATGAGATTACTTGGCATTTAAAGACTCAATTAGATGATAGTGGTATCAATAAATTGATTACCTCTTTAAAGAAGGTTGAGAGCATAGCTCAAAATGCACTTAAAGTACCTGTTAGTAAGAATATGGAGACTCAACTTAATGGTGCTATTAAGTCGGCTCAAAAATTACAAGAAATTATTCATTCTAGTTTTAGTACTACCACAGGAACTTTTAGTACCGAAAAATTCGCGGAAGGCATAGTTTCTAGCGGAAGATCTATGACCTCTTTTGGTCAAAGCTTGGCTAAAATTGGCCCCGAAGGAAATAAAGCTTTTAACGATGTTTTAGGACAGGTTGTTAAGGTCAATTCCGCGGCAATGACAACTAGCAAGACATTAGAAAAAATAGCTAATACCGCAGGAAACACTGTTCGTTGGGGTATTATGGCAAGTGCTTTCCAGCAAATCACTGGAGAAATTTCAACTGCTTTTAATTATATCAAAGCATTAGATACTTCATTAAATGGTATCCGAATTGTTACTGGTAAAAGCGCAGAGGAAATGTCTAATTTTGCAGTTCAAGCTAACAAGAGTGCTAATATTCTTGGTGGAACTACTAAAGAATATACTGAAGCTTCTAGAATCTTCTTCGAGCAAGGTCTTGGAAATGATGCTGTAAAAGCTAGAACTGATATTGTCGTACAAGCGGCTCACGTAGCTCACCAAACGACAGAGGAAATGTCCAATCAGATGACAGGTATCTGGAATGGATATAAAGTACAAACACAAGACGTAGGTAAATTTGCGGATAAACTAGCTGCTGTGGCAGCTTACTCTGCTTCTAACTTTGAAGAACTTTCTAAAGCTATCAATAAAACTGCGGCAGCTGCTAATGTGGTTGGAGTTAACTTTGATCAGTTAAATGCTATGGTAGCTACATCCGTTTCTGTCACAAAACAAGCTCCAGAACTAGTTGGTACTGCTTATAAAACAGTACTAGCTCGTATTGCTGACTTAAAAGCAACGGGTAAAACTACAGATGAAGAAGGATTTCAGACTACTCTTGGAGTTGTTTCTAAGCAATTAAAAGATATGGGAGTTAATATTCTTGACACTGAAGGTCAATTGCGTAATATGGGAGACGTTATTACTGAAATTGGTACTAAGTGGCAGGGATGGACAGAAAATCAAAAAATGGCTGCTGCGCAAGCAATGGCAGGCAAGAGACAATATGTACAATTAGTGGCTTTGTTTGATAACTGGGATATGTATACTCGTAACTTAAATACGTCTCTTACTTCTTTTGGGGCTTTGAATGCTCAAAATAATATTGAATTAGAAAGTATGCAAGAACATTTTAATAAATTAACAACAGCCTCTGAAAATCTTTATGGAGCATTAGCGAACTCAGAAGGTATCAATCCATTAATTGATACTATGACCAATTTTGTGAATTTACTTGCAGAAATGGTTAAAGGCATAGGTGGAGGAAGTAACGTTATTCTTGGTCTTGCGGCTTTAATTACAAGAGTATTTAGTGTTCAAATTTCAGGAGCAATTGCTGGCGCTATACATAATGTAAACGCTTTCTTTGCTAATATTAAAGATAAAAATGCTAGTATGAAAATGATTAATCAGTCTTTATATGAGATGGGAAAACTTCCTGCAGCTAACGTTGCGGGGAGAGCTATGCTAGACGTGGCACGACAAGCATTGCCTTACTTTAAGTTAATGTCACAGGAACAGCGTGGTATATACAATTCTATTATTGATCAAACTCAAGCTTTATATCAACAACAATCAGCTTTAAAAGATAATAATCGTCAATTAGTTTCTCAGTATAATTCAAGATTTAAATCACAAAAAGAATTAAAAGCTTTGCCTGAGAATGCTAGAATGCTAAGTTTAGACCAAAAAGATGATGGTACCTATAAAAAAGGTATCGAACGGATTGGTTTAATTGGAGGAGAAGTTAATAAGGGTTTTTCTTTTCAGTTAGGTATAGACGCTAAAGCTTCAACAGATTTATTGAAAGATTTTTCTGGACAGGCTCAAGAATTACGCACACAATTAACAGCAGTGAAAGAAGGCGGTGTCGCAAGTTTTAATGCTCTGACTGAGAGTGTCGCTACGACTGTCTCTGATTTTACTATGCTTCCTTCATTAACTAAAATAGAACGAAAAGAAATTATGGCTCTTGAGACTGCTTTCATAAAACTTGCTAGCGATCCTGAGGCTACTCCGAGACAAATTTCTGAGGCTTATACAGCTTTAGGTGGTAAGCTAGCGGAGGTTACGAAAACCGTACAACAGTTTGATGCTACTGTCAAAAATGTTGATTTGAATAAACTAAAAACAGACGCGAAAGCTGCACAAGAAAACATAAAAGCTTCAGGACAAGGTATCGAAGGTTTCTTTAAAAGTTTAAAGATGGAAAGTATAATAAACAGTGGTACTAAATTAGCGGGAAATTTAATGACAATTTCTTTTGCTATGACAGCTCTGTCTAATATTGGAGATATCTGGAATGATAAGACTTTATCTGGCTGGGATAGAATTGTTCAACTAACAAGTTCTTTTGGAATGTTAATTCCTGGAGTTATCGCGGGCGTTGAAATATTAATTCCTGCTTTGAATTCCATGTCTACTGCTTTACTTGGAGTGGGCGCTGCTGAAGGAGTGGCGACAGCAGGAGTCTCTGTCCTTTTAGCTGCTATCGCTGGCCTTCTTGTTATATTAGGTGGTATGGTAATAGATAATATGGGAGCTACTGAAAAAGCAGCTAAAGCGGCAGAAGCTTTATACGCAACTCAAAAAGCAGAGCTAGAAGCTAATACTGCTTTAGTATCTCAATACGAGAGTTCTTTAGAGACCTATAAAAAGACAAAAGATGGGAAACAAGGTCTATTAGAATTATCTGTTTCTTTATCTAAAGCTTATAAAGATAATAGTATCAGACTAGCCGCTCTTGCTGGAGATTATGACTTAGTTACTCAGAAGATAAAAGTACACGAGCAAACTAAAAGAAAGGCTGTTGCAGATGCAGCCTTAGGTAAATTTAAGACTATGGGTTCACAAGAAGTCACAGGACTCGACCTTACCCGAGATCTAGCTGCAGGTCCTTTTGTGACTAAAACGTTAGGATATAAAGATACTAAAGATCGCATAGCCTTGTTAGAAAGCTTAAAAATTAAAAGTGGAAATTCTTTTGATATTGGGCAATACCGTAAACAAGAGCAGCCTTATGTAGATAGTTTAAAAAAGATGACTGCTGCTGGACAAGATTTTGTTAATGCTCAATCTAGTATATTTATGGCAGCTAAAGCTCCTTCAGAATATGTAAACGGAGCTACAGAAGCTTTACAAAAAGATGTCATGGCGCAAGCTGCCGTTTGGTCTAAAACTGTTGATGGCGCCGTTTCTCTTGAAACGGCCATGTCAACTCTTTATACTCAAATGGCAAGTCAACCTGGGGTGGCTGCGGCTGCAACTAAATCTTATGCTGATTTTGCTCTTGCTTTAGAGGCTGGCGCTTTAAAGGGCCCAGATCTTAATAAGTTAATAAAAGATTTTGGTCCAGAAGCTATAACTAGAGCTATTGAAGAACTTAAAAAGATTCCTGGTCAAAAGATAGATTTATCTTCTATTCTTACGATTATGGAAACTATGAAAATACCTAAACTCAAAATAAAAGCAGAGTTTGATCCCGCAGCTCTTAAAAAGGCTGAGGATGGTATGTTGGATGCTCAGAAGAAAGTTGAGGATCAGCAAAAGAAAGTTAATGATGCTGCTACTAAATGGGGTAAGACTTCAGGAAATTATCTTGTTGCAGTCGTTGAATTAAAAGAATTAAAAGATGCTTTAATTGCGGCAAAAGCAGAGTATATTAAAAATATTCTAATCCAAAGAGGATTTAGTAGTGCCGCAGCCACTTCCGCAGCAGCTATTTTAGCGCAAGGTAAGGCTGCAGCTCAAGTTAAGCTAGATGGTCTTCGTGCTCAACTTGATTCTACAAGACAGGCTTATATTAACTTAGCTAGCGCAGCTGCGCAAGCTATGCTTACAACTGCTTTTGCAGCAGATAGAATACAGAAAATTCGAGAAAATGCTACAACAGACGTAGAAAAAACACCAGGGAAGCAGACGGCTCAAAGAGCTTATCTACAAGAAGAGCAAGCTAAATTAAAAGAACAAATGGCTGCTATTAATTCAGGTATTAATAATCCTATTAATATACCTAAAGCAACAGGAGATGGAACCACACCTAAGAAAGATAAAGCCGCAGCGGATAAAGCAGCTTATGTTCCTACTAAAGAAGAACTTCCTATTACTTCAGTAGATATCTACCATGATATAGATCAAGAGATTCAAAGACTAACAAATGATATGGATAAACTATCCGCGGCTCAGGCCAAGTTAGTCGGTCCTGCTTTATTAAAGAGTCTAGATCAACAGACTGTTGCATTAAAACAACAGGTTCAATATCAAAAAGATAAATTAGAACTTCAGCAAAAAGATCTCTCTAATCAACAAAAAGGATTAAGAGAATATGGCGTAAACTTTGACTCTAAGGGACAAATATCTAATTATATGGCAAAAATGACTGCTGCTCAAAATGCGGTCGATAACTCTATTAAAAAGTATAATGCTATTTCTGATGAAAAAGGACAGACTGCACAAAAGAAAGTCACAGATGCTGCTACTAAGTATTTAGATGCCCTAAAGAAAAGAATAGATGACTATGATAAATTAGTCAATAGCGATATTGCCGCAAGTTCAAAAGCTATAGATGACTTCCAAACTAAACTAGATGAAATTTCTATGTTGAAATTTACAACTCAGCTAGAGAAAGCTTTAAGTCTTTCTGATTTACAGAAGAGTTGGAATACGTTCCAAGCTGGATTCGTACAGAATCTAGACATGGACAAGGCTATTAATAAAACTAAAGTTGAAGTAGAAAATCTTTCTGCTTACTTTAGCGCCTCGAAGTCTGGTAATATAGATGTTCTTTCTTCTAGTCTTGCTAAGGTAAATGTGGAAATCACTAAAATGCAACAGGGTAAAGTCAGTTCCATCTTTGGTTCTGATATGGCAAAAGCTACAACAGAGCAGAAAGATCTCTATGATAAATTAATTGCGGCTGGTAATGACTATGCGGCAACCATTAAAACTATTAAAGCAGATTTATCTGCGATGGTCACAGAGGGTATCGCAGACTTAAAAGACTTGAACACAGAATTTGACTTTGTTAATAGCTCACTTTCACATCAAGCTTCTTTGATTAAACTCTTGTACGGGGATAAAGCTTATACTGAAATGAATTCATATTATAAAGCTCAAGAGGCTAATAATACGGTTCAATTAAACTTCCTACATCAGCAATTAGATGTTCTTACTAAAGCAAGAAGCGGAGTAGACAAGAAGTCTCAGCCAGAACTTTGGAAGACATATAATACTGCGATTGAAGAGGCCCAAGGTTCTATTGATAAGTTAATAGAGTCTTCGCTACAAAATGTTGTCAGTGAATATCAAAATGCGGTTACGGGTATCATGTCTGCATTTAATAAGGGTCTCACTGGTGGTATGGATCTAGATAAAATGGCTCAGGATTGGAAGAATGTAAATTCTAATGCGGCTAGATATTTAGATACTGTTACTGCTGCTTATAGTATTAACAAACTACAAAGTAGTGTTACAAAAGCCATTAATTCTTCTAGCGATGTTCACAGCAAGGAAAAAATTGCTGAGCTAATGAACGCAGAAATAAAGAATCTCGAAACTAAAAAGAATCTTACTCAGTATGATGTTGATAGAGCTAACCAGCTCTTAGATATCGAGCAGAAGAGAATTAGCTTAGAGGATTCTTTAAATAGTAAAACTACTATGCGTTTGATGAGAGACTCTCAGGGCAACATGGGTTATGTCTATGGCGCCAATCAGGGAGACGCTTTACAAAAGCAACAGGATTTAAACGATGCTAAACAAGGTCTTTACGCAAAAGATAAAGAGGCATATCAGAAGAATCTTGACGAGATGCTAACTGCGCAGACCGCATGGACGAAAGATGTTCAAGCAATCTATGCAGACCAGACATTATCAGAGATAGATAGACAAGAACAGTTAACTGAACTTAATAACTATTATGGCACGTTAATTAATGGTATTACCGCAGATAACGAAGTCATTAGACAGAACTACAAGATAGATACATTTAGTATGTATGAAACTTTATATGGTAAAGATTCAGCTGCGTTTGCTGCTCTTGTTGTAGATCAAGATTCAACTATGGCGAAGGCAGATAAAAATTGGAACTCTTCTGTTCAGAAAATGATAGATAAGTTCTCAGTAGGTCCAGACAGTTTTAAAGAAGCAACTGCGGCTGTTTATGCTCAGTTAAATACTGCCAACGTAAACTATACTAAATCTGTGGATACAATGCAAATTGCAGTAGGTAATAAGTTTACAGATGTTACAGCTTCTATTAAGGGTGCGACGTCTGCAACCGCAGCTTTGCATACTGCGGTAGACCCATTGATTTCTACCTTTGATTCTGTTGCGTCTAAAACTAATTCTGCGGCGACTGCTCTGAAAGGCTTTAGCCAATATGCAGCTAATGCGGCTAAACAAGCTGGAGACCTTGCTACTTATACACATACAGCATTATCACAATTAGCTGGATTTAGAACAGATGGAGGACAAGGAAATCTTCCAAGTGCTCCAGGCCCTGTTAATATTGACTGGTCTCATGCGGGTGCAGATGAAACTGCAAGTAGTGACTTTGGACAATTGATAGCTGATAATGGCGGTGATATTGCTGCTATTTCTAAGCAGGTTTCAGGTTCAGATGGAGTCTTAGGTAAGTTAATTAAAGCGAGCGACAAGGCTGAAGAAGCTTTCCGTTTAATGACTAGCTATAGTCAAACTAATAGACTTGGGCCTACTTCTTATGACTGTTCAGGACTAGTGACCGCGGTCCTTACTGCGGGTGGAATTATGCCAGCGGACAGTTTTATTGATACTGCTAATGCAGGGTCTCAGGGTTGGGCTAATGGTCCTGGAGAGTATATCACTATCGGTCGTCGTCCTGGTCACATGGCTATGTCCATTGGGCAAACATGGTACGATGCTGGGTCTTATCCTCTACAAAAGAGAAATAAAGACCATTGGACAAATTACTACCATCCTGTAGGATTTGATACTGGTGGTTACACTGGCTCTTGGGCTGGTGGAGGTGGCAAGGCAGCTGTCTTACATGAGAAAGAAATAATCTTAAATAAGCAAGACACCTCTAATTTATTAGGAGCTGTTTCTGCTATTAGAGATGTAACTAGTAACCTTAAGACAGGAGCTATTAATTCTACACAAGGATTAGTAGCAGCTATGCATCATAGTTATGGCAATATTACACCTGCGGCTGGAACACTTGATCAGCAGGTTAGTATTTCTGCTAGTTTCCCAGGTGTTAAGAGTTCTATCGAGATTGAGAAAGCTTTTGATAGTCTTGTGAATACTGCAAGCCAGTACGTTAATAAGTCAAAGAGTAATTAGAGATAGAAGGGAGGGGATATTATATATCCCCTCCCTCTAGAAAAGGAGGGAAAATGGCTGATACGATTGATAAGACTATATGTGAAGCGGTCGATGTTATTGTAAACAAAAGAACTTCACAACTAAATTTTGACAAAACAATTCAGGGGACTGTTCTCAGTTGCTTGGATGAAGATAATGGAGAGTATCTAGTAAAATATCAAGATAGTAGTCTCTCTGTTTTTTCTAGTAATCCGCAACTTAGTTATGAAGAGGGCGAGGTTGTTGATATTAAAATTCCTTCTAATGACTTTACTAAAAGAAAGATTATTATAGGGGATTCAGCAGGGACAGACTATAGTAAATTATTAAGTTTAGGATATGATAATGTAGATACTTTAGGTGCGGCGGCTGTTATCGCAGAAACGACTGCCGCGGAGACAGTTATTGCTATGGTTAAAAATTTAACCATACCTTCTAATACAGAAGAGTCTCCTATTTCTAGTAGTGAGCCTTCTTCAAGTTCTCAGAGTAGCGGAAGTGGAGGGGGAACTTCTTCTAGCTCTTCTTCTAGCCAAAACTCAGGACTTGATATCGCGGGCGCGCAAGTCTTTGTTGGACCTGCGGGACCGGCTGGAAAAGATGGAGTGGATGGTAAGGATGGAGTTGATGGAGTTGATGGGGTCAGTCCTTCCAATTCTATTACAATAGATCTTTTATCTGAGAGTGATGTGTTAATTCCTTTAGATACTGATGGGACAGCTTATAGCTCAATCCCCACCAATAAAATCTTTTTAAGATTAGGACAGACTATTTTAACAGAAGAAGATGGAGTAAATTTCTTTGTTTGTGAGATTGGAAATAATAGTGGTAATACAGTCTTAGAAAAAGATGGCGTTACAATTATAATTTCTCCGTCTTCAATTGCGGAAACAGATAGTGACTCTGCGGATATTATGTTCTATGGAAATTTAACTTCTTCAGGAATTGCTATTGCTTTTGGCGCGGAATATGAGGGGGCCATTTATATGGTAACCTACTCTGTCGCGAAGTCTGTCCCTGGGCAGGATAGCGTACTAATGCAATTATTAACAACCTCTCAGACAGTGGTCTCAAGTGCAAGCGGGGTCGTAGATTCTGGAGCCTATCCGCAAAATAATGAAGTAGTATTATATAAAGGTGGTCAAATAATTGACCCTTCTTTAATTACTTATTCTGTAAACCCAGTCTCTGCTTCAGGTCTGGTTTTAGAGGTTACAGAAACTGGCCATATCTCAATATATGATGAAGGTATTTGGGAGCCTGCTGTTGATTCTCAAATGTTTGAAATTTCGGCTATTTATAATGGGACTACTTATCATCAGCACTACACTTTAGGAAAACTTAAAGCAGGTGCAGATGGTTTTATTGGAGAAAATGGTAAAAATGGAAAATATGTTGAATTAACAACTGATACTCAAATTTTTACTTATAGCAGTCTTGGCGCAATAGTTGGAGCTAGTGGGTGTGTAATTATGGCTACTCCTTATAATTGTGACGGATCGTTATATTATGAATTTGAAGACGTTGGGAATTCGCGAACACTACAAAATAGTACCGACTTTACTTACGACTATTCAGCTAAATCTTTATATGAAGATATGCCAGAACAGATTAGAGTGCATGTGCGGGAGGGCAATACTAATACAGATATTGTTGCAACAGATACTATTTCTTTAATTGGTATTAAAGAAGGTTCTAATGCTATTGTAGGCATGTTAACAAATGAGGCTATGACAGTCGTGTCAGATAATACTGGTATTGTGAGTAATCTTACCAAAGCTAGCGGTACTTTTGTTGTTTATGATGGAACCACAAAAGCTTCTACTGCGGGAATACAGTTCTCTATTTTTGAGACTGGGACTCAATCTCAAACTTTAAATGGATTAACTCTTACTATTAATAATAGTGGTAATTATCTTGTCTCTCAAACAAACAATAATTGGACTAGCACACAAGAATGTTTTAATTTAAAAGCTATTTATGAAGGAGAAATTATAGTTAAAACCTTCTCTATTGCAAAAAGTATCGCAGGAGAGGTTGGAGCCAATGGTAGTGTAATTAGTCTGCTAGCTGATAGTGTTATATTTAAGAGAGATAAAACTGGGACGATAGTTAGTCCTAGTTATATTACTTTAATTGCTCAAACTCAGCCCGCGAATACGTGGGTTCGATGGACTAGAACGCCTTCAATTATTTTAAGAGAAGGGACTTCGCCCACTAGTTCGGAAATTAATTATACAGATTTGATAGAAAATAATATCGTGTATTTACATAAAACTGATTTTGATATTAACACTAGATGTGAGATAAAAGCCACTTTAGATAACAATCCTGACTATAGTGAAGATGCTATTTCTATAGTTTCAATTCAAGATGGATCTGACGCATTTACTATAAAACTTAGTAATGAAAATATGGTTTTAACCGCAGACTCAACAGGAGCTATCCCAGCAAGTGGTTATACTTATACGGAAACAGATATTCAGGTTTGGCAGGGCACTACTGAAAGACGTTATACTGGAGGGACACCTGATAAAACTCAGTTTAAGGCGACAGTTATTACACCGGCGAGCGGTATTACTGCTGGCTCAGTTTCAAGTAAAATAGTAAATTCTATTCCTATCGCTACGGTATCTCCTGCTTCTGCGATGACTTTAGATAATGCGTTTATTAAATATCAAATTACAATTGGTAAAGATGATGGCACTACTGCGGTTCTAAATGTACAGCAAAATTTTAGCAAGTCAAAATCAGGGGCAACTCCAGTTACGCCTACTCAAAGTGCAACTATTACATTATATAAATGGGCAGCGACTCAGCCAACTACTACATTTCCTATTGGAGCTTCAATATATACTTGGGGCCCTCCGTCTTCTTGGACTGACCCTGCGACTCCTAATGGGTGGACAGCGGTTAAGCCAATTGATGTTACTCCTGGTAATATTTTATGGGGAATTAGTATTTTAGTATCAGATGTAACTACGAATCTTACTACTTCAGCCAATTGGCCGGGGAACCCTCTCGTTTATTTAGTAACTAAGAATCCAATAGACGGAGTAAATGGAACTAATGGAACTAATGGTGCGGCAGGAGCTACTGGTGCTACAGGCTCTACAGGTTTAACTGGCGCGACTGGTTCTCCAGGTATTAATGCTATTTCAGGATTTTTAACGAATGACTCTGCAACTTTTATTGCTACTAATGCAGGGGTTGTTAGTGATTTTACACCTGCTAGTGGTATTTTTAAAGTTTATGATGGAATTACAGATAAAACTGGTTTAACAGGACCAGTGACTTATACCGTAGATAGCTCTACTGGGACAGTGACAGCTGCAATTACTTCGGCAGGAGTTTATTCTATTACCGCTATGGGGAGTGATATTTCGACAGTTACTTTTAAAGCTGTTTATAATGCAACTTCTTTATATAAGACACTGACTTTAGGAAAAATTAAAGCTGCTCTTGATGGTACCTCACCGACAATATACAATTTAATTCCTTCTGTTGCCGCATTAGCCAAGTCACGAACAAATGTATTTACTCCACTTACTGTTTCAGCAACGGCAACTTCTCAAACTGGAAATGGAACTATAGCTCCATATAGCGGTATGTATGAAGTATATGAAAATGGTTCATTAAAATATACTTCCGCAGCCAATGAATTAAGTCCTACTGCTTATACTCCAACTACAAGCGCTACTACTATTACTGTTAAGTTATATTTGGCTGGAGGAGTTACTACTTTACTAGATAGTCAAACGATTCCAGTTGTAGTAGATGGTGCTACTGGTTCTACGGGTGCTGCTGGCGTTGATGCTCGTTCTGTAGATTTAACCACTACGGCTCAGAGTTTCGTATACACACCTGCTGGCGTAAGTCCTGGTCCTGCGACTGCAACTATTACTGCGACCGCGACTGGATTAACAGGAACTGCTTATTATGAGTTTTTCTTAAATGGAACTTCTGTTCGTAGCAGTACCACAGTTGCAACTTATAGTTATACTCCACAAGCATCTTTTTCTAATATGCCTCAATTAATTAAAGTTCAGGTTAGAGAGGGGTCTGCGGAGGGGACACTTGTTGCTACTGATATGATATCTATGATAGGACTAAAAGCAGGCGTGGACGGTACAAACGGTACTAATGCTATTGTAGGTTATCTAACGAATGAGACTCAAGTAGTCCCAACTCCAAGTGATGGTTCTGGCGCAGTATTAACAAATGCAGGAGGAACCTTTAAAGTTTATAGTGGTACGCAAGATGCTACTACCGCAAGTGCTTTTGCTATTACGGGAGGAACTGACAATGGAACTACTTATAGTTTAACTAAAAATGGTTTGACATTTACTATTAATAAAACTAGTGGTATCTATTCTCTCGCGGGTGCTTGGGCAGGCTCAGATGCGGAAAGTTTCCCTCTTACTGCTGTATATAATACTGTTACGATAAGTAAAGTTTATGCTATTGCCAAGAGTAAGGCAGGCGCAGTCGGAACAACTGGTGCATCAGGACAAATTAGTATTCCCTATTATCAAATTGCGACAGTTAAACCTGCTACATATCCTGACAGTCTTGCTGATATTAGTAATGGATGGTCTAGGGCTTTAGTAACAAGTGGTATGACTAATACTCAAACTATTTGGATATGTTATGTTAAAGGTACCGCAACCACTCCTATTTATCCTAGCACCGCAACAGATATTGTTCAATGGCAGATTAGAGCAGAGATAGTAACTGCGGGTATAGAAATAACAACTCCTATCATTCATGCAGGTAAAACTTCTGCTAGTGATACTGCTACTGCTGGATATTATTTAGCTAGTGATGGAAAATTCTTAATTGGTAAAGATGCGACTCATTATTTCAATTATGATGGGACTAGTGTTTCAATGTTAGGCGGTACTATTACCGGAGGTATTATTCAGACTTCTAATGTCACTACCCAAGCAAGACTTGTTATAGATAGCTCTACTAGTTCTGGTATGTGGTCAAGCTATGTTCCTGACTATAGCGGTATCACTCAGACTCCTGGGACTTATGATCAGTCCTTCCAAGGAACAGCTGGAACTGCAGCTGCTTATGCCAAAGCTTGGCTTTGTCCTTCTGCTCTTGGTGCTTCAGGTAAGCGTGGCATAGTAACTATGAATGGAGTAAATCCTGCAAAAACAGCGGGAGGAGAAGTTGTCCTTCATACAGATGGAGCCCCTTATACTACTGGAGGTTTTGATTTTAACTTTCAGCCTTCTGACTCTGCTCAGCATGGAGTAATTTATGGGTACTCACCAGATAGTGTGCATGGAACTAAAATTAAATTACTCGGTGGTTTAACTCCTTATGTACAATGTAGAAATCCTGGCGATACTGCATATTGTGATATAGCGGCTTCTGTTTTTGCTGTTAACTCTGATAGAAAAAGAAAAACAGATATTAGAAAATCTTCATTCACTATTGAAACTCTTAAAAGTTTAAAACCAAGTCAATTTAAATGGATAGATGAAACTCGTCCTAATCATATAGAATATGGTTTTATTATTGACGAATTACCGAAAGAACTGGTTACCGTTAGTCCCGATGGACTTTTAGATGAAGATGGAGAGCCTGATTATACTTACTCATTATCTGCAATAGTAGCCCTATTAACTCAAGCTATGCAAGAGTTAAATGTCGATGTAGATACATTATATAGTTTCTTGGATGAGACGCCATGAAAAGTATAATCCAAAATATTATTAAAAGAAAGGTGGTTACTATATGCCTGAATATATATCAGGACTAATAGGTCCACAAGGACCAACAGGAGCGACTGGGCCTAGAGGATGGGAAGGACAACGTGGACCAGTAGGACCACCTGGGGAAGGGGCTAGTATGATTGGCCCCACGGGACCTACAGGGCCAACTGGACCGGCAGGTCAAGATGGAACTAGTACAGGGACTCCGGGAATTTATCTTGATTTTTGGTATACAAATGCAACTGAATATCCAGAAAAGCCTGCTGATAATGTAGCTATTCCTAGCCTCCCTTGGGTTGATAAGCCAATCCCTCCCGTTAGTGACGAGATTACGTACATTACCCAAGCATGGAAAGAGGCAAGCGGAACTTGTCTCTATCAGACGGATACTTGGTCAGACCCAATTCCTTTAACTGGGATTGGGCCAACTGGCCCTCCCGCAGGTACTACTGAGATTGTTTATATGAGAAGTGAAAGTCAACCGGTTAAACCTACTTCCGCCCATGTTGGAGACCCATATTCTGTTCCAGACGGATGGACAGATTCACCTGTAAATGGGACCGTTCAGCTTTGGAGCACTCAAGCTAAGATAGATGGTCTTGGTAAGTTTGTAGTTGTTTGGGGAGACGTATACGCTCAGACAGCGACTGTAGGCCCAGTGGGACCTATTGGACCTAATGGAGAAAATGGTCTTAACTTAATGATAATTTACAAAGCCTCTATCGGCCAACCTATTACGCCACAGGGGCCCTGGCAGCTTGGGTCAAATGCAGCATCTCCTGCTCTTGCCTCTCCTAGTGGTTGGTCTTCTAACGTTTACGCAACAGAAATAAATGAAAAGATATGGACTTCTAGAACTTTATTGAATCCTGATGGAACTCTCGCAACTGGGTACAGTTGGACAACTCCATGTGAATATTTAATTAGAGCAGATTATATGCAAGCTAATGTGGCCGTATTTGGAGGTCAAAGAACTACTTATAATACTGCGGCATCGGAAAATGGTTATTTTTTAGGTATAGATACCAATGCTCCTGCGACAAGCAATGCTAGATTTATAGTCGGAAGTTTAAGTAAACATTTAAATTATGATGGGACAGATTTAATTTTAAAAGGTGGTAATTTAGGAGCTAATACTATTACGGGGGCGCAGATAGTATCTACGGGAGGAATGTATGGAGGAAAAAGTACTTACTCTTCTGATAGTCCCGGATTTTATCTAGGAAGCGACAGTGGCACCTATAAGTTTAAAATTGGAAAAGACTCTACTCATTATTTAAGCTATGATGGTACAAGTCTTGCTCTAATGGGCGGCAATATTAGTGCAGGTAGTATTACTGGAGCAACATTAATAGGCAATACTATTCAGACTAATGCCACTACTACTATTCCTAGAGTAACAATGGCCGCTTCTTTTACCCCTACTACTTCCCATACCTATACAGATAATTCATGGATAGATATGTATGCAGGGTATTCTGCTACCGAAATTGGAGGAAGATTTTCTACGGGGCAGGTTTCTTCTTCTTTATTGGGAGACACTTTAGTAAGACCTGTTTTAAAAATACAGACGCCTCAATTTAACACTTCCTCTGGAGTTACTTCAGACTTTGGAACTTCTGCTATTACAGTTTCTGGACTTGGGGTTAATTCAAGGGGAGGATTAATCGCAGACCCAAGAGCAGAACAATCTTATGTTACAATAGATTTATCTGGAGCAACATTTACAGCTTCTAGTTTCTCGGATGGCGCTCATACTCTTTATAGTGGGACTGTCGGTCAAACAACGAACGCTCAATTTAATCGTATTGGAGATAGTGGAACAGGATTAAATAATATTACCAACACGTGCTCTGATGGGACTTATTATTTTTGCTATGTTTCTAATGGAGTTTATATTTATCGTAGAGTTTCCAGTGTAGAACCTCATTATGTTAATTTAGCAGAACCATTGGCGGAGTCTGTCTCGGGATTAACCTGGCATATTTTTCAGATACAATTAGGACAATCTGCCACTCAAAAAACTAGACAAATTAAATTTTATACAGAAACTTCAACAGATCCTTTCAATGCTCATGTATGTATGAAAATTGGCACTCCGATAATTAAAGGTCTTTATGGCACAGATGAAGTCCAAATTCGTAACTATAACGATAGTAATTATGCGACTTTAAGAGCTTTGATAGTAGACGTTACTTCTGATATTAATTCTAAAACAGATATCGCCCCAATGGAAGAGTCTGGGCTAGATATGATTAATAGTGTTGAGGCTCAAACTTATAATCTTATATCAGCAGAAGAGTCTCCTAAAATTGGATTTATAGCTCAAGACCTACCCAGTATTATTACTAACGAAGACAGCACCGCAGTAGATTTATATGCTTTAACTACGGTTGCTTGGAAAGCAATTCAAGAATTAAGTGCAACAGTTGAGACATTGAAGACAGAGTTGGCAGAGATAAAAGGAGAGTAAAATGGAGAGTATTGAACTCAATGTAGATGCAAATGTAGTGATAGAGCAGTTGGTTAAAAGATATGCGGATTTATCTGCAAAAACTGCTTATGACATTTCAGTACGAGATGCGAAAATTATCGCACTCGCGCAAGAGATAGAGATGTTAAAAACACCTACTTCTACAGAATAAAAATTATGGTCGTACCTGCGGGTGCGACCATTTTTTTTTGTCCAAAATCACCAGGCAACATTTTAACCCAATCGGAACAATCGACATGATTATTTTTTTACATATTATAGTGAACTCACATTTAAGGGATAGATCTCTTAAATTTAATTTTATAATATCATTATAAAACAGGGAAGGAGATAAAATGGAGGAGATTATTGATTTGGGCATTATGAGCTTTAAAGCTTTTAATAATAGAGATGGAACTGAAAATACTATGATAAAGAGGGAGGTGTCTTAATGGCTACTGCATACTCTGGAGCAGCAATAGATCTACAAGTTACCAGAGATGGAAGAATCTGTGACGCAGTAAATGGGCAGTACGTCACGATAACTCGAACAGGAAGAAAGTACGGGATCTCATCTGTTACAGGTAAATTAGATTCAGTAGGAGATAATAGATTATTTCCCGAGAAGTATGCCAACGGTGGCTTCTGGACGGCGATAGAGGAGTCGCGGCAGAACTACCTGTTGAATAGTGGTATGAATGTTGGCTCTGGTGGTTTGGCTACATCGTGGACACGCAGTAGCTCCATGACACCAAATAGTCCAGTACAGAGTCTGGATGCTGACTGTATTGAAGGCGCATATTCGCAGAGATTCCAAGTGACACAGGGGAATGTAACGTCCATCACATCATTCATGTATCAATCTACAGTACCTGCATCTTTCGCTGCTGGGGATTTGGTTGCAGGAAGTATCTGGGTAAAGGATGATTCTGCCGCAGGAGCCGTGGGCATTCGTATGGTGTTGAAGGTCTTCAATGCGTCTAGTGGTGTGGTAACACAAGTATTCTCAGCCACGGCAACGCGTGGAGCAGGATGGGTGAAACTGACTGCGACCCTCACGGCAGGGGCAGCCACTGACTTTGCTCAGATTAGTGTTCTCCCAGTCAATACACCCGTTACAGGTGACGTGTTTGATGTACGTATTGACGCGGCTCAGTTGGAGAAGGGTGCGTTTGCCACCTCCTACATCCCTACCACCACCACAGCAGTCACCCGTCCAGCCGATGTGGTGACGTTCCCTTCTACCAGTCTAGTCGCAGCGAACGGAACATTTGCTGCTGTAGTTGGCGGTTCTACAACGCTTGGGAACTCTCGAAGAGTTCTAAGTCTGTCTCCTGTAACGGGTAATGTTAGGCGCATGGAGCTGCTGATAACCGCCACGGGCACTGGCGGCGGCTGCGTTGGCGGAGATGATGGGGCAAACGTATACCCATATGGTGGAGTTAATCCCACATCTGCTTCTTGGACTGTCGCGATGAAGTGGAGTGGGACAGTTGCATCAGCTACCACAAACGGAGCCGTTTGGACTGATCTAGCAACGGATGCCACGACGACATTACCCAGTGACCCTCTTTATTGTGGGTCTGCCCACGCATACGGAAACTTCCTCAATGCTCCAGTCCACCGCCTCGTAGCATTTACTACTGCTCTATCAAATGCCGAGATACTAGACCTGTCGAATCGGATGCTGGCGGGTATCCCCAAGCGACATTACTACTCAACATTCGGAGGTTAAACGATGGCTGAATCAGACGTACTTGCTGCGATTGCAGCACTAGATACCCTTATCGACGGACTCATCACGAAGGTAGATTTGCTTGATACCAACGTGGACTCGCTGACAACTGCGGTAGGTGTTGCCGATACCGTGGTAGACAACCTTGCCACAACCCTCGCAGCGGTCAAGGCTCAGACGGACAAGCTGGCATTCGATGCCAGCAACCACGTTGCGTCTGACCTACATGCTATCGACGGCGCACTCACCACAGGCAACAATGCCATGCTGACGCTGAAGCAGTTGAGCATCATCAACTCGGCTGGTGACGCAATCGTGGCGACTGGCGGCGGAGCAGGGCATGGTATCAACGCCACCGCAGGAGCCACCGCAAACTACAACGGTATCAGGGCTACGGGTGGGGCTGGAGGAGGCGAGGGTGCGTACTTCGTTGCGACAGGTTCGGCAAAGGCAGGTCTGAGAGCATACGGCGCGTCAGGGCCGGGTATCCTCGCCACAGGCGGCACAGACTCAGTAGGCATCTCCTTTGTAGGTAACGGTACAGGTGCAGGCATCCTTTCCACAGGTGGAGCAACAGGAGATGGACTCAGGGCTGCTGGCGGTGCTACGAGTGGTCATGGCATCTTTGCCTATGCGTCTGCCGTGGGCGCGGGCATTAAGGGTAATGGAGCTGGTACAGGTGCTGGCTCTGGCAACAGTGCGGGTGTGCAGTTCACAGGTGCAGGCTCCGGCGCTGGTTTGCATGCTATCGCTGGTGCAACAGGGTCAGGACTAAAGGCAGAAGCAACATCAGGCGACGGCATCTCAACCACAGGCGCCAACGGTGGTCGCGGCATATACGCAGCAGGGGCGAATGGAGGACAGGGTATTCTCGCCGTGGCAGGGGTAACAGGTGACGGTATCAAGGCTCTCGGCGGTGCCACATCTGGCGCAGGTATCAACGCCACAGTTGGCGCAGGCAACCTCGGTGACGGCATCCTCGCAATAGGCGCAGGATCAGGCAAAGCAGATATAAACGCTGACATTACAGGTAATATAACAGGAACAGTATCTACAGTAACTACTGTGACTAATGACGTAGGCATAACCCAAAGTGCAGCAGATAAGGTTTGGGGAACCACTACAAGAACGTTGTCTTCATTTGGAACTCTAGTATCCGATACGGCAGCAGCGGTATGGGCTGCAACTACTAGAACGTTATCGGCGTTTGGATTCACTGTTGCAACAAACTCAGACACTAATGTAACTAATATCAAGACTAAGACGGCTAATCTACCAAGTGATACTGCGGCAACTCTTACCAGTCTACAATCATCTATCAATGGAATCAGCAACGTAACTAGACTTACTACGGCATTCCCTCAATATTTCACTAGGCCAAATACAGGTACTACTATCATTAAGATGGAATGTGCTTATAAGAATTCAACTGGGTTAATGGATGATCCCGACAATAACGAACTTATGTTAGCTATCTATAACTTCGATCCGTTGGTAAATAAGAACAGTAAACTATATAAGAATGCTACGGCGACTCAATCATTAGATACGTCATCTATTTCTGGGTATATGAAACTAGAGAAGACTAGCACTGGTCTTTATTTCTGCTACTACAAGTTAGAATCTACTGATACAGCAGAAGAGTTAATAGCTAAGTTCACTTGGCTAGAGGGAACTCAGTCACTCTTCGAATTCAGAGGATTCCAAGTAGTCGATTTCACTAACGATCTTTCTGCTATAGCATCCTCTATAGATGAACTACATGATTTCGATCCAGCTAATGATGTAGTAGCTCGCGTAACCCTTGTCGATACAACTACTACAAATACAGACATGCGAGGAACAAACGATGCATTCACTCTAGGTCAATGGCCTGAGAGTACGGCGACATCTAATGATGTTATTAGTGCTGTTGCAGATGTACAAGATATAGTAGACGTACTCCATGACTTCGATCCAGACACCGAGACAGTTAGAATAAGGAGTGTGTACGAATGAGCAAGAAGATTACGATAGATCCTGCTGAAGCTAAGTCACTAGCTCATGTGACTGCCCCCAGAGGTGAAGTCCAGTTCATCACTACCTATGATGGCTCAAATCACCCGACGCATCCTAGTGTGGTCTACAGGGCAGGCGGGTGGAATGGCTTCCCTTACTGGATGGTGATGACTCCGTATCCGACAGAACTGAATACGGGTGGAGGGTCAGCCGAATCAGACGCCCTTGAGAACCCGAGCATCTTGTGCTCTCTTGACGGCTATACATGGCAAGTGCCTGTCGGCCTTACCAACCCGATTGAGCCACATATTGTCGGCGGGGATTGCTGGTCAGACCCCTGCATGTTCTTTGATGGCGATACCCTTGTGTGTACCTATCGTTACAACGGGGACGTTTCAATTCACGCAAAGACCAGTACGGACGGCGTTCATTGGTCATCCAGTAGCATTATCCTAGCAGCGGCCAACACCAGCACTAACGACCGCATCTCACCCGCCTTCATCAAAACAAGCACGGGTTGGGCGATGTTTGCCACAGAAAGAACGCCCTCACCAAACCACGTCTCTCGGAGAACAGCAACGGATTGGCGTGGCCCATGGAGTGACCCTACCATTACTACGGGGTTGACCCCGACAGCGGGAAATGAGATTTGGCATCTGGGGGTAGTCGCTTTTGATGAAACTACCCTTCATGCGTTCTTCTCCGACCACACTACCCCCGCACAACTGTATGGGGCTACGAGTACAGACGGCGGTCTTACGTGGATTCAACTGTCGAACCCCATGATTCTTTCACCTGCCACAGGCAGAACTGACCTTGCTTACAGGTGGGACAGGAACATCTATAAGCCGTGTCCGTTGCCTATCATTGAAAACGGAGTCGTTTGGTACCGCCTTTGGTATTCAGCGGTCGGGCCGACTATTGCTGACCCTAGCCTAGTTACGCATCAGATTGGACATACTGAGCTATGGGATTCGAACTCACCGGCCTTTTCACCATCTGACTGTGATGGTCTGGAGTACGACCTTATCGCTGACAGGGGAGGATACCTACTCGACTTGCCTAGCGGGAACACGGTAAAGCCTTCTCGACTGATGACTAAGACGGTTGTGGGAGGATCCTCTATCTTTGATGTTGCTCCCGACCATCTAGCTATTAGTGAGCGCACAGACGGCGGTGGTGGTTTTGAGGCGATATTCGAGGAACTTCGGGTAAACTACCTGAGTCGAACAACTTTCAATAGCACAGATGGTACTACTGGATGGACTACAGATAGCGCAATGACATGTGCTGTGTTCGGCCCGTCGCCTCATGTAGGCAGTAATGCCCTCCTACTTGTAGCCGATTCATCGGATAGAGCCTTCTGGAAATCATACACGCTTAGCGCGGCTACCCATTGCTTATCGTTCTACGTGAAGTCAGTAAATGGCGGGGTCGTCACTTCTAACGACATCCAGTTGTGTGCGGCAGTAGGCACTACGACTCCCGTAGACACTCTTTTGACTACCATATTTACCCAACTCGGCAGTTCAGAATGGTACAGGGCGGTAGCTACGTTCACAGGAACCGCTGTAGTATGGGCTGTGGGAATCACAGTCAAGGCCAACAAGAGTGTTCTTGTTTGCTGCCCACAAGAAGAAGTGGGTGCGTTCCCTACGTCGTATATCCCCGCTGCTTCATCTGGCTATAATCTTTCAAGATACGGGGATTCGCTGTCTGTTGATGCTACATCAATGTCTAAAGACCAAGGAACTATCATTGCAATATGTGGAGAGCCAGTAGTCGGACAGACGAATAGGAACTTGTTCGGGTGGGGGAGTACGTCCACCAATGGCATCCATTTCAAGATTACTGTCAGTACGCTACAGGCTTCAGTAGCAAGTGGCGGTGTCTTTATTACAACAGAATCAAAAGAAAGGCCGAGGCCGTGGAGTGGCGTAGCCATGACGTGGAGTGCTGGCAAGAACCTCAAAGTGTTCTGTAACGATACAGCTTATTATTCTTCTACGGTAGCTGCTGCCCCAGTAAGCCTGCCTGATAATGCGTACATCGGATATTCTGGAACTAGTAGTGCGTACTTTGATGGGCCGATACACAGGGTGCTCATCTATAGTACAGTGCTTACCGACGCACAAATCCACAATGTGATTTCCGCTTTGAGGAGTGGCCCTCCCGCAAGCATCATGGCGTCTTCTGCTACGGCCGGAGAAGTAACCTACTGGACGACTATCATCAATGAGAAGGTGTAGCGCATGAGTTATCTAAAGGGAGTGGCCCAGACAATCACGTTCCCCCTTGTAGACCTGAACAGTTTGGGTGTTTCTGGAAAGACCCTTACGGCAACAGTCTCTAAGGACGGCTCTACTTTTGTACCGAGCACGAATGCAGTAACAGAGGTTTCTGGTGGCGGAGGGCAGTACAAGCTGACTCTGACAGCCCTTGAGCGCACAGCGGACGAGGTTGTAGTCAGAGCCACTGACGGAATACTGGGCACGAAGGTCACCTTTTATCCCTCCACCTCCGCTACGGCACAGAACGTATCAGAAGCACAAACCACTGTCATCAATGCTATCTTAACTGCGTTACCAGACAGTCCAGATAATGATTCTATTGCTTTTATCCGCAAGTTACTTGCGAATCAGATCGTCGATAATGGGACTGAATTTGAAGTATACGATGATGATGATACTCTTCTTGGCTCATTTATTTGGACTGAAGCAACTGGGACAAGAAGTAAATTCAATGAGGCCTAAGTTAAGAGCTTTTAGAGGACGGACAAAAAATACTGCGATTAAACTAACAGCATTTCGTGGTTGGGTTGAAGATGTTCTTATTGCCTTAGTAAAACCTCCAAGTGAGGTTATATCTACAATTAACCCAGCACCAATGAATGTATTTGCTTATGCAGGAATACCAAAAACAATGTCCGTCTATACGAACATTCCAGAAGTGGATATGCACGGAGTAGTAGTTGCGCATGGTTTCATAGGTACTATTGAAGAATGGTTAGTTTCTTTAGAAGGATCTACTGGTCCTACTGGATTATTTGGCTCTACTGGTCCAACTGGAACTACAGGAAAATCAATGGAGATCTATTGATACTGCAAATGTTGGTAAATTTCAATATGAATTTAAATTTACTAGACTTTTGGATGGTAAGAAATTCTCACTACCAGAAAATGAATACCTTTACTATATTGTTAGGGAGGATATTCCTGACGTATAAGTAAGTATATTGGCCTAAACCAAACAATCATGAATATCAAATTTAAAGATAGAATGAAAGTTTGGTTTAGGCCAATTTAATATTAAAGGGGTTCAACATGGAAGAGAGTGTATAATGAGCGATATCATTGAAGGATTTTCTCTTGATGACGTTATTGAGCCACCTGTTGTCGTAACAGCTACAGCAACAGGTGTTGCTGGCGATCCAGGTCCTATGGGTCCAAGAGGAGCTACTGGTGCGACTGGACCTGGAGGTTCTTCTGGAGCTACTGGTGCGACTGGACCTGGAGGTTCTTCTGGAGCTACTGGTTCCTCAGGAGTTCAAGGTCCAATAGGGGCAACTGGTATATCGGGAGCAACTGGAGCAACTGGAGTTGGCGCGACTGGTATAACAGGTTTAGTCGGAGTAACAGGAAGTATGGGTAGCACCGGACCCACAGGTATTGGAAGTACTGGTGCGACGGGAGTAAATGGGACGGTAGGGGCGACTGGTGTCAATGGTTCCACTGGTCCTACTGGTGTGGGAGCTACAGGACCAACAGGAATTACAGGTAATGTAGGGACAACTGGGCCCACAGGAATTGCAGGTATTGTAGGAAGTACTGGACCGACAGGAATAACTGGAAACGAAGGTTCTACTGGACCAACTGGCATTGGTTCAACTGGTCCTACAGGTGTCGGCACAACTGGCCCTACTGGGATTCAGGGAATTCTAGGAAGTATAGGATCAACAGGTATTACAGGAAATATAGGCTCGACTGGTCCTACGGGGATAGGGACAACTGGTCCCACAGGTATCACCGGCGATATCGGCGCTTCCGGTCCAACAGGAATTACTGGTAACATTGGCTCAACAGGGCCAACTGGAATTGGTGCAACCGGACCTACTGGAGTAGGGACAACTGGGCCCACTGGAATTACTGGTCCTGCGGGAACAAGTGTAACTATTTTAGGTAGTTTTGACACTTTATTACATTTGCAAAATGATCACCCCATTGGAAATTTAGGTGACGCATATATTATTGATGGAAATTTATTTGTTTGGAATGGTTCTTCTTGGGAAGACGTTGGAGATATTCAAGGCCCAGCAGGAGCGACTGGTATATATGGTTCTACAGGACCAACAGGCATCGTAGGACCAACAGGTATTGCGGGAGTTGCTGGTTCTACTGGTCCTACAGGAATAACTGGAAACGTTGGCAGCACTGGAGCTACAGGTATCGGTACTACGGGCCCCACAGGCATTGCTGGAAATAATGGAGCTACTGGCCCGACTGGTATAAATGGCAATGCAGGATCAACTGGCCCTACTGGACTTGGCGTAACTGGTCCTACAGGAATAACAGGTAGTGGCGGCGCAACAGGTCCAACAGGAATTACAGGTAATGTAGGTGCTACTGGTCCAACTGGGACTGGAGTAACTGGACCTACGGGTATTACAGGAGGGAATGGCGCTACTGGTCCTACAGGAATTGCCGGTTCTGCTGGCGCAACTGGACCTACAGGGACCGGAGGCATAGGACCAACTGGGATTGCTGGAGTTACTGGGGCAACAGGGATAGGAACAACTGGACCTACTGGAGTGAGTACTATATTAACTGTTACTGAAGCCCCAGATTCAGATCATACCTCTACTGGCATAAGAATCTCAATGACTGCTGGTGAAACTCTAGCAGTAGGAGATGCTGTATACTTTAAATCTGATGGTAAGGTTTGGAAAGCAAATGCTTCAGCAGTATCAACTACGCCTTGTATGGGACTAGCGAATGCTGCTATATCTGCGAACGCATCTGGTGATATTTTAGTACATGGTATATTAAGAGATGATACTTATGCATGGACGGTTGGTGGACTTGTATATTTGAGCACTTCTGCTGGTGTATTAAGTCATACACAACCATCTGTTACTGACCAGGTTATACAAGTTTGTGGTATTGCTACGCATGCAGATAGAATATATTTCAATCCTGATTTCACTTACATAACGCACACGTAGCTTTTCACTATATAGGAAGGAGATTGCCATGTCTATTGCATGGTACGGAGTCAAGTCATGGCGTATGACCAGCCCTGTTGACGGTCATGTGGAGATTGGCACGAAGCCGACGACCGCCTACACCTACGAGGTGTGGCCGTGCAAGAACGAGGCGGGCGTTGCTCAGTCCAACGTGATTCGCAACGCTCGCCCGAAGTACGCGGGAGTGAAGTTCTCGATGGCCTATGACCGAGAGTATTCGGTAGGCCCGCCCGAAGTGTTCCCGACCGCAGCCCTGTTGCGCGTCGAATACACAGATGGAGGCCCGTTGCCTATAGTTGCAGATGATTTCGATATTCTGCTAGATACACAAGCTAAGTGGAATGCAGTTGTTGCATTGTATCCATCCTTCAAGTTTGCGTTTGCGGACCAGCCCTACTTCCCGAAGGTCTAGGTCATGGCGACGACAACTCTCACCGCAGGTCCAGGAGGATATGGTGATTCGGTCGATGGTAACGAATCGATCTATGCTTATGATTCATACTTCATTTTCCTGACCAGCACGGACGGTTCGATGTGGACGACCCGCTCCGAGGGTTCGGGTACGAACAATGCGTACGACTACGCCTGCCCCGGCTACACAGGGTCAACGTGGGTGTGGGTTATTGTCACTATTTCCTGGTGGATATACGATTACGATTACGGCTACGGCCACGAACCCGATGCATTGACAACCAGCCTTTCTGGACAGGTACATGCACCTGGCGACCTAACGGCCTCGACGTGGCACGCATTGGCTGATCCTATTGGAGGCAAAGATAGTTACATCGGCAACCTATCAGTTACTGGCATCAGTTACAGTAGTGGCGGCCCAGCAGGACTTAAGACTACTAATGGTTTGGCAAAAGCCTCTGTGAAATCTGTTAATGGTTTAACAATTGCTTCTGTAAAATCGTGGAATGGTCTAGCTTAGAGATAAAAGGAGAAAAAATGGAGTCTCAGGAATGGGAAAAAAATTGGTGGGGGACCTGTCAAAATACATATGGAGAAGAAACTAAACAAATAGTTTATGCTCAAAAAATGGGTCTTGAAGTGTATAATGATGGAAGTTCTCCTTTTAATATTAGAACAAATAAAAAAATAATGGATATTGGTGGGGGTCCAGTTTCTATGCTTTTGAAAACAAAAACAAAAGGAATAGTTATAGACCCCTGCGATTATCCTTCTTGGGTTGCCAAGAGGTATAGATGCGCGGGAATCCACTACTGTAAAATTAAAGGGGAGGACTATGCACCTTTAGGAATTGATGTTGATGAAGTATGGATATATAATGTTCTTCAACATGTAGAAAATCCAGAAAAAATAATTAATAAGGCTAGAAAAGCTGCGCCTATTATTAGATTGTTTGAATGGATTAATATTGGGATTGATGAAGGTCATCCGCATACACTAACAAGAGAAAATCTAGATAAATGGCTTGGAGGATATGGTCGCACAGAATTTTTAAATGAAAGCGGCTGTATCGGAGAATGTTACTATGGAGTTTTCAATGGAGATAAAAGGAGATAATATGAGATTTCATATTTTAGGACTAGTGCATTTACCATGCACTAAAGAATATATTTCTTGTGCATTTACGCAAAAGAATTATAAATTATGCGAGATGCTGTTGTCTCTAGGGCATGAAGTGTTTTATTATGGAGCAGAAGGCTCTACTGTCCCTTGCACAGAGTTTATTCAAACTCACACTTTAAATGATATTAGAGATGAGTGGGGAGATGGAGATAATAGATTTGAAATAGGTTATGATTGGAAATCCGCAGATGGATACCGACATGATTTTACTACTGCGACCCTCACTACTCAAAAATATATCGCTATTTGTATCGAAGAAATTAATAAGAGAAAAAGACCTGATGATTTTTTAGATGCGACTATGGGTCTTTACCACAAGCCTATCGCAGATGAAGTTGGACTTTACTTAACGATAGAATCAGGGATTGGTTACTTTGGTTCCTATTGTAACTTCAGAGCATTTGAGAGTGCTTTTATGGAAAGTTATACTTATGGTGCGGAAAATGGTAAGAACTGCCCTGATGGTAAATTTTATGATAGAATTATCCCTAATTATTTTGTAGATTCTGAATTTGAATTTTCAGAAGAGAAGGAAGATTATTATCTTTATATCGGGAGAATTTTACTACGGAAGGGACTAGTGATTGCTGCACAAACCTGCGATGCCGCAGGAGTTAAGTTAAAAATAGCAGGGACAGGAGGAATTGTTACTCCGGAGGGCTGGTTAACTAATGAGTCGGGAGACTTTAAGATTCCTCCTGGAACGTGGGAATATGTTGGGATGGCCGACATAGAGAAAAGAAAAGCGTTGTTAAAGAATGCTATTGCCACTTTAGTACCCACACAATACTTAGAACCATTCGCGGGAACACATATTGAGAGTATGTTATCTGGGACTCCAGTTATTACTACTACTTTTGGCGTTTTCGCAGGAAATACCTACGAGAGTGGTGTTCATGGTTTTAAATGTAATACCTTACAGGATTTCGTAGATGCTATTGAGAAGGTTAAAGACTTAGATAACAAAGCAATCAGGAAACATGCTGAACAATATTTAACAGACAATGTTAAAATGCAGTATGAAAAATGGTTTCAAGAACTCTATAGTGTTTATTTAAGTACCATAAACCCAGATGAAGGGTATGGTTGGCCAGCATTGAATAATAAAACTACGACAAAAGGAGTGTAGTATGAAAGGATTTACTAAGCAAATGTGGGAAGCTGCGGGGTGGACATTTTTAGAGACTTTTTTAGTTCTTATTGCCCCCTCGGTTGCTGTCCTTAGAGTAGGAGACTGGGGTGCATTAGGTGGAATTGGCATCTCCGCTGGTTTATCTGCGGCTGCCGCAGCGGTATCTATCATCAAGTCTCTTGCAGTTCGAAATATTGGTGTGCAAGACTCTCCCTTCATTAGTGGAGGAACTCCGGAAGTTCCTGCAGAGAGTGCTGTTGTGGTCCCTGTTGCTGTTGTGACGGGGACCCCTGAAGCAACTGATAATTCTGTGAAGCCAGAAGATGGCGATCAGCCGGCCACACTAGAAGAAGCCGAAGCTGCTAACACTTTAGAGGAGGTATAATCATGGCTACCCCTACCGCCGCTCAATTAATTGCAACTGCGAAGAAGGAAATTGGGGTGCATGAGTCTCCTGCTGGAAGTAATATCGTAAAATATAATAAGTTACAATCTGGCTGGCAGGGTGTCGCTTGGTGTGCTGCTTATGTTTCTTGGTGTTTTGCTCAATACAAAGTTCTCCCTATTATTGGTGGCGCAGATAACTATACTGTAACTATGGGTCAATGGTTCTATAATCACAATCAATGGGGCATGGTTCCAAAGATTGGCGCCATTGTATTTTTTAACTTCGGCAATCCTTATTATGGAGACCGTTGGAAGGGTATTCATCATGTAGGCATTGTTATTGGCAGGACTAGTGATGGAAGACTTATTACTATTGAAGGTAATACCAGTTTGACAAGTAATGCCAATGGTGGAGAAGTACAGATTCGTTATCGTGCTATGAGTTCTGTTGCTGGCTTTGGTTATCCGAAGTATGCGGCAGCGATTCCTGCCCCTCCAGTAGTTATGTATACCGTCCCCAAGGTAACGGATATGTCTGGCAAGACTGCCGTCACATATCTTGCGAATCATGGTTTCTATGCTACTGTTAAGACTACTAACAACCCTGCGGTTAAGCAGTATATTATTTCTAGTCAGGCACCTGCCGCAGGAGTAAAAACTCCTAAGGGTAGCTATGTCACTATTGTTGAATCTACTGGGCATAAGTAGGCGCTGGTATGTCGTCACTATCTGCTTGGGAAATGCTTAATATAGCTGGTGTACAAGTGGGGACTAAAGAAACGGCTCCTGATACTATTAAATATAATTCTGCTTTAGGATATGAGCAGGGGACTCTTTGGTGTGCTGTTTTTTTATCTTGGTGTTTTAAACAAAGTAATAGTTTAAATTTAATTAATAATCGTACGTGGTCTGATACTGCGCTATGGGCCAAATGGTTTCATGATCATGGTCAATGGGGCATAGTTCCAAAGAATGGAGCTATTGTATTCTTTAATTTCGGCAATCCTCATTATGACGGTCGTTGGGAGGGTATCCATCATGTTGGGGTAGTGTTGGGAGTTCCTTCGGGAAAATCATATATTAGGACTATTGAGGGAAATACTAGACTTAACAAGAGCGATCCTGGGTCTGTAATGATTCGGTCTAGAGCAAAAACTTTAGACTCTGTTCATTGGCCAGCCCAACAAATAATAGCGGGGTATGGGTATCCAAACTATGCCACAAAATTTTATTTGAATACCGTCCCAAATGTTGTCGGCTGTTCAGGTAGACAGGCGACAGAAATTTTAGCTGCGGCTGGATATAAAGTGAAAATTATAAATACACCTAGTTATAGTGTTCCGAAATGGACAATTTTTTGGCAGAGTCCTGCCGCGAAGACGCAAGTGTATCAAGGAACTACTGTTACAATACAGCAATCACTCTATTAAATAAGGAGGCTTAACAATGAGCATGACACCTGGGGGTGCTGGAGGATGGGCAGGAGAACATTTCTCCACGTCCCATGGGTTACAAGTTGCTTGGAGTCATACCGCAGATAGAAAACTACTTGGTAAAATTTGGGATATTTTAAGATATTATAAATTTACCGAGGTTCAGGCAGCAGGAATTATGGGCAATATGCGTGCCGAATCTAACTTCAGAAGTAGTGCAATAGAAAGCACTGGAGTTGGATTCGGCCTTGTCCAATGGTCTTATGGTCGACGTCCTGCAGTAGAGCATTTTTGCTCTGCCAAAGGAGTCAGTATATCTGACGTTCCTGTGCAAATAGAATTCTTATCTCAAGAGTGTCATGGTAATGGTCAGGTAGGAAGTAATTTAAGAAAACTAGGTTGGGTAGGAGTTTCAACTGCTTTTCAAGCCTCGAAAATTTTTATGTTAGGATATGAAGTAAACAGTACTAGCTGGTCTACTTTTAATCATTATCAAGGGACATTCCTTTTTGATGAGGTCAGAGCGCCTGTTGCAAAAACAATCTATGGTTGGTTCAAAGGTTCTAAAGTTCCAGGTGCAGTTGTTGAAAAGCTACCTGCAAACTATACTGGAGCGGTAGTAGCTGGGACCCATAAATGGAAGACACATACTAATGTAGGAGTTTTTGGTTTAGATGATACAAAGCCTGAGAAAGTAACTGGTAACTACCCCGATACTGAAACTATGAATGCGAATGAGCTGTTCTATTTTTCAAATCAAAATATGGCATATGGAACTCGATTGATTTTTCGTTGTAGAGCTAAATGTTGTATTGGAGTGTGTGTAGATAATAGGAAAGTTACTATTACTCAGCACACAGGAGCTTCTGGTATGGTAACTCCTGTTACTATTATTCATGGAGTAACAAGAAGTCGGAACTCACTTATTGAACAAAGAACCATGGACATTGGGCACCCTATTGCAGAATATTTTGGGTTTACTGGATATGGAAATCTAGAATGGGACTATGTAAATACTACCGATAGAGGGGCTTTACGGGTAGTTCCTGAAGTTAGAGGACTACCTCTCGAGAGTGCTAAACAAAGATTAACTACATTAGGTTTTAAAGTGAAAGAGAGTAGCACAGATAATCCAAAAGTGCGGGAAGGCATTATTAGTAGTCAGAGCCCTGCCGCAGAGTCAGGAGTAGTTAAGGGTACCACTGTTACTATTGTACAATCAACAGGAAAGAAAGCATCTCCTGTGACTGTTGCGGCGGCGCATCCCGCGACTGCAACCTTGCCAGATAAACTTGAGTTTCCTTCTTCCTCTCATCAACTTGTTATTATAACTTCAAGCTCTGCTTCTGATCCAGATGGAACTCTTGAACTTTATAATAAAAATAACAATGGTAGCTGGTCTAAACAAATGTCAGTTACTGTTCGCGCAGGGAAAAAAGCTTTTACTAGTGGAACATCCCGGCATCAAGGGAGTAATACAACTCCTACTGGCACATGGTGGTTACCAAATTGGGCTTTCGGTAAATCAGGGTACAAACCTTCAGGGTTAAAGTTAAAATGGAGAAATCTCACTAATGGTGTTTATTGGAGTTCTGAACAGGGTTCTGAGTATAATACTTGGGTGAATCATTCTGCTTCTGGTGAGCATCTTATTAATTATGCGAATGAATCTTATAAGTATGCAATTAATAGTGGGTACAACTCACTTCCCAATAATAGAGTATATGGTCGAGGAACTGCAATTTTTATTCACTGTATGCACTCGGGATATACTGCGGGATGTATATCTATTTCTGAGTCTCATATGGTGGAACTACTTAAAAAACTCGACCCAGCTAAAAAGCCACTATGTATTATTGGCACAACAAATTATGGCCATTCCACTTCCCTACCTTGGAAGTAATGATAAGTAAAGGAGGTGGAAATGACCACCACAAATGTGATGTTTGCCGCAGAGGGGACAGACAATCAACAGACAAAAGCTGGGACGCCCGTCTTGGCAACTCCTACAATTATAGTGATAGCCTCAGATGAGGATACTCCGGCTTCTGGAGTCCTCATTACTTTTGCCGTTGCTTCTGGAGGAGGTTCACTTTCAGGGGACTTAGCAGTTACAACTAATGCATCAGGGATAGCGGCCATGGATAGTTGGACATTAGGTACTACGCCAGGTATTAATGTTGTTACTGCAACCAACATAGACACAGAAGGCTCTCCTGTTAGTTTTCAGGCAATGGGAGGAACAGAATTTACTGTAGATGATATATTAGAAGCTGCATTAATAGAAATTTTTCCTGCTAGTGGTACAATAAATGCTACTACTCTTGACTCAATAGAGATAAATCAATGTTTAGACTGGTATGAAAATAGTACTACTTTTATAAGTGGGAATCGTTTAGTGTTTCCTTGGGATACTATTTTCCTATCATGGCTTTTTAATAGTGTAAATAGATTAGATTTAATTGGAGGAGATCCAGTTCTTTATGCGGTTGAGTTAGCACATTACTTTAGAGATGAAGATCTTTGGGGAAATATTTTTATGCCAGGCGCAATTGCTTTCTTTAATTTTGAAAGAGATGAAGCATTTGAGACTGGTGATTTAGGAGTTTTCCATGCTGCTTTATGCTATGGTATGTCTGCAGATGGGAAATTAATTACGATAGAGGGAGACACTTCTAATACTAGTACAACAGAAGGAGGTCTAGTATTAATGAGAACTGACCGAAAACTATCAGATATTGTTGGTTTTGGCTATCCTCTTTATGATACTACTCCTGAAACTATTCAATATTTAGTTCCAAATGTAGTGGGAATGAATGCAATAGAAGGTTATAACCTAATAGATGAAACTCATTTTTATCCTGAGTTAGTGTATCTTATCTCTGATTCTTACGATGATTATTTAAATGATTTTGATTTTCTAGGTCTATTTACTATTATAGAACAGTCTCCCCCTCTTGGGATTATGGCCTATAAAAATAGTACGGTAATTTTATCTGTACGATTAACAAGTGATATAGAACAGATTAATCCCCCCTAGGTAGTATAAAAGGGAGTCCTTAATAAGGGCTCCCTTTTTTGGTCTATTTTGTTATATTCTCATAATC
>Ga0209697_10001749_pt1 | contig 32762 bp, 18 predicted proteins | sample AliMusrvi5mmetaG_FD_184115 | JGI IMG/M metagenome (GOLD analysis project Ga0209697, IMG submission 184115) | Freshwater lake bacterial and archeal communities from Alinen Mustajarvi, Finland, to study Microbial Dark Matter (Phase II) - Alinen... | ecosystem: Environmental > Aquatic > Freshwater... | reverse complement strand
CCCCGCCACCGGCGGTGGCAATGGGCAGTGTCTCTTCCTGTTTCGCGCTCCGGCGACGGCGACGCCGGCGGCGGGCGGGCACGGCCGTTTCCGACAGCGCGGGTTCTAGTGGCGTGACAACTTCCGCGATACCGGTTTCCACCGGCTGATGCTCGATCAGCGTCATCGGCTCGTCCGCTGCATTTGGCGGCGGGATAGCCGGTGCGTCGGTTGCCGACTCGAATGGTTGACGCGGTTTCCGCCGTCCTTTCCGCCGGTCTCGATCGCGAATATTGTCCAGGGGTGTAATCAACTCGTCTTCGCCGACATTTTCCAACGCTTCCGCGGTGGGCGAGAGGAGCGGGAGGCCGGCCGGCGGTTGCGCAGCCAATTCTTCTCGCAGATAGGAAGGTAGTAACGACTCCGGCACCAACGAAGGTCGGGAGATGGCCATCGGATGCGCGTCACTACGAATCGTGCGCAATTCCGCGGCCAGTGGTTCCGCGATGGCCAGTGACGTGCCGGTCTGCTTAATGCAAACCCGTACACGGGCGCCAACCGGGGCATCTAGTTCGGGTACTACGACGAATAGACCACGAGCGTGCAGCAACGGAGACAGTGACAGGTCGGGGTCGGGGTTAACCACCTGGCCTTCGATGATTTCCTCTTCCTCCAGATGCGACACCGCAGCCAAAGCCTGTTCGAGAGTCAAACGTTCCAGGCGATAGGTATTAGGGTGGTAATGTTCATCGACTCGCAAATAGACCGGATGCCCCAGGTATTGCTCAAGGTCGTGATGCACTTCACCTTCAAAACCCAACACATTGGCGATGACCCGCGGGTGCGCGGTAACCAGGAAGGCTTCGGTGTTGGGGTGTTCCACCGCACCGGCGGCCAGATCGCGCTGGATGCGCATGGCCATCGTGAGTGCATTCTGCACGCGGCCAATGCCGCTGCAATAGGGACAGGGTTCCGTAAGAAGTGTGGAGATGCTTTCCCCGGTGCGCTTCCGCGTCATTTCGACCAACCCCAGGGGAGAGATGCTGTGGACTTTCAGTTTGGCGCGATCGCGGCGCAACGCTTCCTCGAAGGCCCGTGTCACCTGCTGGCGATGTCTGGGGTTGTCCATGTCGATAAAGTCGACAACAATAATACCCCCCAGATCACGCAAGCGCAGTTGACGGGCCACTTCCTCAGCAGCCTGCAGGTTCGTGGTGAGTACGGTTTCAGCCAGCTCCACCGATCCGACGAAACGTCCGGTATTCACGTCGATGGCCGTCAGCGCTTCGGCTTGATCAACAATCAGAGAGCCTCCCGAGGGCAACCACACCTTGCGACGCAGCGTACGCTCGATTTCCGGTTCGATATTGTACGCATGAAAGATAGGCATATCTTCATCATAGAGGAAGATGCGGTTTTTCAAATCCGGCGAGAGCATCTCCACCAACTCGACGACCCCTTCATAGGCACTGGGTGAGTCGACTACGACCCGGCTGACATCTCGGGTGAAGGCATCGCGGATTAAACGAAAGATAAGGGTGAGGTCGCCATGGACGAGAGCGGGGGGAGAAACGTGGTTGGCTTTGGCTTCAGTACGGTGGGCTAAATCGAGAAGGAAGTTCATGTCGCCGCGCAACTCGTCTTCGGATTTGCCTTCCGCTTCGGTGCGCACAATCAGGCTGTAACCGTCCGGGCGTAAACTGGTGGCGAGGGCGCGTAAACGCTGGCGCTCTTTGGGGTCCTCGATTTTGCGCGAAACGCCGATATATGACCCACTGTTGAGCATGAGTACCATGTAGCGCCCGGGCAAAGAGAGGCGGGTAGTGATGCGGGCGCCTTTCGTGCCCATCGGCGCGCGGACAACCTGCACCAGCAGATCCTGGTTGCCATGCAGCAACTGGGTAATGGGGGGAAGGTTGCGGCGGTTCAATCTCCCGCTACTGCTCTCTTCTCCTTCATCATCCTGCGGCACGACATCGGAGACAGAGAGGAACGCATTGCGCTCAACACCGATATCCACGAAAGCGGCATCCATACCTTTGAGCACTTTCGTCACGCGACCTTTGTAGATATTGCCGACGATTTTCGGCTCGCGCTCGATATGCAATTCCATGAGCCGGCCATTTTCCAGGATCGCAACACGCGATTCCATTTCACCGGCATTGACGATAATTTCTTTGGTCATGAGCTGTAACCTGTGTCGGTAACAGCAGCTTGGCAATTGGACACGGCAAAAAGGTCTTGCTGACAATAACCTTGTTACCATTATGCACCATCCGGTGCGTAAAATGGTAACAATTTGCACTTTAGACTTTACGTTTCACCGTAAACAGCTGCAGATACCGCGATGGTCCACCCCGGCAAGAAACTGCCGGGCGAAGGAACGCTTTATTCCGGGTCGTGACGCCCGGCCGCGGCTACGCGGCGCAGGTCATGCAGCCCGGAATACCCGTTCCTCCTCAAAGGGTGCGCCGCCACCCCTCACGACCACGCGGAGAGGACGGATGGCGCCAAAAAGACCGTTGCAAGGCAACGCGATGCACCCGCACCGCATCTGGCGTTGGGACTTCACCCAGCACCTGAATAAACTCGTCAGGTCGCAAGGAACCCTGCGGCCCTACGGAAACCGTTAAGAACACACGCGCGAATCCGTCGCGGGTGGTGAGGACGCGCACATCATAAACCAGTGCGCGCGCATTGACGACTTGCGTCTTTTTTTCTCGTCGGCGCGTGAGCAACACGTCCTGCGCCTGCAAAAAATCATGTACTGCAGTGCGGATATCGACCGCGAGTGGCACACGTGACCATGTCACGTCGTAAATCGCTTCATCCAGAGCGGCGGGGTTGTCCTCATCGCCTCCCGGAAGGGCACTCCAGGCGCCTTCGATATAGACACCGTCCGGTAAATGCAGGTTCAACAACCGGCGGACATCGCCTGGTGCACAGGGGGTGAGCAACTCCAACACGACACGTTCTGCTTCGCTAGTGGCGCCCGACGGCAGTGGTGGGCTCATCGCCATCATGCGCCGTCCTTCGCCAATCTCCAGCCCGCTGGCCGTCACCGCGTCCAGCAACACTTGCCGCACTTCATTGTGCCCGAGCATGCTGACGACGACATCGCGTCGATAGCGGCAGACGATCCGTTGCATTCCGTGGAATACCCCGAGCGATCATACCAGATTTCTCCCCCCCTGCCTAGCCTGCTTTATTCGCGCAGCAAATAAAGCTTCGGCTAGCTGTAGCATTATTCATGCGTTTATGAATAATGCGAACTGCAAACCAATAATAAGTGTTCTGGAAAAGTGAAGTAGCCCGTGATCCTTCTGTATCTTTGTATGAATCACTCTGTTACGCGAAAAAGAAGAGGGAAAGTGGATGTCAGATCAACAAGAAGAGCCCGCTGTTTACGAAAAAGGTCTATCACATATCCTGTGTCATGCCATCCCTGGCGAATCGGTTACCAGTAATGAAATCTGGTAATATGATCGTGCCCGGTGCTCGTAGGGCATATGCCGCAGCCCGGACGATGGTAATCGTCCGGGCTGTAAGAGAGTCGAATATATCCTCACCGGATACTCGGTGTGTATCGTCTGGACGTCGAGGACGTGCACTGAGCTTGCGAGAGGGTTATCCTTTGCCCACGATCAGCGAGGCGTTATGACCGCCAAAGCCAAAAGAGTTGGACATGGCATACGTGACTGTCGCCTCACGTGAGGTGTTGGGTACGTAGTCCAGATCGCAGTCCGGGTCCGGCTCTTCATAATTCGTGGTGGGGGGCAACACGCTATCGCGCATAGCCAGCAAGCAAAAGATTAACTCGACGGCACCGGCGGCGCCCAGCAAATGCCCGGTCATTGATTTCGTCGAGCTCACCGGGGTGTGATAAGCCGCGTCGCCAAACACGGTGCGGATCGCCAACGATTCAATTTTATCGTTCGCCGGAGTCGAGGTGCCGTGGGCGTTGATATAACTGATTTGCTCCGGGGTCAACCCAGCCTGACGCAACGCCTGACGCATCGCTCCCGCGGCGCCTTTCCCCTCAACGTCAGGGGCCGTCATATGATAGGCATCGCCTGTTGCGCCATACCCGAGGATTTCGCCGTATATCTTTGCGCCTCGTGCGCGGGCATGGTCGTAGTTTTCCAGGATGAGAATGCCGGTGCCTTCGCCGATGACGAATCCGTCGCGCAAGCGGTCAAAGGGTCGGCTGGCGTGCAGAATATCGTCATTGCGGAAAGACAGGGCCTTCATCGCCGCGAATCCGGCACAGCCTAACGGGGTGATTGGCGCTTCCGCACCTCCGGTAATCATGGCCGTCGCGGCGCCGCGGCGGATCATTTCCGCCGATTCCCCGATCGAATGCGCGCTGGACGCACATGCCGTGACCACGGTCATATTGGGGCCTCGCGCACCGAATTCAATTGAGACCATACCGGACGCAATATCGGCGATGAGCATCGGAATCACATAGGGACTGACCCGATTTGGACCTTTTTCCAGCAAAATTGCATGCTGTTTTTCCCAGGTCGCCATCCCGCCGATGCCGGAACCGATCGCCACGCCCACTTCCGGCGCCAAGGCGTCTGTGATCTCCAGGCCGGAGTCGGCCATGGCGAATTTCGCCGCCGTTAGCGCGAGTTGGGCGTAACGGTCCATATGCTTGGCGGTCCGCTTATCGATGTAATCCGTGGGTTCGAAGTCCTGAATAGGACAGGCAAACTTCACATCGAATTCGGTCGTGTCAAAGCTGGTAATCGGTGCCGCTCCAGATACCCCGGCCAGAATCGATCGCCAGGTCGCGTCGACGCCAATGCCGACCGGGGTAACTAAGCCCACACCCGTTATGACGACACGGGTAGCTGTCATGCGTGATGATGTCCCTTCCGTTGCGGGAGTCCTTAACCGGCCAGACGGCTATCGATATAATCGACGGCATTTTGGACGGTTTTGATCTTTTCGGCATCCTCATCGGGGATACTGTCGAGCTCAAACTGCTCTTCGAGCGCCATAATGAGCTCCACAAGGGCGAGAGAATCCGCACCCAGGTCGTCTGTAAATGAGGCGGCCATCGTCACGTCGTCTTCGGACACATTGAGTTCTTCGGCGACGATCTTGCGAATTTTCGCATAGGTCTGTTCTGACATGGGGAAAGTTCCTCCTCAAGTGTTACGCGGTCAGCGCGTATGATACAGGTTTTTTCGCGTTTCGAAAAGGGGGCATTTCCCCTTTACGTGAAATCTATCGCGCAACCTGCCCTACATTTCCGGATAAGAGGGGAAATTCCTGCTGCAGGTGTTGTTGAAGCATAGCGCAAATGTGCATCTTATTTCAGAAGCCACAATCTACTCCGCATCGATACGACTGCTGTAGGGCGCGGTTCTACCAACAAGCACACAAGGTAATATAATTGACTGCCGGGCTAACTGTGGCATTATTCGAAATGTTATGAATAATGCAGGATAGGGAGTAGCGTGTCCGTGAAGGAAACCACCGTCGGAACGCGAAATTCATTTCACACGACTATGTCTTTTCGCCGTGCCACGGCTAAGGAGTTCACTCATGACGCCTTCCGCTCCGCTAGACACCCCAGTTGTGGGGTTACCCTTCCGCGACACTTCCCTGCCGACCGCGACGCGGGTGCAGGATTTGATCTCTCGCTTGACGCTGGAAGAAAAAGTCTCGCAGATGCTGCATGCTGCTCCAGCTATCCCACGCCTGGAGATCCCTCCCTATGACTGGTGGTGCGAGTGCCTGCACGGTGTGGCGCGCGCGGGCATCGCGACCGTGTTCCCGCAAGCCATCGGGTTGGCGGCGACGTGGAATACCGATCTGCTGCACCGCGTGGCCAGCGCCATTTCTGACGAAGCGCGCGCCAAATATCATGAGGCAAGCCGTCGCGGGTACTATGCGCGCTATTTCGGCCTCACCTACTGGTCGCCCAACGTCAATCTCTTCCGCGATCCGCGCTGGGGTCGTGGGCAGGAAACATATGGCGAAGACCCCTATCTTACCGGACGTATGGGAGTGGCGTTCGTCCGCGGGTTGCAAGGCGATGACCCGACATATCTCAAGCTGGTGGCGACGCCCAAGCACTTCGCGGCGCATAGCGGACCGGAAGGCGAACGACACACCTTTGACACACTGGTTGCCCCACGCGATCTCTATGAAACCTACCTGCCGCATTTCAAGGCGACCGTGCAGGAGGGGGGTGCAATGTCGGTAATGAGCGCCTACACGCGCCTCAACGGCGAGGCCTGCACCGCCAGCCCCACGTTGCTTTCGCGCATTTTACGCGAGGAATGGGGATTCACGGGATATGTGGTCTCCGACTGCGGCGCAATCGAGGACATCTATACCAATCATAAGGTTATTCGCATCAAGGAGGCCGCCATTTCCTACGCGGTACAAGCCGGTTGCGACCTGTGTTGCGGAGAAGCCTATGAGGGCCTGGTAACGGCTGTACGGGAGGGGTACCTGGAGGAATCGGCCATCGATCAGGCACTGACGCGCCTGTTCACCGCGCGATTCCGCCTGGGCATGTTTGACCCGCAAGAGCTGGTGCCATACGCGCAGATTCCGTACGATGTGGTCGCGTGTCCGGCGCATCGCACACTCGCACTGCAGGCCGCGCGCGAGTCGATTGTCCTGCTGAAGAATGACGGCGTGCTGCCGTTGCGAAAGGACATTCCCGTCATAGGCGTGCTCGGGCCTGATGCCAACGTGCCGGATGTCCTCTTTGCTAATTATAACGGCAATCCCACCGGGGCGGTCACCCCGTTGCAGGGGATTGTTGAGAAAGTCTTCCCAACCAGCAATGTCATCTATCATGCGGGATGCGAGCTATCCGGCGACACCGATTTCGTCTTTTACGAGGCGCGGGAGATCATCGGGCAGGCCGATGTACTCATCGCCGTGGTGGGCCTGTCGCCGGCACTGGAAAATGAAGAAGGCGCCGGTTCGCCGGACCGCCCCACGCTGGACCTGCCCAAACCCCAGCAGGCGCTGCTTGAAATGATCCAGGCCTCTGGGAAACCCTACGTGGTCGTGTTGCTCAACGGCGGCGCGCTCTCGGTAAATTGGGCACAGGCCCATGCACCGGCGATTATCGAAGCCTGGTACCCCGGCGAAGTGGGTGGAACGGCGATCGCCGATGTGCTCTTCGGCGACTACAATCCTGCAGGGCGCCTACCGGTTACCTGTTATACCTCACTTGACCAATTACCGCCGTATGGCGAGTATTCCCCGGTGGGCCGTACCTATCGTTTCTTCTCCGGCGAACCACTCTACCGGTTCGGACATGGGTTGAGCTACACGACTTTCACGTACAGCGAACTCACCATCAGCGCCACACACCTTACTGCCGGGGAACACCTCACCGTGACCGTGCAAGTCGCCAATACCGGCGAGTTCGCCGGCGATGAAGTAGTACAACTCTACCTTAGCGACGTCATCGCTTCCGTGCCCGTACCGTTGCGCCAATTACAGGGGTTTCAACGCCTCCATCTGCAACCGGGGGCCACGCAGACCGTCACCTTCACCTTGACCCCCGAGCAGATGGTAGCGTTTACCGATGCGGGCCAACCATTTATCGAACCCGGCGTTTTTCAACTCGCCGTCGGCGGGCGACAACCCGGCCCCGCTCCTGCGCGGAGCAGTAATGTGTTGGAAGCGGAATTTGTAGTGGGCTAGCCCACATAATTCATGAACACATGAATATGCAATAGCTAGCGGTAGCATTCCTGCGGATAGCGCTTTGTCAACACTGACCGAGTGCTATCCGCCTCCATCTCTGCAGGTTTATTCATGCGTTCATTTATGATGTGGGGTAGCTGAGCAGACGCCCGCAGGCCTGACAGTTGGAAGATCAAGCAATGTCATCAGGCCTTATCGCCTACACGCAGATTGACATCATGCGCGCACTCCGTTACACTCCAGACAGAAGCACGAGGGGAGCCGCACGGCTGAGAGTTCCGACTTGTTCGGAAGACCCTTCAACCTGATCCGGGTCATACCGGCGGAGGGACCGTGCCGGGGATTACCTTCTCGCGCTTCTCAAACTGGTCCGACGCCGGCGGTGTTCAGGGTACGGGACCGCCAGCAGCGAGATCGTCGGGGCCAATTTCGTAAAGGAGCGCACCGCCACATGACTGCACGTACTTCCTGGGTGAAAGAACGCTCCGGCGTCGTCACCCAAATGCATTACGCCCGCCAGGGACGCATCACCGAAGAGATGGCTTTCGTGGCCCTCCGCGAACAGCTTCCCCCCGAGTTGATCCGCGCTGAAGTCGCGGTCGGCCGACTGGTCATCCCCGCCAATATTCACCACCTTGAACTGGAACCCGTGGCCATCGGCTCCGCGGTTACGTGCAAAATCAACGCGAACATCGGCAACTCCGCCCTTTCCAGCGGCGCGGAAGAGGAACTGGAAAAACTGCGCATTTGCCTGCGCTACGGCGCGGATACAGTAATGGACCTTTCTACCGGCGCGGATATTCACGCCATCCGCGAGGCTATTGTCCGCAATTCCCCGGTACCGGTCGGTACGGTGCCGATTTACGAGGCCATGGAAGGAGTGGAGAGCGTGTTGGACCTCTCCGCCGACGACCTGCTGGGCGTCATTGAGCGCCAAGCACAGCAGGGGGTGGACTACATGACCGTGCATGTCGGGGTGTTGCTGGAAATGATGCCGCGCATCACCGGGCGCCTCACGAAGATCGTCTCGCGCGGAGGCGCACTAATGGCGCAGTGGATGTTGCACCATGGCCGGCAAAACCCACTGTTTGAGCGTTTTGACGATCTGCTCGCGATTTGCCGTCGTTATGATGTAACCCTGAGCCTGGGCGACGGCTTGCGCCCGGGCTGTTTGCATGATGCCAGCGACGCGGCGCAATTCGCTGAGTTGCGCGCGCTGGGTGAGTTGGCAGAGCGCGCCTGGGCCCAGGACGTACAGGTGATGATCGAAGGGCCGGGACATGTGCCCCTGGAGCAAATTCAACGTAATATGGAGTTGGAACAGGAACTGTGCCACGGTGCGCCTTTTTACGTACTCGGTCCCCTGGTAACCGACATCGCACCAGGCTACGACCACATTACCAGCGCTATCGGTGGGGCCGTTGCCGGTATGTACGGCGCGGCGATGATCTGTTACGTCACGCCGAAAGAACATCTGGGCCTGCCCAACGCGGAGGATGTGCGCCAGGGTATTATCGCCGCCAAAATCGCCGCACATGCCGCGGACATCGCCCGTGGGAAACCGGGCGCGCGCGACCGCGACGACGCCATGGCCCGCGCGCGCTACGCCTTCGACTGGGACGCGCAATTCGCGCTGGCCCTCGACCCCGATCGTGCCCGGCAATTCCGCCAGGAGACGCTGGGGCTCAATTGCGACACCCAGTATTGCTCGATGTGCGGCCCCAAGTTCTGCTCTATGCGCCTGTCGCACGAGGTCGCGGCGTGGGAAGAACACGGCGCACCGGAAACGGCGTCGTAAATAAACTGGAACGAAAACTATCAAAAAGTCGTAAAATATATATATCGAGATATTGCAAAAGCGTGTAGTGCGTCGTACAATGCATATAGTATTCCCCAATAACGATCTGGACACTGCCGCATTGCGAAGTCCATCTATCGATAAGTAACGTCAATCTGTACCCGACTCGGCCTGCGTTGCCCGTATGCCTGACGGTATACCTCTTCTTCTCGGCTCGAGTCTCACCGCCTGCAGCTTCCTGCGTATATCACGGCACGTCCGGCGTTCGGACGGCATTAGTCACGAATAAATACGAGTAATGAAAGGAGTTCGATCATGCAATCTCGACCCCTCCAGTTCTGGGCACGTCTGGGGCTGCTCCTGGCGTGCGCCGCGTTCCTCCTCCCGCTCTCTGCCGGGGGACAACTGGCATCTTCCACTGTAGCGCCGCCAGCCGGCGCTAAAACCGCCCCACGAAAGGCCGCTATTAAAAAGCTGCCACTGACGGCGGTCGTCATTCCCAATATGCCGGCCTACGACTATAGCTATGGCGCCGGCCCCACCTGCGGCGCTATGCTGGCGGCGTATTATGACAACAACGGCTACCCCAATATCTATACCGGACCGACCAATGGCGGCGTCGCCCCGCTGACCAATGCCGACTGGGGCGTTGGCGAGTGCCCGCTGTCGGCCACACATATCGGCATCGATGGCCGCACGACCAATGGGCATGTGGAAGACTACTGGGTCGCCCCGAACAGTGTTGCACTCGATCCCTATATCACCGGAAGCTGGACCCCGCATACTGACGACTGCATCGGAGATTTCACCTTCGCCAACCGCTCGGCTTTTGGCACTACCGACGGTAATGATAGTACCTGGACATTTACCAATGGTTCAAAGTTCTACGATGCCAGCATGTTCCCGCAGGATTCCTGCCATGGCCTGCGCATGTTCTTTGCCTCACGCGGGTATGCGATGCGGGAAAACTATAATCAATTTACGAACACCACCCTCGCATCGTATTTTTCCTATGCGGATTATCAAGCGGAGATCGATGCCGGGCATCCCGTCCTATTGAAATTCTATCTTACTGGCGGCTTAATCAACACGGTGCTGGCCATCGGCTATGAACCGTCAGCACCGGGTACTATCTATATCCTGGACACCTCGGACTATGCCATTCACTCCATGACGTGGAACGACGGGTACGATGGCAATGCGCTCTTCTGCGTGTCGATCATCCACCTGGCCCCGCTGCCGGTGGTCTCCGTGCCCGGTGTGCAACAGGCTTCCCCGGTAACGCCCGTCGCCTTCGGGAGCACGACCGGCAATGCCATCACCGTGCCGGATGTCGATTACGGCGACAACACACTGACGGTCAAATTGACCGCCAGTCTCGGCGCACTCACCATGGACACCTCGGGCGTCACCGTGCTCAGCGGGGCGACGGGCACGAACACCCTCGAGTGCTCCGGAACCGCGGCAGCCCTCAATACCGCGCTGGAAACGCTGGTCTTCCAGCCCTTTGCCAGTATCCAGCAACTCGCGCTGCTGCAGGTCACGGCGACGATCACCGGCTATCCGGCCTCGACCAGCACGGCGACCGTGCCCATTGAGGCCTATTTCACCCGCGGCAACGTCACCACCTGGGATTACTCCACCTTCGCGGCGAAGAAAGTCGTGACGAAATACGGGACGTTCAGCAGTAAGAAGATCCCCAACACGCCGTCCACCCTGGCCAATAAAGTGATGGCCGTGTCGGCGGGTGTTGACCACGCGCTGGCGCTGTTGAACGACCAGACCGTGGCGGCCTGGGGCAGCAACTATTACGGCCAATGCGCCGTGCCCAAGGACCTGGTCAATGTCATCGCGGTGTCCGCGGGCGCCTGGTATTCGATGGCTCTAAAAGCCGACGGCACCGTGGTCTGCTGGGGGGACGACACCGCTGGCGTCCTCGAGGTGCCCGCCGGGCTGACCAACGTCGTCGCCATCTCCGCGGGCTGGGAATTTGCCAGCGCGCTGAAGAGCGACGGCACCGTGGTCTGCTGGGGCACGAATGGTTACGGGCTACTCGATGTACCGGTGGGCCTGGACCAGGTCATCGCCATCTCGGCCACCAATAGTTTCCATGTGATGGCGTTGCGTGCGGACGGCACGGTCGTCAGTTGGGGCGGCGACCTCTACGGGGAAATCAGCGCTCAACCGGCATTGACCAATGTCGTTGCCATCGCCGCGGGATACGACTTCTCCTTCGCCTTGACCAGTGATGGCCTGGTGAGCGCCTGGGGCGACGACGACGACCGCGAAGTGAGTGGCGCCGCGGGGTTGACCAATATCGTCGCCATCTCCGCCGGACATAACCAGGGGTTCGCCCTCGATGGCGACGGTGCTCTCTGGTTCTGGGGGGATGGATATCAGTTGGAACCCACCGGTCTGCACGATGTGCGCACCTTCGCCAGCGGCAACGGCTTTGACCTCACCGCCTCCTACCTCCTGACACCGCTGGTGGGGAACGCGCTGGCGAAAAACGTGACCGCCTATGGCGCCACGCTCTTCGCCACACTCTTCGATCCGGGACAAGCGCCGGCGTTCGGCTACGCGTTCGAGTGGCGCACGACCCTGCCCTTCCCGCTGGATGGCAAGAATACCCTCCGGAAGAACGGGGCTATTCCGGGGAACGGGAAGTACCCGTTTACCTTCTCGCTGGCCATCCCCACCGGATTGCTCTCCAATACCCGGTACTACTTCATCGGGGAATGCGGCAACCTGTTTGGTCTCGGCTATACCAATCCCGCGCAGTTCGTCACCTTGCCCGCCGACCCCTTCGCGTTGCGGGCGACCAATGTCTCGGCGACCGGGTTCACCGCGGCGTGGAATCCCGTGGCCGGCACCGAACCGGTGACCTACTTCCTGGAAGTGTCGCAGGATCCGAAATTCACCACGACGGCCCGGCAATATAAAAACCTGCCCGGCGTGAGTAGCGGGGTCACCGGGTTGTCGGCCAGCATCCCGGTCTACTATTTCCGTGTCCGCGCGATGAATAGCACCGGCTTTGGCGCCTATTCGAACGTGGTGACGGTCGCCCTCTGGAATTCGGTGAATATCGCCGTCACACCGATCGCCGGGGGCTCCGTCCGTCAGGGGCGATCGGTCCGGGTGAAATACGGCGACAGTCTGGTCATCACCGCGGCGCCGACCAATGCCACCTGGTCTGTGAACTACTGGACGGTCGACAACGTCATTGTGCAGCGCGGAGGCACCACGCTGACCCTCAAAGACGTCAAGGACCGCCATGATGTCGTGGTGGTCTTCGCGAAGCGCTAACCCGCATTATTCATGAACACATGAATAATGCTTCAGTTAGCCAAAGCTTTATTCGCTTCGCGAATAAAGCGGGCTAACCATACGACGTGGACGGTCACGCAAGTCAGGCGCCAGCCCACCGGGCTGGCGCCTGACCATTTACTGCGTGTCGGGCGGTCCGCTGGTTACCAGGGTGACCCAACCGTCCTGTTCGAAGCGAGCCAATATGTGGTGCCCGGCATGGGTCAGCGCGGTGGTAATGTCCGCTTCCTGGGAGAGAATGTATCCTGAGGAGATAAACCGGGCGCCGGCACAGAGCACGCGAGGAAGCTGGGGAATGAGTTGCAGAATGACCGGAGCCAGAATGTTAGCGATAACCAGATCGAAGGCTCCGTCAACACCGTGCAGCAGGTCCGTCACGCGAAAATCAATCGTCGCGACATCGTTTAGCGCGGCATTCTCATGTGCCACGCGGATTGCCAGATCGTCGTTATCCGTGGCCACCACACGTCCGGCTCCCAGTTTGACGGTGGCGATCGCCAGAATGCCACTCCCCGTGCCGACATCGCATACCGCCATACCCGGCGCCAGGAAGGCATCCACTGCCTGCAAACAGGTCGCCGTGGTGCCATGCGTCCCGGTACCGAACGCCATGCCCGGGTCCAGCGTCACCACCGCCTGGTCCACTCGCGGCGTGTAGCGTTCCCAACTCGGCACAATCGCCAGGCGCGTGGAGATCTCGATTGGAGAGAAGTACTGCTTCCACCCCTCCAGCCAGTCCTGCTCTTCCATACCGGTGAGGGAATAGACCGGCACGGCGGTGAGAAGGGCCACGTCTACCAGACAGTGCAGGACCGCGTCCGTTTGCGCGCGCACCACGGTTTCCGCCACATCACGCCAGAACGCGCGGACATAAGTCTGGCCGTGACGCCATTCTTCGGACACGCCGTCCGCGCCGGCCCGGCGCAGGGCATCTGCCGTTGCCTCACCCACGCCATCCGGCACGGGACATTCAATCACCAACCAACTCATAGTCCCGCCGCCATTTTGCCGAAATTACGCAGAATTTCCAACCCCAGCGTGCTGGATTTCTCCGGGTGAAACTGGCAGGCAAACAACTTGCCGCGCGTCACCGCGGAAGTGAAGACAAATCCACCATATTCCGTGGTAGTGGCGATGAGCGCGGGATCCTCGGGCGCCACATAATATGAATGGACGAAATAGACATGCGTGCCTTCCGGCACGTTCGATAACAACGAAGTGGGTGCGGCTTTCCGCAGGCTATTCCACCCCATATGGGGAATTTTCACCCCGGCGGGAGCCCCCTCGGGGAAGAAACGCACCACGCGCCCAGGAAGGATATTGAGTCCCGGCACCGGTCCGAACTCTTCGCTCTCGGTGAAGAGCAATTGCAAGCCCAGACAGATGCCCAGGAACGGTTTGTCGGCCGCAACCGCCGCGACAAGCGCGCGATCCAACCCCGCGGCGCGCAGATGCTCCATCGCCATGCCAAACGCGCCAACTCCGGGCAACACCACGGCATCGGCCGCCAGCACGTCCGCGGGATTGCTGGTAACTACTGCCGTCACTCCGACCTGCTCAAAGCCTTTGACGACCGAGCGCAAATTCCCCATGCCATAATCAACTACGGCGATCATCCCGCCACCTTTCCCGTCACCGATGGAGGAGGTTGCACCATGCGGTGTTTCTCGCAAAAACCGACACTCGTGAAGTCTTTCGACTCTTGCCTTGCGTAAGCACAGCCCACGCCTGGTATCTTGCCTGGGAATGCGGCGTGCTGTCAATAGCCTGCCCGGCGGCGTTTTAGGCTCGTGCAGCAAGGGTATTTTGAATAAGGATCGAATATACCATTTAGCCCGCATTATTCGTAACTTTTCGAATAATGCCGCAGTTAGTACTGTTCGTTTCGCGAATAAACGGGGTAGCCCGGCAGCCAATTACTTCATGAATAATCCGGGCTAAACGATCCATAGGGAAGTGCCGCGAGGATGTCAGTCGTGAACGCCTGCGCAAAGTGTGGGGAAGTCCTGAACGAGGGCGTCTATTTCTGTGAGAAGTGCGGTACGCCGTTACACCTCTCGGAGGTGACGCCATCCCGTGATGACATTGAACGCCTGCTGTCCGAAGCGCACCTGCTGCGCTCCCAGGAGCAGCAGGAGGATGCGATTGCCCTCTGCACCCGCGTGTTGCGTTTGGACCCGATGAATGCCGCGGCGCCCGCGCTCCTCGGCGATATCTACCGCGAGCAATTGAATTACCAGGAAGCGCTCGGGTGGTACAAACTGGCCGTCCAGCGCAATCCCGACAATCTCGGCGACCGGCGGAAACTCGATGAAATGATCGACCGGGTCTTTCATGGCCTGCGCAAGGAGGCCAGCCCGGTCGCTACGAACATCGCGGCCTTCGCGTTACCGGCGTCCACGGTTCCCGCCAACACCCAACCGCCAATTCCGCCGATGGAGGGGGGCAACTGGTTTACCCGCCTTCAGCCCACCCATGTCGTCATCGCCTGTTCGGTGTTCACCATGCTGGTGGTTGCCGTGTTGTTATGGAACAGTACCTTCGCCCGCCATTCGGAGGCCGGGCCCTCGCCCAAGCACTACCCATTAACAGCTACTGTGCCGGCGACCACCGCCCCACTCACCACGGACACCGCTCCTGGCGACGTCAATAACGCCGGCAGCGCCGTTGTCGCACCACCTGTTGCCTCGTCGCGCGTCAACCCACCGCCACCCGATGCGGTGGAGGGTGGCGAACACATCGACGGCCTGCCGGGTCTGGTGGTCAAGCACCAGGATCCGACGCCGAAACCGTCACCCACACCGGCGCCGACCAATGGCGCTTTTGGCGAAGGCACGACCAATTTGCCGCCCTACACCCCGGCGACCGTCAATCCGCTGACCGCGGAAGAGGTAGTGAAAGAGACGCAACAACTGCAGGCGGCCATGGAGCGAATGCTGAAGGACAAGCACATGCCGTTCCAGCTCAACGAGGTGGTGGTCGACCCGCGCACCGGCAATGTCACGGTGGATTACACCATCCCCCGCACCGCGGCGCTGGTGGAGACCAGGAAGGCGCTGCTCTACGCCGGATTTCACCTGGTGTGGACAGCTACCGCGCAAAAAAATAGCCCGCGCAGTTACACCCTGCGCGGCTTTGCCTATGGAAGCGTCGGCAACGATCCCTCGCTGGCCATGGTCGCCGATGTCACCCCCCAACAAGCCGATGCCGCGCGCACCGCCGTCGACTACCGTACCGTCTCCGGTTACCTCACCGACCCCTGGTGGCGAGCAGATCTTACCGCGGTCCCGCTGTAACCATCTTTCGCTTGGCGACCGTGCAGTACTATTCCGGTTTTCCGTGGGATGACGATCCATCGCCGCATCGAGGTGCGGAAGGAATCGTCGTCATTTGATCCCAATCTTCACGTTCTGGAAGCGTGCGCGAGAAGCGCCGTGGCCGACATGCATCACTTGCATCGGGTCGCCTTTTCCGCAATTCAGCACGCCCCACATACGCCATTCGTTGCGGTTGGCGACGGCATCGCAACTATTCCAGAATTGCGGAGTGATACCCTGATAACTGGGGTTGCGCACCAGTTGGGTGAGCGACCCGTCCTCGATAAGCCAGCCCAGTTCGGTCGAGAATTGAAAGTTGAGGCGCAGATCATCGATGCTCCAGCTTTTCGTGTCCTGCAACAGGATGCCGTGCTTGGTGTCGGCGATCATTTCGTCAAGCGTCCAACTCCCGGGCAACAGATTGATATTCGTCATGCGAATAAGCGGCGTCGACTGCCAACCGTCCGCGCGCATAGCCCCCTGACTTGTCTGGTCGATCCGCGGCGCCGTCTCGCGCGAAGAGAGGTAGCCGGTAAAAACCCCCGCATCCACGATTTTTGTTCGCTGGCCCGGCACGCCCTCGTCGTCATAGGCGAACGTGCCTAACCCACCCGGCACGGTGGCGTCGGCCACAATATGCACCTGCTCTGATCCGTAGCGCATACCGAGTTTATCCGGGGTAAGAAAACTGCCGCCTGCTAGGCTGAGCTCCGTCCCGAACACGCGGTCGAGTTCAATGGGGTGGCCGCAACTCTCATGCACCTGCAGCGCTAACTGACTGCCTTCCAGGATCACCGTGGTGGTGTCGGTAGGACACGAGGGCGCGGTGAGCAAGTCGATTGCCTCATTACCGATGGTGCGTGCGCCATGATCCAGGTCCATGGTCTCCACGATCTCCCACCCCGCCTGGGCGTGAAAACCCTCCAGTGCACTGGGATAACTCCGCGTCTGCACCTCGCCGTGTCCCACCGCGGTAGCCTGCAATAAACCGCCGCTTTCCAGCGTCTGTTGGTGAATATCCGCGCCTTCACTGCTGGCAAAATATTTATCTGCGCGGAAGCTGTTAAGTTGCGCTTCGGTGACGGTAATTTCCTGACGCTGCCGCATCATCTCGTCCAGATCGAGCAGCAGCTTCACCTTCTCCTCCAGTGGCACTGCGAAGGGGTCTTGACGATACCCGCTGGCCCATTCAGCGGTAATCGCCTCTACCGGACTCAGAATAAGGCGTTCCCCGGAGACACGAGCGCTGGCGCACGCGATGCGCACCGCGGTGCGCGCCGTCAACGCCACGCCATCCGTGGTCAGATCCGACGTGGCGGCAAACCCCCAGGCGCCATTGGCGATTACGCGAAGGCCCAGGCCACAGTCGTCGCCATGCTCCACCCCTTCAACCCGGCCGTTCTTCACATACACGGACTCCTGCTCGTTATGCACAATTCGTGCATCCGCATACGTCGCGCCCGCCTGCAATGCCGCCTCAACCGCGGCCCGAACGATCTCGCGCATGGAGGTGCTCCTTCCATCAAAGCATACCCGCATTATTCCTGATCATATAACAGCTAGCCGATCTGTACCGTTGCCATCCCATATGCCGGCACGGCAACTGTCAACACCCCATCGATCAGCTTCGCGGTATTGACCGGCAGTGGGTGCTCCAATAAATCGGTTTGTACCGCGGTCGCGTTGGGGGCCACCAATGCAGTGTCCAATTTCACACGCGCAATGGTCGCCATACCCTCCATTTCATACAAGCGGATGATGAGCGCGTCGCTATCCTCAGCGCGCTTCAGCGCACTGAGCATTACATTAGCCGTGAGCAGTTCCGCGTAGCTATGCGTCAGGGGCAAATCACCTTCATGTTCGTCGGTGCCGATGATATTTAACGGCAGGTTGAAAGCTGCCCCCGCGCGGGTAGCCGCAGACGGCGTCCAACACCCGACATGCGGGAGCAAGGCGAATTTTATGGTGTGGGGACCCAACTCCGGCAGCGGATCAGGGTCATAACTGCTGCGCAACAACGACATGCGTAGCGTATGATCGAGGACACTGAAGCCGTATTTCGCCTCATTTACCAGGGTCGCCCCGACCGCTACGGCCTGTTGCGTTCCGGAAAGATCCACCCAGCGTTGCGCCGGCACCTCACGTCCATCGGTCGGGCGGGTCACGGCGCCGTTGGGGCATTCAAAGGTGGCGACGGTTTCTTCCAGCGCCAGCGGGAAGACGATCTTCAGTGCCGGAATGCCCAACGTCGGCGATCCGCGTTCCAACCAATCCACCGTGAGCGTGAAATCGACGCGCGGCACCCCCGCCGACAGGCTGATATCCAGGGTGAACGTGCTCGATTTATAGGCGTGTGTGATGCGAATGACGCCCAGGTAGGGACCGGAGTGGGGGCAGGCGATTTTTGCGCCGCTGGTAAACAGGTGACGATCGAGTATTTGTCCGATGTGCCATGCCGACATACCTACCGGTGCTTCATGCACGTATTCCAACACGCCCAGGCGTTCCCCGTCAGGCACCAGGTCGATGCCGGTGTTTTTATCGAGGAGGTGGAGGATCGCACCGGATTCTTGTTCGATGACCACCCGGTAATATTCATTCTCGAGCACGCCGGTGGTGATGCCGGCGAAACTCATGCAATTAATCTCTGCCCCCTGTTTGCTAAGGCCGTCAAGACGCGCAGTGCAGTCTGGCGTGGGTGATGTCGGAGCAGTGGCGCGCGCCACGGTGTAGGTTCGGTAGCCAAAAGCAGGCACCTCCGTGACCGGGAATGCCACCTCCTGATACTCATGGTGCAACCACCAAAACGCCCCTGAGCCGATGGCCTGAGCGGGAACAACATGCCCGGCGTCATCGCGCACTTCCAATGGCAAGGACCCATAATCCCGATTCCACAGGCGTACGGTGACAACCTCAGTGCGCGGCCAGGGTGATGGATTAAAGATGACAAACGGATCAGAACACAGGCTGCCCGTGCCATAACGCGTTACCGCGCCGTCATGGCGCACATCGCCCATGCCGGCGCCCAGTCCCTGGCCGTCGCGAACCCCGACCGGGAGGACCGGGTGGCAGGGGCAGATCGCCAGCGTATTCACCCGGGCAGCGATACCGCGCAGCGCTTCTGTTTTGATCATAGAGGTGCGGGCGAGAATCTCCTGGTACAGACCCAGAGCATATTCAATCGTGGCGTGCGCTCCAGAACCGGGTAAGATATCATGGAACTGATTGAGCAGCGTACGGCGCCACACATCATAGAGTTCGGGGTGGGGATACGGCAGGTTCAACTCCGCGGTGCCGAGGAGCGCGACCATCTCCGCTTCCACCACCAGGTGTTCGCTTCGGCGATTGGCATGTTTTACCGCGCTTTGCGACGTATAGCATCCTTCAAAAATCGTATTCATCTCGCAGTCGACTACCGGCAATGTCGGTTTCGCCGCCTCGACGATATCGAAAAACGCCCTGGTCGTACTGAACATGATCCGGGGAAAGATCGGCCACTCGTTCATACGCAGACCCATGCGTAGATCTTGCCGCGTGGGTCCACCACCGTGATCGCCCACCCCATACACAAAGAGATAATCCCGCAGCCCAGTGGCGCGTTCGAACGCGAACAGGTCTCTCGTCACCTCGGGATTCAATTTGTTGATGTACCAGCGCTTGTTGTCATCGAATGCGAGCAACCGCGTGCCATCCGTTCCCTGCCACCAGAAGAGTTGCGGACCGGTGCCGGTTCGGCAGAAATAGTAACGTCGCACACCACCTTGCCCCAAAATCGTAGGAATGGTCTGCGCGTGACCGAAGGTATCCGGCTCCCAGTCGATCGTGATGGCGTCAGCGGGCATGTCCAACTCGTCGGCGAAAAAACGCTTGGTGTAGAGAAGTTGCCGGCAGATGCTCTCGCCGGACGTCATGTTTTTATCACTTTCTACCCACTGGTTAGCGACAACTTCCCAGCGTCCTTCTCGAATGCGCTGCTTGACCTTCTCATACAGCCGCGGGGTGTAATCCTTCATGATCTGGTAGATGGAGGTTTGGCTTTGGGCAAAGGTAAAGGTGGGAAATTCGTCCATCAGGCGGTCGATGGTCGTATAGGTGTCATTGACCGCGGCAACCGTCTCCGGCCAGTTCCACATCCAGTTCATATCCAGGTGGGCGTGTCCCACGCAGTGCAACGTATACGTCTTCGCTGCTACACCCAGCGGCGCCAGCAAGGCCTCTGCTTCATGCACCGCTTCCTCGATGCGGGTTCCCTGCGCCAACTGAACTGTGACATGCTGAATGGCCGACACCACCAGACTCTCCCATGCTGTTTGTTGTGCAGGATGCGCCACGCACAATTCCCGTGCGAAGGCGACTTCCGCGGAGAAGCGGTCGAGTAGCTCCTGGGAGGTGTCTGTCATGCGTGCTAGCTGCCGTAAACTCAGGTCCAGTTCCGCCTGTGAAGAATTCATCGGTACCCTCGCAAATTATTACCCGTGTCAGGGGTTGTTCGTCTTTTCATTCTTCGGCGGACGCCCCGGACTCCCTTTCAACAACATGAGCCTGTCCAAAAGTCCGGGATATTTTATCGCGCGCAGATTTTTGGGGCAGGCGCGAAGCGATTTTCGACTGTATCGAGAAGAGACACACGAGAAAATCGCGACAAAGCCTGGCGCAAAAAGATGCCGCGAGGAAATATGCCGAACTTTGGGACAGACTCAAAAACGCCTGTCCAAAAGTCCGGGATGTTCAGTCGCGGCATCTGTCTCTGTTCATGCTGTCTTTGTATTTGTTACAATACCGGGAACTTTCGATTGCTCACTACAATCGAAAGAAATGAAAGGTGGGTCAAATGACACGTTTCGTGTTGAGTTGTTTGATGCTGGTCATCGCCGGACTGACGGCGTTTGGAGTTACAGACCTGCATGGCGCCCCCTCCTTTTCCGCGGAGCTGAAAAACGTCGTCGACGGCAAGGTGTCAGTTGACACGGTCACTCTCGAGGGTCGTGATGCGTCCGGGGCCTTTGTGCTGTATGGCGCGGCGGACGTCGGGTTTATCGCTGACACTCAAATTCGCCTGACCGCAAAAGATATCAAAGTTGTGCTGCAACACATCAGCGACGCCGGATTTACCGGCATGCCCGACTCCTTCGGCGGGCGTCCGCAACCCAAAGACGGCCCTCGCCCCCTGTATGCCATCCGGTTGATCCGCAGTTTGTCGGTGTATATCGGTACGGTATCGAAGAGTGTGAACCAGATCGACGGCGGTGCACAGTCCAAAGAGTTGGAATCGCTGATTACCGATATTGCTGCCGCGCTGACCCCGCGCAAAAAGAACGGCCTGGCACTGCATGAGTTGACATTGCAAGCTGGGTTAGCGAAGATGGCGGCTGGTGAGCTGGCGCCTGAGGCGTTGACGGTCGGATTTACCGTGTCGCCGCGCAACGCTGGTGATGCTCCCACCACAGTGCTGACCATACATCAGGCTACGGTTACAATCAACGGTAAACCAGTAACAATGTCGCGCGCCGCGGTGAACACGCTCTGTCAGGAGTTGGGCGGCAAGCTGACGCAGATCGGCGCGAAGGGGTTTCCACTGCAGTTATATGATGAAAAGGCGCTCATTGGCGTCTCCTTCTCCCTCACCGGCATCGAGCAGCAGGTAAATATCAGCGCGGATATCTACCCGTACAACGTAGAACGCGCCACTGCTAATCCGGATGCCCAACGCAACTTCGTAACCCTCAAGCAGTACCTGCAAAAAGTGCTGAAAGACCTTTCTCCGAACGCGCCATAAGATTGCATCTCACCAAATTATTGCGCCAAATGAAGAATTTGTAGAGAATTGCAGCAGGAATTCGACCGGTAAACACGAAGTAGAAATTTATACGAATCACGGGAGTAGCCACCATGCGCATGCGCCTTCACCTTTTCCTGACCCTGTGCCTGCTGCTCATTGCCTCGGCTGTGGGCATGACGCAGGTTTCCGCGTTGCAGACCACCCTGACGCCGGCGGACCTGGATCCTGCGGCCTTTACCCAGTGGATGGGTGGTCAGGAGACGCCGATGCCGGGCGTGGCGACGTTGGGGATATGGACAACCGCCACGATACCGCAATGGTGCGGCGTCACGTATGGCGAGTCGAAGGCGCCAGGCCTTCGCCATCTGCGCATCGGATTTCTGCAACCGCGACCCATCACGACGGTTCTGGTACGCGGTGGTGGGAAACTCAGCGTGTTAAAGGCCACCACGGTCTATCCGGGCAACTTGAACGATGAAACGCAGTGGCTTCCCGCGCAACGACTCCGCGCGCGGCGGGTGACTACCGATGAGGTCGGTGTCGAGGACTACGCTGTCTGGATATTGCCGCCGGGCACTGTGTCACGCGCTTTGCGCTTTACTCATGAGGCGCAAATTACTGACAAAAGTTACGCCGACGTTCTGGGGGGCGCATACCTGCCGGAAGCCCGGTTCGCGAACATCGCTCCGCAGGCGATCGTACTCACCAATACACGGTCTGAGGCGGCCGACCGCATTAATAACGAGTCAAATGACGGCACCTGGTCCGCCTGGGACAACGGAAAAGACGGCGCCGTACAACCGCTGTCCGCGGAACACCCGGAAGATATCATCCTGCGCTGGCCGAAAGCGGTAACACTCACCGGGTTATACGGACTGTGGGCGGGGTTCGGCGCCGCCGAAGTGCAGGCTTTCACCGGCGCCGTGAACCCGGCGGAAGCGGCGGAAACTGACTGGCGCACGATTCAGCGCTATGACAAATTGGACTCGTATTATCCGCTGCAACTGGGGGTGAACACGCTGGCGTTTCCACAGCCGGTCACCACCAGCGCCCTCCGCATTCGCATCACCGGGGTGACGCGCGAGGGGCACCCGCATCTGCAGGGCAGCACCAAAGGTGGAAAGCGCGTCTGGTGCGGTGAACTCTTTGCGCTGCAGGATCTCGGTAAAACTCCGCTGGAGCAGGCGATCATGCCGGGCTTCCTCGCCGAGATGCACCCCCCTATTCCCATCAAGTTCACCCTCGCCGCACCGGGGTTCGTCACGCTGGTCCTTGATGATGCGCAGGGAAAACGGGTGCGCAATCTGTTGAGTGAAACCTTCTTTCCTGCCGGCGAGAACACCGCCTGGTGGGATGGTATGGACGACCTGGGACGCGATCCCGAGGCGGCGCACCACGGTATTTATCATATTCCCGGCCAACTCGTCGCTCCCGGCGTCTATCGCGTGCGCGGCGTGTACCATCATGGCATCGATCTGCGCTATGAATTCTCCCTGTACAACGCCGGCTATCCCGCCTGGATGACCGCGGACAATACCGGTGGATGGCTCACCAATCATACCCCGCCCAGCAGCGCGCTCTTTCTCCCTGCTGACCGCGCCCCGGGACACAAGGATCTGGTCTACCTCGGCAGTTATGTCTCCGAAGGTGGCCACGGGCTGGCCTGGGTCGATCTCGATGGGCATAAAGTCGGAGGCATGGGGTGGGTCGGGGGCATCTGGACCGGCGCCCCCTACCTGGCGCGCGACGCCGGCGACACCGCGGACAAAAACACCTATGTCTATGCCGGTTCCGCCTGGGATACGGAATTACGCTTGACCGCCATCACGGCCAGCGGAGAAAAATCGGTGCTGAAATATCAGTTCCCGGATAAGGAGCATGCGGTACTGGCCGGCCTGGCCGTGCAGGACAATAATCTGGTTGCGTCCTTGCCGCGTCTGAATAAGCTGCTCTTCGTCGATGTGCGCACCGGGCAGCAACTTGGTGCTTCGGACATCGCCGATCCGCGCGGGGTGGCTTTCGACGCGGCGAAACGACTGCTGGTGTTGTCCGGCACGCAACTTTTTCGCGTGACCTTTGACCAGGCGACGAAAGGCAAACCGAACACAAACATCGAAAGCGTCATCAAAACCGGGTTGGAAGATCCGCAACACGTGACCACCGATGCCGCCGGCAACCTGTATATCTCCGACCGCGGGAAAAGCCACCAGGTGAAGGTATTCACGGCAGCAGGGAAATTCCTGCGCGCCATCGGGCATCCCGGTGTGCCGAAGGCCGGTCTCTACGATCAACTGCACATGCAGAACCCGAATGGGATCACCATCGACAGTCAGGGACGCCTCTGGGTGGCGGAGACCGACTTTCAACCCAAGCGCGTCAGTGTGTGGAGCACGGATGGCAAGCTGGTCAAGGCGTATTATGGCCCGGCGGAATACGGCGGAGGCGGCATGCTGGACCCGGTAGACAAAACGCTGTACTACAATCACGGCATGGCCTTCCGTTTGGATTGGACCGCGGGGACGGATCAGATCATTCGCGTCTTCCATCGGCCTCAACCCGAAGATTTGAAGATGCCCGATGGCTTTGGCGTCAACGGACTGCCGGAAACGCCGTTATATCGTGACGGCAAACGCTATTTCACCAACTGCTACAACAGCAACCCGACGAATGGTGCGCCTATCGCCGTCATCTGGCAGGAGAAGAATGGCCTCGCCGTGCCGGTGGCCGCCATCGGTTGTGCCAACCTCTGGTCAGTGCTGCAAGGCGACGTGTACAAATCACGCTGGCCGGCGGGGATCGATCTGAAAGGCGACTACTGGCGCAATCTGACCTTCTTCACCTGGTCTGATCTCAACGGTGATGGCCAGATCCAACCTGAAGAACTGACCATGCGCAAAGGGGCGATCGGTGGGATCACGATTGCGCCGGATTTGACCGCCACCATTGCGCGCGTCGATGACGCCACCATGCAATTTGTCCCGCGGCTGACCGCGACGGGCGTACCGGTCTACGCGCTGGAAAACGGGCGCGTGCTGGCCACGGAAGTTCAGGGGCCCATGAGCAGCGGCGGCGACCAGGCATTGACCGCCGGAGAATGGACGGTACTCACCGTTGCGCCCAAACCCTATTCGCAGATGTCGGTGTGCGGCGTACGCAATGGCACGCCAGTCTGGTCGTATCCCAACCTCTGGCCAGGCTTGCACGCCTCGCACGAATCACCTCCACCGGAGCAACCGGGCGAACTCATCGGCGTCACCCGCCTGCTCGGGGGCACTATTATGGCCAAAGATAAAGGCGTGGGACCGCTGTGGTGTGTAAACAGCAATCAGGGGTGCATGTATCTCTTCACCATGGATGGCCTGTTTGTCTCTACCCTCTTCCGCGACGTGCGCATTGGACATTCCTGGTCGATGCCGATTGCCAAACGCGGGATGGACCTGACAGAAGTTACCTGTCATGACGAGAATTTCTGGCCCTCCATTACGCAAACCGCGGACGGCAATGTCTACCTGATCGATGGCGGGCGTACGAGTCTGGTGCGCGTTGACGGGCTGGATACGCTCACCCGATTGCCCGATCACACCCTGACGCTGACAAAAGCGGACCTGTTGCTGGTGCAAAACTATGGCATTCAACAGGAAATCGCCCGTCAGCGTACGTTCGGGAGCGGCACGTTGAAAGTCGCCATGCGCGCGCAAGCGCCGGTTGTCGACGGCAAACTCGATGAATGGACCGGGGCGCAGTGGGTATCGATCGATAAACGCGGAGTTCCGGCGTATTTCAACAGCGACACGAAACCCTATGACGTGCGCGGCGCGGTGTCCGTTGCCGGCGATCGCCTGTATGCCGCCTTCATCACCAATGATGCCAACCTGTTGCGCAATGCCGGCACAGTGCCCAACGCGCTCTTCAAAACCGGCGGCGCGCTGGACCTGATGATCGGCGCCAACCCGCGCGCGAATCTAAACCGCACGGATCCATCCACCGGCGACCAACGACTGCTCGTGGCCCTCGTGGATGGCAAAGTGCGCGCGTTACTCTACCAGGCGGTGGTGCCGGGCACGACAACCCCGGTGCCCTTCTCCTCCCCATGGCGCACCGTCACCATCGACCGCGTAGACGACGTGAGTGATAAAGTGCAAATGGTAGGCGCGGACGGCAACTACGAGTTGTCCATCCCGTTGGCAACTTTGGGACTGACCCCCGCGGAAGGTTTGCTCCTCAAAGGCGACCTGGGCCTGCTGCGCGGTGACAGTTTCCAGACTCTGCAACGCGTCTACTGGCATAACAAAGCCACCGGCATTACAGCCGACGTACCATCAGAGGCCATGTTTATGCCGGAATTGTGGGGACGATGGCAGTTTGTCAAAGCGGAATGAACGGAGCGGGGAAATGATCGCGCCTGCGCGGCGAAGGTCTTCCGCTCAGGCGTGATCGATCCGATAGAACGACAAGGCATTATCCCCGATGACGCGCAATCGAATGCGCGCCAGTCCGTCAATGGCGTCGGGAAGAGACGTGCGGGCATCGTGTTGGGCGATGATCTGCCCGTCGGACGCCAGCAGAACGTCTGCGGCCACCATGCGCAACACGGTCAGGTAGGCGTCGACGTCGGCGAAGGGGGGGTCGAAAAAAATCAGATCGAAATGCGCGCCGGCACGGCGAAGTTGCTCAATGGCGCGTTCAACGGGAATCGGAAGAATTTGCGCCTGTGCGGTGACCCCCAGCGCCGCGATATTCCCACTCAGGCAGAGCAGCGCCGGGCGCGCCTTCTCGACCAGCGTCGCCTGTGCCGCGCCACGGCTCAATGCCTCCAGGCCCACGCTGCCGCAACCGGCATAAAGGTCAAGAAAGTGGGCCTCAGCCAGTTTGGGGGCGAGGATATTGAAGAGCGATTCGCGGACAATGCCGCTGGTCGGGCGCGTCGCCTCCCCTTTTGGGGTGCGCAACACCCGTCCGCAAAACTCACCGCCACTGATGCGCATCAGCGCGCCTCCACCGTACTGGACAACGGCATGGGCACGACGCCATGATCCTTGAAGACATGAAAGACGAGTTTCCGCCCGTCCAGGAAGAGCCCATCACCTTCCACCACACCCAGCGGGCCGCTTACGCGGACTTTACGCCGACCGAGCCAATTCATCGTATTCCAGTCATAGAGCACTTTGATGATGCCGCCGGTTTCCACCTGGCGCAACGCTCTGGTAAGTTCCCGCACCACGGCGACGAGCACCTCCTCCCGGCGCACCGGGTGCCCGAGTGCGTGTAACGAGCCGGCGCGCGCGCGCAATGCTTCGGGAAAAGCCTCGTCGGGGATGGTGCAATTGAGACCCACGCCAATCACCACCGCGTCGCCATGGGTCTCTGTCAGAATCCCGCCGATCTTGCGGTCCGCGAGCATCAGGTCGTTGGGCCATTTGATGGTCGCCGGGATCTCCAGCGTGCGCAATCCGCGTGCCACACCCACGCCCGTGAGGATTGCCAGTTCATGCGGACGGTATGGCACGGTCGTGCGCGACAGCAGCGAGCAGAGCACACTGGATTCCTCCGGTGCGACCCAGGTCGTACCGCGGCGCCCGCGCCCGTTCGTTTGCATGTCGGTACACCAGAGTTGCCCTCCCGGCGCCCCCGCGCGTGCCGCCGCCATCGCCGGGTCATTCGTCGACGCGACTTCCTCCAGGTAATGCAAAACATAGCCCGCCCCCAAGCGGCGGCGGATCGCAGTATCATCTAATTGCACGGCAGAAAGTGTGGTCGATTTCCCTCCCGGTGTCAAGCGGGCTAGCCTGCATTATTCATAACATTTCGAATAATGCCACAGTTAGCCCGGCAGTCAATTCGTTCATGAATAATCCGGGCTAGAAGCCGAGGTGTTGGATCAGATAATACAACATTGGCACGGTGGCGATACTGAGCAAGGTGCTGATAAAGATGGTACGGGCCGCCAATGAGGTATCGCCGCCGAAGCGTTCCGTGAAAATACTGCAGCTGACAGCAACCGGCATCGCCGCGATGATATACCCGACCATGCGCGGCACCTGGGGAATGGTCCATCCGGCCTGCGCGAGCGTCCAGACGACGGCAACCGCCACCACCGGCACCACCAGCAGACGCGCCGTCAGCACCCCCACCAGGCTTCGCGAGATGCGATGGTCGGAGATATCCAAACCGCCCAGTTGCGCGCCGGTGACGACGAGAGAAAGCGGTATCGTCAGGCTACCCACCATCGAGAGCGCCTGAACAATCGCCGCCGGAAATAAGGCGATTCCGGCCAAGGTATTGCCGGCCGCTTTCTCTAACGTCTGCAAGCCGGGAAAAGCCAGCGCCAAGACGATACCGGCCGCCGTGGCAATGAGACCGGGATTCGTCACCAGATTTTTCAGTGATGCCAGGTCCGGCTTCCCGCCGCGCAGCGTCCAGACCCCCATGGTCCACAGGATGAGTTGGGCGCCCACGTTGAAAAGCAAAACTGTGCGCACGCCGTCTTGATGAAAGAGCGCATCAACAATCGGCAACGGTAAATAAATCCAGTTGGCAATGGCCACGAGAAACACAAAGGTAGGTTTTTCGTCCTGGCCACAAAACAGGGGACGCAGCGCTAACCCCACCAGTTGCCCGAGGATCAGTACAGCTCCACCGAGTAGCGGGATATACCAGCTCGTGCGCACCGTCTCCGGGGTAATACTCGTCAGCATCTGGGTAAAGATCAGCGCCGGGATCGCCAGATCCACCACAAATCGGCTCATGGTACTGGTGGTTTCCGCCGTGAGGTAGGCGCGCCGGCGTGCCACCCACCCGACGAGAATGACCAGGAACATGGCGGCTATTTTGAGTAAGACGATTAACCAGCTATCTGCCATGACGACCCCCGAGCCGCTATATTGTAGGGAGAATACGCGGGAATGTGAAGCGGGAGACGATTATGGTACAGACGAGACCACTATCGCGGCTTCTTCATCGGGTATCAGGGTAAAGTCACGGATCGCAGCGGGGACCAGCAGGGAATCACCACGACAAAGGCCCTCTTCACCACCGGACCAGTGTAGCCGTCCCCTGCCCGCTACTACGTTGAGAATATGAAAACTACCGCCATCAGTGGTAAATGATTGCGGTGTGATGAGTGAGTATTTATCCACCGCGAAATAGGAACAGGCGGCCAGGGTCCGACACATATTGTCTCCCAGGGTGACGGCAGGTTGCGGTTGCAGCCCTGGCGCATAGTCCGTCCAGTTGGTGACCGCCATGGCTTGCGCGACGTGCAGTGGACGCGGGAGACCATCCAATCCCAGACGGCCCCAGTCATACAGGCGATAGGTGGTGTCGGAATTCTGTTGAATTTCCAGGATCAGCACACCGGGCATGATGGCGTGGATGCGCCCGGCGGGAATGAATAAGCAATCTCCGGTGGACACCGGCACGCGATGCAGCAACTCAGCCGGGTCGCCCTGTGCTAACGCCCGGCGGAAATCATCTTGCGTCACCCCAGCGCGAAGCCCGGCGATCAAGTCGGCGCCCGGATCTGCATGCAGAATGTACCACATCTCCGTTTTGCCCAGTTCACCCTCATGTGCCAGCCCGTAGGCGTCATCAGGATGCACTTGCACGGAGAGCGCCTCTTCCGCGTCGATATATTTGACCAGCAGCGGAAAACGGTCTGTCCCGCGCGCGACCACACGGGAACCGAGTAGGGGTAACGGGTGTGCTTCCATCAAGGCGTGCAGTGTGCTCCCGGCGAGTGGACCGTTGGAAATAACGCCGCGTCCATGTGGGTGGTCGGCCACCTCCCAGGACTCGCCTGTCGGTTCTCCGGGAGGTAAGGTTCGTCCCAGGAGAGTCTCCAGACGACGCCCACCCCACACTTTCTCGAAATATAAGGACTGCAAACGCAGCGGATAAAGCATGCAACCCACCTCCAAAACCGACACAGTCTACCAAATTCCTTCACGGTTGGGGAGGGATTCCATATTTTCCGTCAGGCACACGCTACTGGAATTCGTTTATGCAGTGAATTTGCCTTCGTCTATGATGACTACCTCAATAATCTTTTGCGTAAACGGCTTGTTCTCTTTCCTGAGTTGTGCTATAACCTGAAGCGAAGGCGGGTTAGTCATGTCAGCAGTGTTAAATATTCCGTGTGTGCCTCCGGTACGTGAAGAGCGGGGGGAACGTCGCGGGTCAACCGCGCGCACGCACCGGCTGGCTATGGAGGCCGTCACCAAAACCTATTACCCGTTCCGGGAGCAGTGGCGATTATACGCCGAGAATCCGCCGGAAGGCCCCTGGGGCATGCTCACCGCAACTCGGCAATTTGCCGCGGTGTATCCCGGCCTGACCCCGGTGGTGCACGACGACGAACTGCTCGTCGGGGCGCGGATGCGCGAAGAAGGGGATGTCGGATGTTGGTATCCGGATGGCGTAACGGACTACACGGCGGGATATGCGCAGAATAGCCCTCCGGACCGCCCGGATATTCAGCGCGCTGCTGAGCGCGGGTTGATTTCACCGCAAGGCTCCTTCAATCATAAGGTCGTGGATTACGCCGGGTTCCTCCGCACCGGCTCCGCGGCGCTGGCGGCACGGGGACGCAAGTTGGCGGAGACACGAACCGGCGAAGCGCGGGAGGTTGCTCTGGCGTTCGCGCTGGGACACGAGGCGATCATCGCCCAGGCGCAGACCTATGCGCGCGCGTGCCGAGAGCTGGCGCGAAGCGCCGCGCCGGACCGCGCCGCGGAGTTGTTGGAGATCGCACGCATCTGCGACAAAGTACCCGCACAGCCGGCGGAGACCTTCCATGAAGCACTACAAAGCCTGTGGTTCGCCTACATGGTGGCCGGCGACGCCACCGGTCGGGTAGATGTCTATCTCCACGACTTTTACCAGGCGGACCTGGCTGCCGGACGCATCACGCCGGCCCACGCGCGGGAACTCATCGAGTGCTTCCTGATCAAGCTGCATGCCGATGCGATGGAAGGGGTCTATAACGTCAGTTCGGTACAAACGCTGACGCTGGGTGGCGTGCTGCCTGATGGGCGGGATGCCACCAACGATCTCACCCGCCTCTTCCTGGAGAGCATGCGCACCGTGCGCTTGCTGCGCCCCACTGTCTACATTCGCTGCCATGCCGGCACACCGGACGACATCCTCGATCTGGCGGTGACCATGCTCGCGGAAGGATTGGCGGAGCCCAACTTTTATAACGACGCCCCCATTCTCGCGGGTCTCATGCGCCTCGGCGTCTCACAGGTGGAAGCGCGCAATTACGCCTTGAGCGGCTGTACCGAGGTAGTGTCGCCGGGTCAAGGCAACTGGGGCGCGCCAAACGGGTGGATCAATATTGCGCTGCTGGTGGACGATGTCCTGCGCGCCTGCGCACCGCGGGGGGATGCCGACGCCGCGGCGATCTGGACGGCTATCACCGCAAAAATCAGCGAGGTTGCCGTGCTCTGTCGCGACGTGACGACGTTCCTTGACGCCCGCGAAAGCGATCCGCGCTGCACGTCTACGCTGTTCATGCCGGTCTGCCTGGAGCGCGGTGGAGACGTGGTGCATGGTGGTGCGGCCTCCTATTATGGGCATTGGGAAGCTATCGGTCTGCCCAACGCCGCCGATATGCTCCACGCCGCGTTGGCGCTGTTGGAGAACGGCATGCCGCTGAACGAGCAGTTCACCCAGTTGGACGCGGGGGATCCCGCGCTGCTGGCGCGCCTGCGCGGCTTGCCGAAATTCGGTAACGATGTGCTGGCCGTAGATAGCCTGGCCGCAGAGTTGGTCCGGCGGCTGGCAGACGCGCTGGAGGCTGAGCATACGCCATTGCGCCAAGCGTTGGTCCTCGGTCATCTGGCCGGCGGTGAGAATATGCACCTGGCGTACGGCCAGCGCATGGGCGCCACGCTGGACGGCCGGCGCGCCGGGCAGATGCTGGCCGACAGCCTGGCCGGTGCACAAGGCGCCACGCGCTCCGGTCCTACGGCGACATTGCGCTCCTTGTGTCGACTGGATCACTCTCGTCTCATTGCCGGCAACGTCTCCACTTTGCGCTTGAGCGAGCGCGACGTGGCCACCCCGGCGGCGCGCCGCCAGGTGGTGGGCCTCATCCGTGCGTTTATCGCGCTGGGCGGCAGTCAACTGCAAATCAACGTGCTTGATCCGGCGACCCTCCGCCGCGCGCAGGCCGATCCGGCACAATACCAGGGGACCATGGTGCGCGTCGCCGGGTACAGTTCCGACTTCACCCACCTGGGTCGCACGCTGCAGGACGAAATAATCGCCCGCGCGGAAGGGCTCCCGTCATAGGGTGTTGAGGATGTATTGAAGTTTGCACCGACGTCCCGGACTTGCCAAACGGGTGGTCCGTTGGTATGCTGCTAAATAGAGCGTGTCCCAAAGTCCACGTATTTGGATCGCGAGTGGATTTTGTCGTCAGGCTCGAAGAGAATTCCACACTTTATCGAAGGGAGATAAACGTGGAATTCTCGACAACGCCTGACGGAAAAAGACACCGCGAGGCGGATGCGTGGACTGTGAGACATGCTCTAAATTGAGCGTGTCCCAATGTCCGGCATATTCCCTCGCGGCATCTTTTGGACCGGCTCTCGAAAATCGAAACGTCATCCTTCCCGCCTGATGTAGAAAAATGGAGGATTGTTATGGCCGTTCGCAGACCGCAAGGGTTCACCCTTATCGAACTGTTGGTCGTCATCGTGATCATCGCGATCCTGGTCGCCATTCTGTTGCCGGTGCTCTCACGCGCCCGCGCCAAAGCCTGGCAGACCACCTGCACCAGCAACCAGCGCCAGGCGGTGCAGGAAATGCTGATGCAGGTGCAGGACAACAAAGAGGCGTTTCCGGGCAGCACCACCGAGACGAATGG
>Ga0209697_10001748_pt1 | contig 32774 bp, 20 predicted proteins | sample AliMusrvi5mmetaG_FD_184115 | JGI IMG/M metagenome (GOLD analysis project Ga0209697, IMG submission 184115) | Freshwater lake bacterial and archeal communities from Alinen Mustajarvi, Finland, to study Microbial Dark Matter (Phase II) - Alinen... | ecosystem: Environmental > Aquatic > Freshwater... | reverse complement strand
GGAACGAATTTGCAACGATACCTGAATGAATTTGTTTATAAGTTAAACCGAAGGTACTGCAAATCAATTTTTGAAAGGCTAATAGTGGCATCCGTTTTCCCTTACTGGCATAATAACGACTAAGCAATTCAATTTATTCGGATAACTTAAAACTTAAGCAGGTATGAGAAAAATTGGAACAATTGTAGTTCTGATTTTAATATGAAAAGGCTTTCCGAAATATTAAAATTAGAGAATTATAATTATCAGATTGAGAGGGTTATAAAAGAGCTTTACGGATTAATCGGGGAGCTTTTTTAAGCATTACGATTCAATAATTTCAACTTATTTCTATATATTTCGGTGTATTTCAATCTTGTTTAAAAATGGCAATATATTTTAAAATGATGGATAGTCCGATCGGTGTTTTAAAGCTGAGTTCGGACGAATCGCAACTCAAGTCAATATCATTTGATGCTGATAATATGGAGGTAGAATCTTACACTCCAGATATTTTAATAACTGCGCAAAAGCAACTCGAAGAATATTTTGCCGGTATCCGCCAGATCTTTGAATTGCCATTTGAACCCGAAGGTACAGATTTTCAGCGTCGTGTTTGGAAACAAGTTTCTGCGGTGGGTTATGGTGCCACAAAAAGCTATAATGAAATAGCTTGCGAGGCAAAGTCTCCGGATTCAAGCAGAGCAGTTGGAATGGCAAACGGTAAAAATCCCTTACCGATCATCATTCCCTGTCACCGGATTATTGGTCAAAACGGAAAACTAACCGGATATGCAGGAGGATTGGATCGTAAGAAATGGTTATTACTTCACGAGCAGCAATATGCGTTGAACAACAGATTATTCTGAATATGGATCAAGTTTTTTGGTTTCTCCCTCTTATCTTCAGATTCCCAACGGATTGTGCTCGTCAAATCCGAAATTTCTGCTGCTTCCCATACCGGTAATCCGAACTTCTGAACTGCTACGGATCATTGTTTCAGGCATTAATCGTTGTCCTGCTGGATGGATCAAACCAGGGTCGTCGGCGCCCGGATTTTTAATGGTTGGTGCGATGGGATAAGCATTCATTAGCTCATAAGGGTAAGGTACAAGCAATCTGGTTACCTCCGATAATGGCAAACTATTTGAAAGCCAGTTTTTTTCATCGCTTCTATGTAGTATTACCGGACATCTGTGGTGTTGAATTTTTTGCATCAACTCATTTGCTACAGTTGTGATAATGGCAAATGAATGGATCAATTCACCCGATTCGGGATTCTTCCAACAGTCCCAAATTCCTGCGAAAGCAAATGGCCGGACTTTATCACGCAAATAAACTACGAAAGGTTTATTCAGTTTCTCTTTTTCTGGACCTTCAATAAAGGCATCAGCAGGAATTAAACATCGCTGGCTTCTGATTGGTTTACGGAATGCCGGTTTTGTGATGATCCCTTTCGCACCGTTAAAATTTGGATTGTTGTCCGAATTGTGATCGCCCTCGGAGCGGGCATTGATTATCAGATTTGGTTTGGTCATCCACGAAGATGTCATTCCAAACCGAAACAGTTGAATTATATGCGGATGGTCGTTCGTTATTACAGGAGCATATTTCCCCGGAGCAATGTTATACGAAGGAACAAGGTTGATCGTGTCTGGGACGCTTACTCCAAATCGTTTTTCAAGAACCTCTGCTTTCTGGATTAGAATATATCTGCCACACATCTTAGTTTGAGATATTTTTATAAAAATACGAAATCCTATTTCCAAATCGAAATGTACAGAAGATTTTTTTAAGGCCTCTTAATATATTGTCAATAGCTTAAATATGAGGATAATGTTTCTTTTCCCGGACTATTTTTCCCGAAATAACTCACGGTACTCTGATGGTGATTTCCCGATAAAGCTTTTAAATTGACGGTTGAAATTAGATAGATTGTTAAATCCTGCTTCATCGCTGATGTTGGCAACTGTTTGATTTCCATGCCTTAAAAATTTGCATGCATAGCTGATTCTTAGTTCATTGACGAATTGGGCGAAAGTCTTCCCTGTTTTTTGTCTGAAATAGCGGCAAAAAGCAGAGATATTCATTCCTGCAATTGAAGAAACCTCATCGAGGGTAATCTTGCGATTGTAATGCCGGGTTGTGAAATTATAAATTTTTGCCATCCTTGGTTCTCCCAAATCATCCATCGCATTGGCATAACCGATTGTTGCAATGGTTCGTGATTCGGAACTTCCCAGGTAATCGATTAGTTTAACGAATAGCAGGTGTCGTTCCATACCACTCGTTTTGAGCATTTCATGAAGGATTTTTCCTCCATTGATAGCCACTCCGGCCGAGAAAGTCAAACCTGATGAGGCATTGTTCAGCAATTTTTTCACAGATCCAAATTCTGGACGCAGCAATTGAGATTGCGGAAAGTAAGTAGTAGGAAATTGAACTACGATAGCTTTGACTCTTAATTCTGGCTCTCCGCTATAAAAGGCCTGATCATTCATGTAGAAGTGAGGAAGTTTACTACCATACACCGATAAATCTCCCGGTGCGAACGCGTCAACAGAATCTCCTACAAATTTTTTCCCAAAACTATTGATAATGAATACAATCTCAAATTCATTGTGGAAATGCCATGGAACGGTGAAATGAGGGAAATCATCGTATTTGATCAGAAATGAATTTTCTGCAGGATAATTTATAACTTCTTCAAATAGTCTCATGTTGCAAAGATAGTATTACTCTTCGCAAATAAATAACCATCGAGTTAATTCATAAATACCTATTTTTGAACAACCTTTGAATTAAACTTATGACGAACAAACAATGGGAGGATTTTCTATCTGTCATTGACGGAAAAAGTGCAACCGGGAAAGATATTGGTTTTATCATCGATAGTCCCTGGTTGCCTGGCTGGTCTGGAATTAAGACACTTGACTATTATACTTCGGACGAAATATGGCTGAAGTCGAATCTTAAAGCGATTGAGACGTTTCCTGAAATTACTTTTTTACCAGGCTTCTGGTCCGAATATGGAATGTGCACCGAGCCATCAGCTTTTGGGGCTCGTTCGATTTGGTACAACGAAAATCTGCCTCATGCCGAAAAGGTGATTCACACCAATGATGATATCGCTGCACTCCCACAACCCAATGTAAAAACGGATGGTTTATTGCCATTTATGATTAATCGACTCCGGAATCTGGAATCCCGGATTATTGAATCAGGTCATTCAATCAAATTCGCTGTTACGCGTGGCCCATTAAATATTGCAACTTTTCTGATGGGAACCAGCGAGTTTATGATGTTACTGGCCATGGATCCGGAGAAGGCACATGAATTGCTTGAAAAGATCACCCGGTTTATCTGCAATTGGGTTAAATATCAAAAGGAATGTTTTCCCACCATTGAAGGTATTTTATTACTGGATGATATTGTTGGTTTTGTTGGCGAAGAGGAATGCCGCGAATTTGTAGTCCCTTATTTGAAAAGATCTTTTGATGCTATTCCGACAAAAGTCCGGTTTTTTCATAACGACGCGTTTGGTTTGGTCTGCGCTCCTTTTCTGAAGGAGATGGGGGTTAATCTTTTCAATTTTGCGTTCGACCATCCGATTAATCAGATCAGGGAATTAGCCGGACCCGGGGTAGCGTTGATCGGAAATCTCGCCCCGCGCGATATTTTAGCAGGAGGCACACCTGCCGAAGTATACGCTTCTACGCAAGCCATGATGCACGATGTGTCAGACCCCCGAAGTATTATTTGGTCGTGTGGAGGTGGGGTTCCACAAAATGTCCCGACAGAGAATATGATAGCCTTCGTTTTGGCGGTGAAAGAATTTTCCTGAACAACGGTTTATATTCAAATTTCAATTGCATACTAAAATTCACAATCAAAATAATTGATTAAATGGAACGTAGAGATTTTTTGAAGAATTCATCAGCTGTCATGGCCGGGACTATCATTTTGCCAACAATTGTTCCTTCGACTGTTTTTGGTAAAAATGCACCAAGCAATAAAATAAACATTGCTCAGATTGGCTTTGGTCGTATTGCAAAGGGTCACGATCTTGCTGAAACTTTGAAGTTTGATGAAGCTCGCATTATTGCTGTTGCCGACCTCGATTCGAACCGTGTGATCAAGGGTAAGGAGTTTATTGAAGATTACTATGCGAAAAAGACCGGAAGCAAAGATGCTGTGAATGTTAAAACGTATGGCGATTACCGTGAGATGTTGCTCAATAAAGATATTGATGCTGTGATGATCTCAACACCGGATCATTGGCATTCGCAACCGGCGATCGAGGCAGCGCTTGCAGGTAAAGATGTTTATTTGCAAAAACCAACCTCACTTACGATTGCCGAAGGTAGAATGTTGGTCGATGTTGTCAAGCGTAAAGGGACGATTCTTCAGGTTGGAACCCAGCAAAGGGCAATGCCGCAGTTTCGAATTGCCGCAGAACTGGTTCGCAATGGCAGAATTGGAAAACTTCATACAGTAAAAATAGGTCTTCCCGGCGATCCCTCAGGTACTGAGGCTCCTGAAATGCCTGTTCCCAAAAATTTAAATTACGATATGTGGCTCGGATCTACTCCCGAGGTTTACTATACAGAGATGCGAGTTCACCCGCAAAACAGTTTGACTGATCGCCCTGGTTGGTTACGCTGCGAACAGTTTGGAGCCGGTATGATTACCGGATGGGGACAACACCATTTCGATTCAGCAGCTTGGGGAATGGATACCGAATATACAGGCCCAATATCAATCAATTCAATGGCCCAGTTTCCTAAATCAGGGCTTTGGAATGTTCATGGAGAATTCATCGCTGTTGCGGAATATAAAAACGGTATCACCATGATCACAAGTGGTGGTTATCCGAATGGAATCAGGTACGAAGGCTCCGAAGGATGGATTTTTGTTACGCGTGGCGATTATACAGCTTCGGCAAGCGATCCGGTTTCAGCGAGTAAAAGCAGCAAAGCACTCGATGCCAGTGATCCTAAAATTCTTTCCTCAATCATCAAAGAAAATGAAATTCATCTGTACAAGATAGATAATCAGCATGGTAACTGGCTCGATTGCATTAAAACCCGTAAAGCACCTATCTCACCTGTAGAGATTGGTCATCGTGCCTGTTCTATTTGCCTGATCACTCATATTTCTATGAAACTGGGACGCAAGTTAGATTGGAATCCTGAAACGGAAATGTTTGTCAAGGATGATGAAGCCAATAAAATGCTGTCTAGATCGCAGCGGTTTCCATATGGGACGAGTTATATTAAAATGTAGATGTAAATTACCACATAGTCACATAGAAACATAGTTTAAAAATCTATGTGTTTTAGGTGACTATTTGGTAGAAAATGAAGTTTCATAAAAAGAATTAAAAACCTGAATATGATCAAAATGAAACTTTTTGTTATTCTTATTATCTTGATGGTTGGGTTTTCCCAAATTCAGGCAGCAAAGATTACTGCAGTTAAGGTTGGTTCAAAAATAAATGTCACCATCGACGGGAAGTATTTCACATGTTATATTTTCTCTTCCGACGAAAAATATCCCTTTTTCTATCCTGTAAACGGCCCTCTTTCAGGTGGTTCGGTAACCTCAATGCGGAATAGCGATTATCCACATCACAGTTCGCTGTTTTTTGGCTGCGATATGGTTAATGGCGGAAATTACTGGCAGGAAGGGTTAGAGAGAGGTCGGATCATCTCGGTGAATGCAGAAATTCTTCAGGAAGGAGGCGATACCGTCATACTTTCAGACGAATGTATTTGGAGCCGACCGGGTACTGCTTCACCTGTGAAAGACATCCGGAAAATTACGATTACTGCACCATCGGTCACAGTCCGTCAGATAGATATCGAAATAAAAATGGAGATGCTCATTGATGTTCATATCCGCAAAACAAATCACTCCCTTTTTAGTGCCCGGGTGGCTGCTGATCTTTCGGTGAAGAACGGCGGAACGATAATCAATGCGGAAGGAGCAAAAGGGGAGAAGGATACATTTGGCAAACCTTCACCCTGGATTGATTTTTATGGGAAACGCGGGGATTTTATTGAAGGATTGGCAATACTGCAACATCCATCAAATCCCTGGTATCCATCTCCATGGTTTACGCGTGATTATGGATTTATTTCACCCACACCAATGTACTGGCCCGAAAATGGTGAGGAAATTTTTTTAAAGAAGGGAGAAATGCTGAACCTTCGCTACCGTGTTTTAGTCCATGGTGGTAGTGCCGAAGAAGCAAAAATTGGGGAGCAATTCGAAACTTACACAAAGCAAAACTAAGAAATAGACAGATTAAAATTTAGTCGTAATTTAGCGGGATCACCCTATTCCGGTTTCGGATATCGGGTGATCCCGCTAAATCATTTTTACAACAGGTAAAGATTGTTGATAATAGAGAAATAAATATTTACAAACGAAGGTTCAGAGATGAAAAGATTATTATTCCCAGTTATGGCATTTGCTGTTACAGTAGCTTTAAGTTCGTGTGGAGGGGGTGGCAAACCTGCCAAAAAAGAAGTTTTAAAACCGGCTCCGTTTATTGGAGCGAAAGGTGAAGTTAAACTAATGACACTCGATCCTGGTCATTTTCATGCAGCCTTGGTTCAGAAAAATATGTACGACCAGGTTAGCCCCGATGTTTTCGTGTATGCACCCGATGGAAATGACTTGAAAGAACACCTTAAGCGAATTATCGGTTATAACTCAAGGAAGGAGAATGCAACAGCGTGGAACGAAAAAGTTTATTCCGGTAGTGATTATCTCGAAAAAATGCTTTCGGAAAAACCAGGTAATGTTGTTGTTATATCTGGAAATAACCGGATTAAGACGGAGTATATCAAAAAGTCTGTCGAAGCTGGCCTGAACGTTTTAGCCGACAAACCGATGGTTATCACAGCCGAAGAATTCCCTGTCCTTGAAGACGCTTTCAACATCGCGAGGGATAAGGGTGTCTTGCTGTATGACATCATGACGGAACGTTTTTCTGTAACGACCGTTCTTCAACGTGAACTTTCAATGCTTCCGGATATTTTTGGAAAACTTGATTCCGGAACTGTTGAAAAGCCTGCTGTTGAAAAAATAAGTGTCCATTATTTCTATAAAAGCGTTTCAGGCAATACCCTGGTTCGTCCATCCTGGTTTTTTGATGTTGAACAGCAGGGCGAAGGAATTGTCGATGTGACGACTCATCTGGTTGATTTGGTGCAATGGGTTTGCTTCCCGGACCAGGTTGTGCAGAAAACTGATATTAATATGATTGCCGCAAAGCGATGGCCAACTGTCCTATCAAAAGACGAGTTTACAGAAGTTACAAAGCTTGAAAATTTTCCCGACTATCTTAAAAAAGATGTCAAAGATGATAAATTAAATGTTTTTGCAAACGGCGAGTTCGTTTACAAAATCAAAGGTTCAGTGGCAAAAGTATCTGCAATATGGAATTATAAAGCACCCGAAGGTGCTGGTGATACACACTATTCAATAATACGTGGCTCAAAGTCAATTCTCGAAATTCGACAGGGAGCCGAGGAAAAATACGACCCTACTTTGTACATCAGCGCTAAAGAAGGAACAGATTTAATTGCTTTCGTGACCAATCTTGATAAGGTTGTGAAATCGTTTCCACAAAATGGTTTAACGATTGAAAATGTGAATAAAAACACATGGAAGATTGTTATACCGGCTGTGGTTAAAGTAGGTCATGAGTCTCATTTTGCACAGGTCACCGCCAAATACCTTGAATATCTGAAAGATGGGAAATTACCTGAATGGGAAGTTCCGAATATGATCGCAAAATACTATACGACCACATTGGCGTTAAAGCTGGCTAAAGAAGCTAAATAATCATCCTCGATTATCTAAAACGCAAACGCCAGGATCTGTATTCCGGACGCTTGCGTTTTTAAATATAGCAAGATGTCAAATTGTTATCATCGATGACCATCCAAACGCAAAGCAATTAAATTACTTGATATAAAGCGGTATATAATATTATAATGATAAATGTTTAATAAATAGCGTAAAAAACCAAACAAATATTGTTGGCCAGCGTAATAAGACTTGAAATTTGCGTAATTTTAACGTACAAAATAACTAAGTGCTTCGGATATGTCAACCTATTCAATAAAGGATTTAGAAAAATTATCAGGGATTAAGGCTCACACAATAAGAATTTGGGAGAAACGATATCATTTGATTAAGCCTCGGCGTACAGACACCAATATTCGTTATTATTCTGATGACGATCTTGTTAAGCTGATGAATATTTCTGTATTGAATCAAAATGGGTATAAAATTTCTAAAATATCGCAACTTGAAGATGGTCAGATTTGCGAGGCAATGTTACAACTGAACAATGAGCTCCCTTCTCTGAGTACTCAAACCGAAAGTTTGGTGATGTCCATGATCGAACTTGATGAGCGCCATTTTAACCAGGTCTTCGAAAAGTCAGTTACTAACCTGGGGTTTGAAAATACGATTGAGCAGTTATTGTTCCCCTTACTTGAACGAATAGGAATCTTATGGCTTGCAGGTACGATTAATCCAGCCCAGGAACATTTTATCACAAGTCTGATCCGGCAAAAGTTAATTGCTGCAATTGATCACGAAGGTGTCAAAACCGAGGGAACACACCCGAGGATATTATTCTATCTTCCTGAAGGTGAGTTCCATGAAATTGGTTTGCTATATTATAATTATCTGGCCCGGAAGGCCGATTTCGAAGTTCTTTACCTGGGAACTTCGGTTCCATTCCGCGATATTGTCCGTGTTGATGAGATTCGTCCTGTTCAGATTCTTTTCACGTCGTTTGTAATCTCTCCGGGTGTTGGTGTTCTTGCGGAAAAAATCAAAAGACTAAAAAAAACATTTCCGGATAAAGCAGTATTGGTGAGCGGTTGGCAAATTAAGCAGGAGCAACCAAGACTTCCTGAAAATTTTTATAAAATTTCATCTTCGACCGATTTCAAGAAAGCATTGGCCACCTACCTGAAAAAAGGAAAGATCAAATAACTGGTTCCATAACATTGATTAGAAAACGCAACTGGCTGTTAGACATTGCATCTTGCATTTCAAAGCCAGTCGCGAGTCGCTAGCAGCCAGATGCAGATATCTTAAATCCCTTATTTCAGATATTCGCGGATAAAATCCTCCCTGTGTTTATTAACCGTGTTCTCCCAATTCTCTTTCAGATAATTTGATGGAGCATGATGCTGACGGTATGGAACGGTAAAAATTATTTTCTTGCCTTTTGCCTGATTGACTGCTGCATAGACCGAGGTTGAAGGACATGTAACGTCGATCAGCCCGATTTCTGTCAGAATGATTGCTTTTGAACCTTTCAGCATGTGTGCGGCATCAAAATAGGGGAGTGTTTGGAGCATTTTATTCTTGTCACCATTGGCTTCGAATGGTTGTGGCCAACCGCCTTTTCTGTTGACTATAGTTCCTCCCCAGTCGCACATGGCAGGTACCGTTGCAACAACCGCGCTTACCCGTTTATCGATACCTGCTGCAATCAATGCCTGCCCTCCACCTTGACTCTCGCCAATTACCAATATCCGTTTTCCATCCCATTCAGGTTGGCTTTCGAGGAAATCGAGTGTCCTTATTAGGCGGAGGTACATTCCCCTAAAATAGTTGTCTTTTGTACTTTCAAGTCCTTGCAGGTAATAGTTTTTCAATTCTCCGTTTTCAAGATTTGCATAATATTCTTCAGTCTGTCCGTTCAACATTCCATGTGCATTCAAATCAAAACAAAGCGTTCCGTTTCCCATTTTGGCATAGCGAAGCGCATTTTCAGGTTCGGACCGACACCATGACCCCTTTACACCTGCTGCATGAACTAAAAGGACAATGGGCAACGATCTTGCTTTTGCTGATTCAGGCTTGGCAAAGTATCCTCTCGCAGGTTTCGGTCCTGTGCAGTTAATCTCCATGTCGAAACAATTAAACCCATTTCCGCTTTCTTTCACGGATACTTTTTTCACATCCATCGGAAGTGCCCTTAAGGCTTTTTTCTCGTTCTTCCAGAATTGATCGAAATCGTTCGGACGTTTTGTGCCTGGCTTAAACTTTCCAGGATCAACGATCAAACCGATACTGGCTGTCTCCGATTTGGTACTTGCCTCAAAGATTACGGACGATAGATTATTCATCGTCTCATTAAATATTAATAGCGTATCGCCAGTAAATTTGATCTTTTGTTCTGATAGCTGTTCGCTGTGGTTTCTTCGGATTTTAACTGAAACCGAATCAGCTGAATGATCTTTTAAGAACAGGGTTACCCTTATTTTTTGTCCTTTTTTATAAATACCCGATTCGTTCGATTGCTTTAATTCAATATTCTGACCATGAGCAATTGTGAAAATGCAGGACGAAAGGATCGCAAATAGTAAAAAATGGAGGATGGTTTTCATAACTGATAGCTATCTGATTTATTGGTTTGGTTTATTCTGACGAATGTATATTTATAAAATTGCATTGGGCGACTCCAGTTCAAACCATTTTATTACCAACTCCGTTTTGTCTTCCGGTTCTTTGAAATGCCTGAACTCGTTGGTTTTAGGATTGTAGGTGTAATCTTTTCCCCATTCTGCATGATTCTTCTGAATTTGCTGTATGGCATTGGTAATGAAATATAGCTCATCATTGGTCATGGTTGGATGGAGTGAGAGCCTTATCCAGCCCGGTTTGTGCGAAAGATCACCAAAATTGATCTGCCGCGTGATCTGATTTGACTCGTCGTGGCTCACGTTCAAAAGGAAGTGGCCATAGGTTCCGGCACAGGCACATCCACCTCGCACCTGTATTCCGAATTTGTCGTTCAGCAGTTTAACAGCAAGGTTGAAATGGAGATCATCCATGTAAAAGGAGATGATTCCCAACCGGTCGTGGATATTATTCGCCAGAATGTGAAGTCCCTCAATCTTATCAAGTTCATCAAAGGCAATTCTAACCAGCTCTTCCTCGCGCTTTTTGATATTTTCGACGCCCATGCTGTTTTTCAATTCAATGCAGAGTGCTGTTCGGATCGTTTGCAAAAAGCCTGGTGTTCCGCCATCCTCGCGTGCTTCGATATCGTCGACATATTTGAATTCACCCCAGGGATTCGTCCAGTCGACAGTTCCACCACCCGGATTGTCGGGAACAGAATTGTTATAGATCGCAGAATTGAAGATCAATACCCCTGAGCTTCCAGGACCGCCCAGAAATTTGTGCGGCGAAAAGAATATTGCATCGAGTGCCTGAAGCGGATCTTCGGGATGCATATCCATGGTGACGTATGGCGCTGAAGCTGCAAAATCGATGAAACACAATCCGCCGTTTTCGTGCATGATCCTGGCCATCTCGTGATAAGGTGTAGCGATGCCGGTAACGTTTGAGCAGGCTGTAAATGAACCAATCTTCATCTTCCGGTCTTTGTACTTCTCCAATTCAATTTTCAACTGCTCCGGGTCGACAAGAAGTTCCTTATCGGGGCAAAGCTGAACAATGTCGGCAATGGTCTCCAGCCACGAGGTGTGGTTGGAGTGATGTTCCATATGTGTGATGAATACTACCGGACGATCCTCTTTTGGCAAACAGTTGTGCTTGTCGATTTTATGCATTGCCCTGAATCCGAGAATGCGCTGAAACTTGTTGATCACCGTTGTCATCCCCGATCCGGCTGTGATGATCACATCGTTCGGACCGGCATTGACATGTTCTTTGATCTTTTTCTGAGCCAGGTGGTACGATTTTGTCATCAAAGTACCCGTTTCGCACGAATCGGTGTGGGTATTTCCTACGAAAGGCCCAAACTGGTTCGTGATTCTTTCCTCTATTGGCTGGTAAAGCCTGCCGCTGGCGATCCAATCGGCATAAACGATTTTCTTCTCACCGTAAGGGGATTGAAAAGTCTGGTCTATTCCGATGATGGCCTCCCTGTATTTTTTAAAATATTGCTCCATTGGTTGATTGGAATATTCGGCGACAATCTTACTAAGAATTATCGATAATAAGCATGAGTTTTATTTCGAAAAAAGATCTGAAAATGGATTCTTCTCGCTATCCAGATAAGGGAAGTTTAAATGATTAACTTGTTTGATAACCGACTTATCCCGTAGCTAACAAATAACCTTCGATCCCCAAATCTGCGGAGGTCCACTTTCACATCACTGATAATAAAAAAAGTCGCCCGGGCTTGCCACGGTTAATCGCCAATGCCTGCGCGGGCGCTTCACCTGCACCGGTTAGTGAGTTGTACAGTTTCTAAACCTGTGCCTTTAGTATATGATCATGAGATGGAGAGGCGCTGCTCCTGAACCATCCACCCGATAGCCCCGTATCGAACGATTCGATAGCCCCGTATCGAATGACTCGATAGCCCCGTATCGAACGATTCGATTGCCTCGTATCGAATGACACCATGTTTATTTCAAAATACAATCAACCGGAAATTGCAGTATCGGTGTGCCGCTGCTTTGGGGTTTGTGCAGAGACGGGAAGCTGAGTTGCAATTCGCCCGGCGTATAACTTCCAATATCTGTTCCTGTTAAGCCTCCTTCAATAGATTTAGCAAGTCGACTGTCGATAAGCGGGCGCTTTGGTCGGTGCCATCGAGCAGGCTGTCGGCCATGTCGCGCTTGGTGGCATGAAGCTGAAGGATCTTCTCTTCAATCGTGTTCTTGGCCACCAACCGATAGATGGTCACGGGGCGGGTTTGCCCGATACGATGGGCGCGGTCGCTCGCCTGATCTTCGATGGCAGGGTTCCACCACGGATCGAGGTGAAGCACATAATCGGCAGCGGTGAGGTTCAGCCCCAGCCCTCCGGCCTTCAGACTGATCAGGAAAAGGTCACCTTTGCCCGCCTGGAAAGCCTTCACCGCGACCTCGCGTTGAGGGATAGGAGTGGAGCCGTCGAGGTATTGATAACTGATGCCTTGCTTGTCGAGCGCCTGACGCACGATGGATAAGTGACCCACGAACTGACTGAAGACCAATGCCCGGTGATTATTGGCGCGCAACTCCCCGATGATCTCGAAGAATGCTTCGAGTTTCGACGATGGCAATTGTATTTCTTTATTAACTAATGCCGTGTTGCAACAGGCAAGACGCAGTTTGGTGATTTCGGCCAGTGCCTGAAGGTGCTGCTGACCATTGGGGCTATCGCTGTTTTCGATGATACTAATGGCCTCACGCCGCAATGCTTCGTAAAATGCTATTTCGGCATCGCTCAGTTCGATACTGAAAGTAATCTCAGTTTTAGAAGGAAGCTCGTCGAGCACCTTACTTTTTGTACGTCGTAATATGAAAGGGGTAATGAGTTTTTTAAGATGATTCTTTTGCGAGATAGTATCATTTTTAAGGTAACGATCTGTGAACTGCGCCAGCGTACCAAGCAGTCCGGGGTTACAAAAGTTGAAGAGGTTCCACAATTCGCCCAGGTGGTTTTGAATTGGCGTACCTGTAAGCGCCACTTTGAAGTCGGCCTGGATGCTCATGGCCGCTTTGGATGATTTGGTCTGGGTGTTTTTGATCGCGTGAGCCTCGTCTAAGACAGCCATCGCCCATTGGACATTAGCAATGCGTTCCTCTTCAGTCTGAAGCAGGCCATACGTGATCACGAGCACATCAAAAGCCGTCAGAGCGGTAAAGATCTCTTCGCGATTACCTTGCCGAAGGATGATGGGATTCAGCGTAGGGGCAAACTTTCGTAATTCGCTGCCCCAGTTTGGCACCACCGAAGCCGGACATACCACCAGCATCGGACCGTTCTCGGCCAGGTGAAGCATCATCGCAATGGCTTGAATTGTTTTTCCCAATCCCATGTCATCGGCCAGGCACGCGCCAGCATCCCAGGTTTTCAGGCGGGTCATCCAGCGGAAACCCTCTTCCTGGTAAGGGCGCAATTCGGCATCGAGCGTTGCCGGAATTGGTGCATCAACGGTGGTCGTCTCTTTTATCTTTTTCTGGAACTCTTTCCAGTGTTTATCGGTTTTGAATGACCCTGCCTTGCTGGTAATCTCCTCAAGAGCATGAGAGGCAAAGCGATTGATCATCACACCCTTCTTGTCAACTGTTGCATACGATTCGAGTTCGTCGATCTGCTTTTTCAGTTCTTCGGTAAGCGCAAGGAATTCGCCTTTCTTCAGTTCGAGGAAACGACCCTTGCTTTTACGGCTCAGATCGAGCAGTTCTTTAATGGTGAGAACCGTTTCTTCGTCGATGTTGAGTTCGCCTTCGAGTTCAAACCATTGACCTTTGCCTTTAACCCTCAGGTGCAAGTTCGAAAGCGATGCCGATTTCTTCATCCTGAAACGCTCGCCCTCCGGCCACTCTACAATTGCGATATCGGTATTCTGGCGGATGGTCTCCAGTAAGCTTAAGCATTGGTATGGATCGCTGAAGGTGACCGCCTCCTCGATCAGGTCGGCATCCATATCCATGACAATGGCGTTATTCAACTTGCTGGCGTTGGCATTTTCGAGGGCGATGTCACGTACAGCCTGGCATTTTTCTCCGTCAACGATGCCATACACCACTTTACCACCGTGTCCGGGCTTCACGTAAGGAGGTTCGGCGCCCAACGGTTTCACGAACATCTCGGCTTTCAGACCATCGCCGATAGGCAATATCTGAATCCTGATGCGCGAGTCTGTATCAATCGTTTTGGAGGTTGAAGTGTCGTCGGTCATATCTGAATGCACAGTCATGATACCGCTCAGATTCGAGACCGTTTTGAGCAGTTTCTCTCTACCCTTAACGGGAATAACGATTCCTTCGTTGATCATTCGGATGATCGATTGCTGCTGGGCGTTAAGCGTGATCACCTTATATCGGGTTTGTGTCTCTTTGACCACAATGGTCTTTTTGCTCCAGTCGGTAATGTTGGTTTTTAAACGAATGCCGGCTTTGACCTTTTCGGTGTTGATTTCGGGTTGGGCTTTAATCAGTTCGACAGATATGGATGGATTCGAGAACAGGAACAGATACGGATGACCGCATAGTTCGATCACAGCATTCTCAAAGTCGATATAAAACTCATTTGCACCGTAGTAACCTGAACTATGACTGATGGTGTTGGCCATGCGCCGATCCTGTTCTGTCATTCCGTCAAACTGCTGCTCTTTGAGTCGTTTCAGCGCAATATTCCGCCCTGAACTCCAGGTTCCTTTGGCATTCATTGTCTGCAAAAGGGGTTGCAGTATTTCTTTCTCTACATTAATCAGGTAACAGATGCGTGAGGAACTAACCTCGCGCTTCTCCGCATCCGACTTGATTTCGGTTAAATTCAGGAGTCCGTCGAGCATAAGCTCCCATTTCTCCTGATGCGTTATTCGGCTCATCAAACATGGAGGAGCATCGGGTAGTATCGCGTTTTTTACAGCAATAGGTGAGATTTTAAGTCCCAGCTTTACAATGATAAAAGAGATCTCGCGTAAAAATAGCACGCGTTTGTTGTTGCTAAGTTTTAGGCTCAGTTCGGACGATAAGACCTTCGTTTTGACAGACAATTCCCCGTTAATGATGTATTCCATCAATACGATAAAGAACAATCTGACGTCACAGAGTTGGGCCATATCTGAATCTATCAGTCTGGTTAGTATATCCACTGCCACCGTTCTGTCTTTTTTCAGGAAGTATAAGAGGGGAAGCAGGATTCGTATATGGTTATCCCTGCTTTTTCCAACCTTATTGATGTAACTATCGAGCTTCTTCAGGTTTAAACCTTCGGGATAAAACACATAGTTGAGCCAGAAGAAGAACTCGTGATAAAAACCGAAATCCATACGCGACATCTTCAAGCCCTCATAGTCGGTTATCCTGGCTGCTTCATAAAGTGCCACCGATGCTGCAAACTCACCCCGAAACAGTTCGATTTGTGATCGCAGAAGTAATGCCTCGTTGGAGTGGATGGGAAGGACGGATTCGCATGCTTTATTAATATTTCCGTGTTGATAATTTATTTCAGCCTTTTGAATATCAGTAAGGTTATACAATCCTACGAACTGTTTGTTCCGGTCATAGAACTGCGCGATTATATCATATTCGAGCAGGTTGTTTGTATTGTTGTTCTGGATCAGCTGTATCATCCGGTAAAAAAGGAGAGGCAATCGGATCAGCGCCTTGTCGTAAGCCGGCTTGGCGAGCATCATCTGAAAGGGGAAGAATGCTTTAATTGGTTCATCAAGCAACCGGTTTTCAGCTTTTTGCGTATACGCGTTTTCAGCAACAAAATGGGCAAACAAATAGTCGCGGATATTTTGTGTTACGGATACATAAAAGGTAAATGATTTTAATTCACTTTGCTCTCTTTTTACGACATTGATGTATTTAGGTTGCTGAATCAATCTGGGAAATAGTTCAAGCAGTAATTCGCGCGACACCCCATAATTGAAGCCTTCTACGACGACCAACTTTTTATTGGTCATATCCTTTATGACGCTATCGCATTCCCTGGCTTTAAAAATAGAGGGAAGATTCTTTTGAAGATAACTGAAAACGTCGTACTTTGCAATATCTGAAAACCTTACAATCAGCAAATCGATTACCTGCCTGTGTATTAGCGGCAGCGCATTGTATGATTCGAGCAAGTCGGCTAAATTTGAATCCATAATTTCAACATTCTTTAAACCAAAGGGTACAGATCGATATCTGTCAGTTTCGTTGAGTAACTGACATCGCTGCGAAGATAAACATTAGGGTCAATATTAATACAGCGATATTCCAAAATCGCTGCATTATGGCTGTCATTATGGGTGAACTAACTGCGCCGCCTCTATTATATGAGATTAATTCTGTATGGAAGGAGCGGATAAAAGGGGCTCATTTTCTTCTTTAGGAGGTTTGGTTCTCCACCAGCTTGCCAAAGCCGAACCGGTCACATTCATTAAAGGGCCAAATATGGCAGGAGCAAGACCTACTGTGGCAATCTTTCCCATTTGAAGTGCCAGACCCGATGCTAATCCGCCATTTTGCATGCCAACTTCAAATGCCACAGTACGGCGGTCTTTCTCCGGCATTCCAAAGAGCCACGAAACACTGTATCCCAGCGTATAGCCGGTCAAATTATGCAAAAGGCTGGTCACCATCAGTAATGCGCCGACCTTAAGCAGGCTGTCACGACCGGTAGCGGTGATAATTGTAATGATAACAGCAATCCCTACCATCGATAACATGGATAGAATTTTACCCATTAACTGCTTGTCTTCTCTCAAAAAATGACGAAGTAACAATGCTCCGATCAATGGAAGGAAATAAAACCAGCTTAATGATTTAATCAATGCTACCGCGAATCCTGCAACATCAACATGTTTGGCTTTCATATAAACCAGGTTGGTCAGTAATATGATGACGAAGAAAATGATGAGCTGTATCACCTTTGAACGAAGCTTCTCTTTCCCTATATTGAACAGATTGAAAATAAACCCTGCAACTATCGGAAGGATAATCATATTCAGGATATCGAGCATCATGCTCCAGAAATTGACCTCGATATACTGGCCACCGAGTAATTTCATCAGTAAGGGCGTGACAAAAGGTGAAATAAGTGTTGAGATGGCTCCGATCGTAACCGCCAATGCAAGATTCGCATGGGCGATGTACGACATTACGTTTGAGGCTAATCCGCTCGGAACACATCCGATCAGAATAATACCTGCGGCTATTTCGGGGGGGAAATTGAATATTCGTGAAATCGCTAAAGCAACCAATGGCATGATAAGATAATGTGATCCAACCCCGATGAGCACACCTTTAGGCATTTTTATCACCCCTGTAAAATCGTTCAGACTCATTTGTGATCCCATTCCAAACATGATGATCTGCAGAAGCGGCACAATAAGCAATTTTAACTCAAAACTGCCCAAAGAGGTGAAATATTGGGGATAAAACATGGAGGCGGTTACTGCTGTGAAAATCCAGATGGTATACGAGAAACCTTTGACTGCCTTGAATCCCCTAACGCCAATGGCCAGAGAAATAAAGAATACAATTAGCAAAGGCCCTGCACTGGCTAAATTTCCGGTCATCACCATGATGAGTGCGATGATCAAAAATACAAAAGCGCAACCCATCACAATCTTGTGAGCATTGATTTTTTTCATATTAGTGGTTTATGAGACTACTTAGTAAATGATGAAATTACGCGGGAAACTTAATTTTCCTCGTAATATTGATTCTGTTTAAGCCTTAAATTCAAAGTTGACCAAGCCTTAACTGAACACCCTGTCGTGAGAACGCTTGTCATCCCATTCTGTTGTGGGAGCAAAAAAGCTTTTATCTTTTGCATGCAAATGCTCTTTTACGACATCTTCATTCAGCTCAATTCCCAATCCGGGAGCATCGAGCGGTACGTTGGCGAATCCTTTGGTTATCAATTGCCGGCTGTCAGTCGTCTTCACTAAGCTTTCCCACCATGTCAGATCAACAGAATGATGCTCAAGTGCCAGGAAGTTTTGGGTCGCTGCTGCGCAATGAACGCACGCCATAAACGAAACAGGTGTTCCCGCCTGGTGCATCGCCATTGCTACGCCGTGTTCTTCAGCATAATCACCGATTCTTTTGGTTTCCAGAAGTCCACCCGATGTTGATAAGTCAGGGTGAACTATATCAACCGCATGTATATCAATCAGCGGCTTAAAGTTTTTCAGGGTAAAGATATCTTCACCCGTGAGAAGCGGAGTTTCCAATGCATCAGACATGGTTTTCCACTGATCGGTTAATTCCCATGATACGATATCTTCCATCCAAGCCAGCCGGTATTTTTCAAGAGCCCTTCCCAGCCGTATTCCGTTGTTCAGGTCGAAATGTCCATAATGATCAGTGGATAAAGGTATTTCATAACCAACAAGGTTACGGGTATCCTCTGCAATTTTGGCTAATACTTCGATTCCCTTATCTGTAATTTGTATTCCAGTGAATGGATGCTGGGTATTTCCATACGACATATAATTACTTTGATCCCCCCACTGCGCTAACTGTTTATCATTTGTTTCCCAGAATTTGGAGTTCACAAGTGTTCCTGGTATCCCACGCAGTTCTCCAATAGACAAGTCCATTTTCAGCCAGGTATACCCCTGCTCCTCAGTTCGATATTTGATTAGTTTCAACTGTTCTTCTTCCGACTTGGACTCGGGCGTATCAGCATATAGCCTGACTTTGTCACGATATCTTCCGCCTAATAACTGCCAGGCAGGTACTCCATACGCTTTACCGCATAAATCCCAGAGTGCCATTTCGACGCCACATACACCGCCAGCCTGACGGGAAGGTCCCCCAAATTGCTTAATGCTCTTAAAGATCATCTCCACATTGCATGGATTCATACCCAGAATGCGGCTTTTCAGCATCAGTGCATATCGGACATCTGCGCCATCTCTTACTTCTCCCAAACCATATATCCCTTGGTTTGTATCAATCCGAATGATGGCAGTTCCCCCAAGCACAGTTGTCAGGGCATAACGCATATCCGTAATTTTCAAATCGGAAGGACTTGATGCGCGCGAAACTTTTGCTGTTGTCTGGGCGATGGTATCTTCTATTGAAAGGTTCATCAATCCTCCCAATGCCAGCCCTCCAAGGGCTGTTCTCTTCAGGAAATTTCTCCTGTTATTCGAAGTTGAAGGATTTATTAATTCAGCTTTGATCGATTTGGCTTCCTCTCTTTCCATTTGCCGGTTTTTACCAGCTATTTGCTGCAAAATACTTTTCATTTGTAATAAGTTTAAAGAATGAATTGTGTAATTTGAGTTGCGGTATGCTGCTAATAATTCCTTTCTTTCAGGTATTTATCTAATTCTGCTTTTGTCATTGGCAATTTGCCAGGGTAGTTATTCAGCCAGTCCAGGAAGTCTTTCCTGATATCTTCGCTCCATTCACTGTCAATCTGCCCTGCGAGATATTTCTTCTCCCGCAAGCGCTGATGTCCGAACTGGTCACGAAGTACGGTAACTTCGGATGTTAAGACAAGGTCTTCAACCAAATAGGCGGGAATAAATAATACGCCATATTTTTTTGCCAATACGACGTCTCCTGGCAACACAGTGGCACGACCAACTCGTATCGGTGCATTAATCGAAGTCAGCATCATTTGCTGAATGTAAGATGGGTCCGATCCTTTAATCCATCCATTAAAGCCTTTTATTTCAGCAAGTCCTTCTTCGTCTCTAACCGATCCGTAAAAAATCACGCCACGTTGTGATTTGGCATAGATTGAATTCCCGAGGTTATCACCAATTAAAGTACCATCAGCGATTTTGCCATAACTATCAGCCACATAAACATCGCCGGTTGTGAGGATATCAATTGGCCACGAATTTGTGCCTCCTTTTTGTCCCCTGTTCTCTACCTTACCTTGTTCTTTAATCAGTTTTTCAAGGTCTGGCCGAAGCGGCATATACTGGGCAGTCACTACACGTCCGGTCATTGATGCTTCCGGGTTAATGATGGTCCAGTCGCCTTCGAACTGGTTCAGAAATCCTTTATTACGCAATACCCCCCAAGCGTCTTCAAGTGATATATTCTTCAGTCTTTCCAATATCTCATCCGATACTTTTGGTCTGCCATCTGGAAAACGTTCGCCTTTCCACTCTGATGTTAAGGCTTTAATGTATTCGGGTGATGAACCTACACGTTGTGCTCCTGCAATTACACAGCTTAAAACAAATGCAACAAGTATTACAATTCTTTTATTCATATGATTATATTTAAAAAATTAAGAGATATACATCTGGATTAAATGAATAAACCAGATGTATAAAAGTAGAATTTTCTTTAAATCTAAATTGTTTTTGCAATCAAAAATGTAATAACGAAGGCCTTATTTATCCCAGAAGACACGGGTTGCAAGGTTATCGGCTCCCATACGGGCAACAGCCTCATTATAATTAGCAGTATTCACTGATTTTTCCCGGACAGGATAAACTAACCGGTGAATAAAACCTCCTGCAACAGCGGGGTCGGCACTTGGATAGGTATTTGGTGCTAAAGCAGGAAATCCGCTTCGGCGAAAGTTTGCCCAGGCCTCTGAACCATTCTGGAAAGATGCAATCCAATATTGCGTATTTATTTGCTGTAAAGCAGTGGCTGCATTAAATGGATTCGCCAACAAATATGCATCCTGACTGGCAGCAGGTATTGCCGCTGTAACATCGTATTGTTTCATCTGATCCATATGAGCTTTGACACCTGCATTGTAAAAACCCGAAACAGAACCTGTAGTCCAACCTCTTTGTGCTGCTTCAGCCAGTAATAACTGGGTTTGGGCATATGTGATGAAAAATTCAGGGATATCAATCTTCGCAACAGTGCGCCTGTTTAGCTGTGAATATTTCCAGGCAGCTCCCGATTTCCCCGGATAAAGAGGGTCGTTGACAATGGAGGATTCATTATATCCAAACGGCATTCCATTCTGGTCCAAAGGATTTACATCTTCTGTTCCGGCTGATGCCAACGCATTGGCAGGGAATTGATACTTAACTGCGATAACGTTGAGGCGAGGATCGCTTGTACTTAAAAGATAATCAACAAAAGGTTTTCCCAAATAGTAATTGCCTTTCTCTGTTCCCTGATAACTATTTGCTGAAGGGTGGTTAAAAGAGCTGTTAAATGCAATAAGCGCATTGTCTGTATTCGACTGCATTACACCACCGCTAACTGCAGTTGTGACATATTGCTGAGCCTTGGTTGCATCGGCCTTGGAATAGCGCATAGCAAGACGCAGAAGCAATGAATTTCCTAATTTTTGCCATTGGGCGATATTTCCTTTATAAAACAGATCGCCAGTTTCGATCGTCTTGGTGGCGTCAAGCGCTTTTGTCGCTTCACTAACTTCTTTAATCAAATCGTCATAAATGGTTTTATTGTCATCATATTTTGGCAAATTGATACCGCTTAAAAACCCTTGTCCTGCTTGTGTGTAAGGTACATCCCCATAAGTATCAACCAAAACCGAAAAAACATAGGCTTTCATGATACGGGCCATGCTGTAGAGATTGATCCTTGCCGGATTCGCTTTCGTCTGATTGATTACATCTGTAAGCAAAACAACCGGTCCACTTGGAGCAGCATACAACGAATTAAAGATCGCATTCGAATTGGGATCATAAACAAGATTGTGATTTCCCCCTTCAAGAACACCTGTGAAAGGAGTAACAATCTGCTGTACAATAGCACTTTGATATGAAAGTGTATTTAAAGCTGAACTAAATTCCGCATTCGAAAAAAGATAGATCGGATCGAGGGTAGTTGCAAGAACAGGATTGGTATTGATCTCTTCGAAATCTTTATCGCAACTATTAAGGCCTGTCAGCAAAACAACCAATGTCAGGTATATATAGATTCTTTTCATCCGTGAATAGTTTGCTTTTTGAAGGCCGGATGGAACTCGCATGAGAAGTTTCTCATCAGCGATTGTGTTCTTATAATATGCTCGTTTCATAATTAGTAATTATAAATGAGTTACAATTTGACGTTAATATTAAAACCAAAGCTGCGTGTTGTTGGCAGTGTGTGCGTCTCTATACCTTGCAGGTTATCAGATGAAGATACTTGTGCTTCGGGGTCAAGATTGTCAATATGTTTTGTAATCATCAGCACATTGTTACAGACGGCAGAAACGGTACACTCTTTAATAAATGTTTTGGTTAAAAACTTAGAGAAGTTATAACCAACTGAAAGCGACCTCCACCGGATGAAACCTCCGTTATATATAAATGGAGTAGCGATACCTGTACTGCGATATTGGGTATAAAATTGTTCAGCTTCCACTTTTGTGGTGTTTGGAGTCCCATCTGCATTCACGCCATCAAATAAAACACCACCATCACGTCCCACGAGTGATGATTTGGTCAATCCCTCACGTATGAAATTTAAGTTGGAATTCGACATGATTTTATATCCTGCTTTATAATCAACTTGTGTGAAAACACGGAATTGTTTATAATTGAATGTATTGAGCCAGCCACCTACCCATTTTGGAATGGCACTGCCGAAAGTTTTAAGATTTCCCTGCTGGAAAAGCCCCCCTACAGTGATTATTTTTCCATTTGCATCGCGCTTGTAATCAAAGCCGCGTAAAGAAGCCAATGGCATTCCAACCTCATGTGATACAAATCCAAAGAATTCCCCTGTTCCGACATCGAATCGCTGTTGGCCGTTTGCCAAAGCCACTACCTTACTCTCGTTATAACTTGTATTGAAGGTAGTTTCCCATGTCAGGTTTTTTGTTTTTACGGGTACGAGGGTTAATAACATCTCAATCCCTTTATTCTCCAATTGACCTACGTTGACTTTTGTCTGACTAAAACCGGATGAATTTGAAATATCGACATTCAGGATTTCATCAACTGTGTTTTTCTTATAGACTGCAATATCCAAACTAACCCTGCTTTTGAAAGTTCTTAATTCTATACCTAATTCAGCTTCCTTAACCTTTAATGGTCGGAGATTTGGATTAGGACTTACAGCGCCTGAAACTGAACCGAGTGCATTTCCATTAAACTGATTGGCGTTGACCGAGTAATATAAATTGTTGGAATAAGGATCGGTGTCGCCTCCTACTTCGGCATAAGAAGCGCGGATTTTACCAAAATTCAGCCACGATGGTAAGCTACCAAACGCCTGCGAGAAAATAAAACTCATACTTGCAGAAGGGTATAGATAGCTGTTCGATTTTGGATTTAATGTTGAGAACCAGTCATTACGTGCAGTGGCATTTAAGTATAGGTAATCCTTGTATGAAAATTCTGCCGAAGCATATAAAGAATTAACGCGTTTTTTGGAGTAATTGTAGAACGGGTTTTTAATTTGTCCGTTTCCGATGGTATACAGATCTCTCACATAAAAATTGGTTACCGAAGCGCCGATGTTATCGTAAATTGTTTGCATTTGATTACCTCCTGCGGTTACATCAATACCAAAATCGCCAAAGGTTTTATTGGCACCGATCAAAAAGTCAAGGTTCCGTTCGCGGAAGGTAGTTACATCCTGGTAATAGTAACCGTTAAATCCCGAAGCAACAGCTCCGATTGAGCGGGTTCCTGTAGGGCGGTCATAATTGTAAGGGCGCGTATAATAATCCTGTCCAAGGCGGCCCTGTACATAAAGCCAGTCAAGTAACTGATAACGCAATGATGCATTTCCAAACAAGCGGTCGCGTCGTACATTTTCAAATCGTTGATAAGCTACCCAATAAGGATTGTTTCGGTTTGTGAAACGGGCCAAAGGCTGTTCATTTCCATTAGCATCCTTGTATTTATTCCTTAACCAACTAACATCAATACTATTCGCCATGGTGTAGATTGTAGTGTTGGCATTCATATCCTGAAGACCAATCTGTGGCGGATTGTGGTTGAATTCGTTTGAATAGTTAAAACTCAGTTGTAATGAAAATTTAGGGGTGAATTTGTAATTTAAGCCTAAATTCAATATCTTTTTATGGAAGTCTGAGTTAGGGACAATGGCCATAGCAGAAGTGTTGGCAAAGGATACACGGAAGTTTCCTTTATCACTTGTTCCGGTCAATGCAATTGAATTTGTCGTGCTAATCCCGGTGCGATAAAAATCTTTAATCCTGTTTTTATTGGCTAAATAAGGTTGCGTACTTCCATCAAACTGGGGAGTTGCAGCGCCATCAAATTTTTCACCGAAACTATGTACCCCCGAACTTTGAGCTTCGGCAGTTGTGGTCGGACGTTTTCCAAACTCACCTTGTCCATATACATACTGAAAGTCGGTATAATCAAGGGCTTGGTCGGCCAGGAAGTTTGAACTTACCTCGACTCCGATTCCTGCTTTACCCTGCCCGCTTTTGGTGGTAATAATGATAGCTCCATCTTTTGCACGAAAGCCGTACAATGCAGCAGCCGCGGCACCTTTCAAAACAGTCATTGTTTCAATATCATCCTGGTTGATACTTTGCAATCCATCGCCCTGATCTGAAGATCCTCCGGTTGGGTTGCCAGTACCATTGCCCGCAGAACCACCCGCTGAAATGGCTGAATTACTAATCGGAACACCATTTACGATAATGAGTGGTGAGTTATTTCCTCCGAAAGAGGATTGCCCGCGTATACGAATCTTGGAAGAACCTCCAGGACCACCCGCTGGTGGGGATACATTTAATCCAGCAACTTTTCCCTGAAGACTGTTCCCTACATTGACTGTTCGGTTATTTGTGATAAGTTCATTCGTCACTGTACCTGTCGAATAACCTAGTCTTTTGGCTTCCTTTTTAATACCTAATGCGGTTACGATAACCTCTCCAACTCCAAGGATTTCCTCGGCTAAGACGACATCGATTACAGTTTTGTTTCCGATTGGTATTTCCTGCGATATCATCCCCACAAACGAAAATACAAGGATTTTTGCATCGGCTGATGATGTCAGCGAGTAATTCCCATCATTATTGGTGGTTACACCTATGGCAGTACCTTTTAATACAACTGAAACTCCCGGAATTGCAGATCCGCGCACGTCGGTTACTTTACCTGTTATTCTACGTGCCTGTTGCATGGTAATTGCAGGATCGGGAGCTCCTTTCTCTTTTATAACTACATAACGGTCAATGATTTTATATTCTAAGCCGGTTTTGGATAGTACCTGATCGAGAACATCAGTTACAACAGCTCCTTTAAGATCAACTGTTACCAGTTCTTTTGATTTTACTTCCTCTTTATTAAAATAGAAATAGAACTCGCTTTGGTCCTCGATTTGTTTAAAGATATCGATCAAAGAGGAGTTCTTTGTCGACAGGTTTAGCTTGGTGTTCTGCGAGTAAGTTGATGCACTCATGGCCATCAGACTCACAAATAACAGAATGACAGTTAGTTTCATAATTCGCAAAATTTTTGTCCATGGGTTTCTTCTCCCACAGATAATTGGATTCATTTTCATAAATTTGCATGATTTAAATTTAATAATAAGTATTTGTTTGAATCGACTATTGCGGTGAGGATGGTACGAACATCTTCATCGCATTTTTTAATGTATTATTCTATCATAGGCAGCCTCATTTTTAGTGTGTTATATAATATAAGTTTCCCTGCTAATTCTATTGATTGAACCGACATTTCTTACTATAACTAATATAGAAGATATGAACGATTGATACCCTTATGATTTTTTATAAATGGTTATTTTATCTCTCCCAATTGCATTTACCTGATGCCTGAACCTGATGGGAGAGAGCAGTTCCAAAGCTTGCATGATTTGATCAACTGGTTTGTTTTTCAGTATAGTACCGGTAAACCTGTGTGATTTAAGATGCTCGTTGGCAAATACGATGTCAACATTGAACCACCTCTCCAGTTTAACTGCTATCTGATCCAAAGGTTCGTCATCGAAGAATAATTTGCCATCTATCCACGCGGCATAAAAGGCTGTTTTAACGTTTCTGATTTCTACGTTTGTTTCGGTTTTGTTCTTGGTTGCCATCTGTCCGGGTTTCAGTTCAGCAATCGCTTTTCCTTCAGTGTTCCGAACCACAACCTTACCTTCAACTAATGTTACTGCAGTTTCAGCATCTTCTTTATATGCCAATACATTAAACGAAGTTCCCAGGACTTCCACCTTCATATCAGCCGTATTAACTGTAAATGGTTTGCCGGCCATTTTGGCAACTTCGAAATAGGCTTCCCCCCTGATCGTGACCGAACGTTGGTCGGTGGCAAAGTGTTCGGGATAACGAAGTGTTGTTCCTGAATTGAGCCATACTTTTGTTCCATCGCTTAGTTTGAGTTGGCTCATTTGTCCAAAAGGAATTGTGATCTCCGAATAACGGATTTCCTTGACGGAAGGAGCAGATGGTCTTAGCAGGTTTCCGGCCATAAAGGCGACGATGATAATGGCCGCATATTTCAGCGCTACTTTTATCCATTTTAATTGATTCGTCCTGATTTGATTTTCAACTGTTGCCCATGAATTGATTCTCCCCATTGCAGGAATAGGTCCAGCTTTTACCATGTTATCATGAATGAATTGTGCTTTTTCAAATCCATATAAATTGATATATTCGGTCATCATTTGGTCGAACATAGCTTCTTCATCAGGATTCAGTTCTCCATGAATCTTGGCGGCTATTTTTTCCCATTGAGAATCGTAGTTGTCGGACATTTGCAGTGAGTAGTTATACCCTTATGACGTAAAACTGCTTTGGGAGGGTGACAGGTGAAATACGAATTAAACGAATTTATCCTGATTCGTGTAATTTAATTTAAAGAGAACTTCGAATGGATCATGAGCAACAGGTTAATGCTCCGCGGATCGAGTTCTTCTTTCAGGAAACGGTACGCCCTTCCCATCTGAGTTTTAACAGTGTTGATCGAGATATTTAGTTTTTCGGCCACTTGTGCATAGCTGCACGATTCAAAAACTGCCAATTCCAATATTCGCCTTCTTTGCTCAGGAAGTTTTTCAAGCGCGTTGTACAACCGCGCATAATGGTCAAACTCATTCTGCGTTTCGGTATCAGGAATATCGGGCAATGAGATGACTTCGAGCAGGATAATGTGGTTCTTCTTGCGGTTCAGATCTAATAAGCTATTGCGCAATATCACGAAGAGATACGATTTAATCGATCGTTCAATAACAATTTCATTGCGTTTTGTCCATAGCTTGATAAAACAGTCGGCGACAGCTTCATCTAATCCATTCTCGTTGTGGTATATTTTCCTTGCATAGAGGTATAACTGGTAATAATACCGGTCGTGCAATACCTTTAATGCCCGGGTATCGCCATTTTGGATGTTTTTCCATAAAGTAAGGTCATCCTCCATATACTCGATATAAATTAATTAGCAGGCGAGTATAAAAGTAAATAATTTTAACGCTCTACCAAATGTACCGGCGAAATATTAAAAGGGTTCCATAAGGTATCCGTTTCACTTAAGAAGTAGTCCCCCCCTTTGGTTGAAAAACAGAATACTTCGTGATGAAAGCATGATCATAAAACCATATTTTGAAGGCAGGGTCTTCTAATGATCTTTTGTGATTAATAGTCGTTGCAAACGAGGGGGATCGGTATTCATGGTCTGGGAATTACTTTTTCAAAGGCTTTTCTTGATGCGCCTTTAAATAAGATTTCTCCGCAATATGTATAACTTAATTTATCCAAAATCCTCAGCATTGGAGCATTATCAGAATTTGTATCCACTTTAATGCTAGACACTTTTTGCTCAATACATAAATCTTCAATCATTCGAAATAAATGGGTCGCAACACCTTTTCTTTTCGCTGCATTAGAGGTAGCGACCCGATGCACAACCACATAGTCGTCGACAGTAAGCCATCTCCCCTTGATGTCGTTATAGGCAGGTTCTACACCAAAAATAATAGCTGCATATGCTACAATTACATGATTGTCGATAAGTATGTATGCATAGCCTTTGGTAATGTCTTTATGAATAATTTGTTCATTGGGATAACCATCTTGCCATTGCTCGCTGCCATCTTCTCTTCGTTGCTCAATAGCCTGCTGTATAATGTCCCAAATAATGGGTAGTTCGGATAAATTCGCTTTTCTTAAAATCATCTTCTTAAAGTGTCCATTTTGAAATCTCACACGATACTTCCATGCCAAAACTGTTTGCGGTTACATGACGTTGGCGATTTCGAAGCGCAAAACTTCATTAAAGCACTGAGCCGCCAATTTCTTGCAGGTGCTGTTATTTGCTGCCGTGCAATTAACCAAAGTTATCCTCTTTAATTTTTGCTATATCGACTCCTTCATTTATTAAAATCTGCTTCATTGAATTCAGAAATGAAGTGGTACCAACCAGAAAATAATTAAATATATTAAAATCATTCAAATGAACTTTAAGGAATTCCCGATCTATTCTTTTATTGGTTGCTGTCGTAATTGGTATATAGGTATACTCTTGGATGCTGATATTTTTCAATTCGTTATGATAGGCTGCCGATGATTCCTCTCTATTAGAGTAGAAGACAAAAACTTTCCCTTTGAACTGCTTTTTCTCAATCTCTTTTAGCATGGGAATGATTGCTGTAATACCAATTCCGGAAATTAGAAATACAATATGTGCAGTTTCTGGATTTATCAAAAACTTACCAATGGGACCAAAAATGGTTGCTTCTTCTCCGGCTTCCTTTTGTCCCCAACTTTGTTTGAAACTACTTGCGCTCATTCTCATAGCGAACCGAAGGGTGGGTTCATCGGGATGGGAAACAATAGACAATGGGCGAAACGGCAAATCCAATTCATTTTTCTCAGGTTGATTCAACCGAAGAATGGCGTATTGACCAGCTTTGTAATAAAATCCCTGTGGTTTTTCAAAAGTTAATTCGATTGTATTTTCTGCGATAAATTGTTTTTTCAAAAGCTTTACAACTCTATTATCTTTTAAAAATTGATTGTCATGTATTTGCCATTTTATTTTTTTATCCATGGCCATTGCACATAAAAACCCACTCAGAATTGTTCCTGTAAATCCTCCGCCAGGGAAAGCCCAGGCTGAAGCAAAATAAAGATTTTTTATTGGCGATTGTGTAGCTATTCTTCCTAAACCTGACTGCGATGGGGTCTGTGCATATCCGTAAGGTGTTCCTTTCGGGTTGAGAGTATATCTTTGAATAGTTTTTGCCGTCCCTACTTCATAAAATACTAAATGCTTGAGAATGCCAGGATAATGGTGTTCTAACTTTTGAAAAAACAGTTGTGCTATCTGTTCTTTTTTAGTTTTGTATGCGGTGTCGTTCAATCCTTCCCATTCTGATAAATAATCGGCTGCACAGATTACTCCAACACTTTTCCCCGAAGGGGCTAATGCTGAATCAACCTGACTATAATCGACAAATACAAAGCTTTTTTTGCTCCAATCGCCCTGATAGTTTCCCTTGATATCTTTTAAGCTATTTAACCCTTCTCCTTGAATAAAGGTGGAATAATGTTTTACCCCAAATTGTTTCAAATCAATATCAAAGCCCATATAAATTGAAATGAGTGAACAGGCTTCTTTCAGATTTTTAATTTTATCTTCCAATAAGGATTTATATGCAGCGGGCAGCATTTTGACTATAAGGGGGATGGCTGCATTTGCAATAACGGCATCGGCATAAATGGTCACAGGTTCACTTGTCTCGTTAAAGGCATCACGAAATTGAACACCGCTGGCTTGACCGTTTTCTATCAAAATATTTTCTGCTTTATTACCCAAAAGCACCTGTCCTCCATGACTTTGAATGTATTGAGACAAATAATCAGAAAGCTTCTGTGAACCGCCCTTGATGAAATGTCCACCACCACCGATATAACTTGCCTGTGCAACAGAAAAGTACATTAATGACATAGTATATGGGTCATCACCGTAATACAGGAGGTTAGTAGTTAGTATTAATTTAAGTTCCTCATCCTGTATATGTTTATCAAGCCAATGACCAAGACTTGATTTGGATGTTTTCACAATGTTTGGAAACAGAAGCGGCATGATGGGAAAAATCAGCATTGTTTTCCATTTTTCCAAAGGCATCCGTGGGATTTCTTCCAAAATACCATTGATGAGTTTAAAAAACGCGTTGATACCTTTTGTTTCATTTGGATATTTCTCTAAGAGAACATTTTTAGCCGATTCGGTTCCATGTGGAAAAGTGAAATCAGAATCTTTTGATTTAAGATTAAAAAGTTCCGGCACTTGCTCAAAATGAACAAACTTATTGACTTCGAGGAAATCGAAAATTTTGACTTTGGCATCTTTATTAAAAAGCCCATCCATTTCATGAAGCCCAACTTCCATTACAAAGTCTTTGCGTTTAAATGCAGTGGCACATCCTCCAGGGATATAATGCTGTTCAAGTAGCAGTACCTTTTTGCCCAACTTCGATAATGTAGCCGCGGCGATCAAACCGCCAAGTCCGCTTCCTATGATAATTACATTGTATTTTATCATAATTGTTTCTTTTTAGTTGAGGTTGCACATAACTCTTTAGCGTTTTATATAACGTTACCCCAAAGTTAGATTTAAAAAAGATGAACAGCAAATAATGATTATTTTATCGTTGCAAACGATGGAGATCGGAGTAATGAGAATAAATAGATAGCATATAAGAGCCATCGGTTCTATTCATTTTGTAATAACGTCCGTCAGCTGACGGACGCTGTTATAAGAATTGTCGATGCTACGCCTCTATTTATAAATCTACCTGGGTAAACCGTCAATCACCACCCAAAAACACCCTTCCATGAGTGCCGAACCAGCAAATTAATCTCTGCTAAAAGACCAATAATAGTTTTCCAAAAATATTTTATATTTATTTATTCACTTTTATTTGGTGGATTATATATTTTGTATATTTACTGCAATTATTGAAAACGTTCTTTAGATGTTGTGCAGCATACAATTTAAGTTAGGTGTTGTGGATGCAGAGGTATACAGATGTATATTAGTGTAATTAGAGATCAGTTTTATTTACTTAAGCGTCTCGGTCATTTGCCCATTCATAAGTTAGATTAACCATACCGTTGGTGTAGCCATTTTACTGATAAGTGTAGTTGTTTTTTCAATAGGCGTAGCTGTTTTAGGCATAAGCGTAGGTTCCTGGTTAACGGTAAAAGCGATTTAGAATGGCCTTGTGAATGCTTTACTAACGAAAGTAGTTTCTTCCCTTATTCATGAGGCAGGTTTGACCTTATCGGGAGTTGGTTGAATAGCGCAGGGAGCTAATTTCATCATGCAGGGAGCTAAATCCATTACACAGGGAGCTAATTCCATCACGTGGGGCGTTAATTCCATCACGCAGGGAAGTAAATCGCTCATGCAGCCCTAAAAATGCATCATACAGGCAGCTTTGAGCGTCGTACAAGCAGCGATAAGTATCGTACAAGCTGCGATAAGTGTCACAAAAGAAGCTGCTTCCATCATAAAAGAAGCTGCTTCCATCGCAAAAGAAGCTGCTTCCTGAATTTAATAGCTGCTTCCGTCATAAAAGAAGCTGCTTCCATCAAAAAAGAAGCTGCTTCCGTGATACAAGCAGCTGCTTCCGTCGTGCAAGAATCTGCCTCCATCGCGCAAGAAGCTGCATCCGTCACGCAAAAAGCTGCTTCCATCGTGCAAGAAGCTGCTTCCGTCGTACAAGAAGCGATAAGAATGGGGCAAATTGCAATGGAAACTGTGCAAAATGCCTTGATTGCCGGTTAGTTTTAATAATGGAAAGTGAAAGTATTTATTTAATATATTTCTTTAAATGAGTGTGTTATAACTTTAATTTAAGAATCAAAACTTCAAGCCTATGAAACAATCAATTTTTTCGTTCCCGGTTTCGCCATCCGAATTCTTCGGATACCAGCGCAGTGCTTTCCAAATTATTAGTCCCAAAGCGGATGATTGGGATATTCAAACCGACCGCATGACAAATTTTACAACCCGGCATATTGCTTATGAAGATGCCTATCTTGTTGCGGATAATAGTGGTTTGCAAAATCCAATTGCCACCAAGGCGCGCGATGATGCTGCTTTGCTTTTAAAGGAAACTTTAAGCGAAATCTACCTGAAAAACATCATCAACAATGATCTTGTCGATGAACGGTCGAAGGAGTCACTTCATATTCATTTGCTTGAAGGGAATACAGGTATTGCCTGGCCCGCTCCGGCAACCATCCCTAATATTACGCTCGCATTGAAGGAGATCTCAACGCTGCGTTTTATCTATTCCGACTCGGCTACGCCCTCAACACACGCCAAACCCGATGGTGTTGGGTTTGCTGAGTTCGCTTATACGATTGGCCTGCCAATGCCTGCAACAGCGAAGGATTGCCCCGAGAAATACTATATCTCGCGTTCGAACACC
>Ga0209697_10001746_pt1 | contig 32789 bp, 19 predicted proteins | sample AliMusrvi5mmetaG_FD_184115 | JGI IMG/M metagenome (GOLD analysis project Ga0209697, IMG submission 184115) | Freshwater lake bacterial and archeal communities from Alinen Mustajarvi, Finland, to study Microbial Dark Matter (Phase II) - Alinen... | ecosystem: Environmental > Aquatic > Freshwater... | reverse complement strand
CCGCCCGCTATGGCTCCAATGATCGCGCCGAGACCGGCGCCGATTCCCACTTTTGCCGCGGTCTTCTTGCCGGTGCCCTGCGACTTTCGCTCGTTCGTCGCCGTCTGGATGGAGATGGGGTCCGCGTTGGGCAGCGCGATGGCCGTGAGTTGGACTCCTATGAATGAGGACCCCTTAAGTTTCCCGCTAGGATCTGACACGGTGACCTGACCAAACACGGTCGTACCCTTAGGCGCGACCGTGCGGTCGCCAATGACCAGCGGCGCTTCAAGGCTTGCTTCAAACCGGTCGCCGGGCTTGGCGGTCTTGGTGCTGAGCGCGGTGATCGTTCGAACTACGATGGGAGAGCCCGGATCCAATGTGTAATCGTGCGCCTGCACCGTCTGGGGCCGGTTGGGCGAACGATCCGTAGCGCTACCTTGGTCGCCCCAACCCTCTTTGGCCTTTTCACCGGGCGTTGCGCCATGCTCCCGCGAGGCTCGCCGTGCCTCTTCGGACTGCTCCCCGCCGGAGGGATTCGCGCTCGAATTCTGCGACGACTCCGTGTCGGCCTTGCGGGAACATCCTGAAAACGCAATAGCTAGCGCAGCCAGCACGATCGCGCCGAAAGGCATGTGTGTGCGGTTGGACATTCGTGCTCCTGCATGAATTGTCCCACCAAAGGGGTTGTCCCTCCAAGAGTCGGCGTGCGGGACGAAGGCGCGATGTACTGCTAGACCTTCGGCTTCGCCGGCGGAAGTTCGCGCGCTTCACAAGCGGACTGGAAGCCTAGCCGGTTATGCGCCCCGTCGCAAAACGGCTTGTTCTCCGAAAGTCCACAGCGGCACAGGCCGATGGTGGTCCGACCTGCTAGTCCGAACTGATTTCCGGCTGGATCGAAGATCGCGAGTTCGGACGCGTCATCGGCCACAAGCCGGAGCGGTCCATTGTTCAAAACGGTTACCTTGACAGACATGCAGCCGATGTTAGCAGATGGGAAGCAGCGGTCACCGGCGCGCCTGATCCGCCTGACCGGCGACTTCTTCAGAAACGCTACCACCGCTCCATGCGCAGGATGATCTTCAGCCCCGCTCTTGTATTGAGCCTGCTGGCCACACTGGCACCGGCGGCCCCGCCTGACACTGATCCGCCCGCCCGGGAACCGGCGCAATTCGCCGATGCCGAGGTGGTACGCGAAGTGCGCTCGGTGGTTAGCGGCATGCTCACCCGGTTGCCGAATTACACCTGCCTGGAAACGCTGGAACAGACGGCACGGGCGCCGGGACAGTCCAAGTTCCGGTTGGTTGATCGGGTGCGCGTTGAGGTTGCCTATGTGGATGGGACGGAGTTGTACGCCTGGCCTGGCTCCCCAAGATTCGACTCCAGAGAGCTCCAACAGATCATCACCACTCACGGGGCGTTTGGGACTGGTGATTTCGGGGAGCATTTGCGGGCCACTTATGGCGGGAACCTGCCCCTGCTGGTGGCGGGCAGGGAACTGATGCTGGGACGCGATGCCTGGCGTTTCACTCAGATCGTGCCCGCCAATCTGAGCCGCTATGACGTCATCGTCCCCCCTGCTAGAGCGACCGTTGCCTATGCCGCCACGGCCTGGCACGACACCGCGACGCTCGCCCTGCTGCGCATTGAACTGCTCGCAACCAGGTTCCCGCTAGGCTTCCCCGTCCGGCGCGTTTTCAAGGCAACCGAGTATTCATCGGTGACCGTTAACGGCGTTCCGGTGCGACTGCCTGCGATGACCGAGCTCTCCATGACAACTCGCAACGGGATCGAGAACCGCACCGTGTCCACGTTTTCCAACTGCCGCGAGTACAAGGGCGAGTCGAAACTGACCTTTGAAGAGCCTGCTTCCGACCCGGCCGGTTTGCCGCCCCAGTCCGTGGAGACACTGAGCCTGCCGGCCGGGCTGGAAGTTTCGGTCAGACTGGATGACGCGGTGGAACTGACGCAAGCCGCGCGTGGAGACCTGATCGCTATGACCGTGGTGAAGGACGTCGTGAAGAAAGGGCGTAAACTGCTGTCGTCGGGCGCCAAGGTGATGGGCCGCTGGCAGTATTTTGGCTGTGAAGACCGCCCCATAGCCTACTGTTTCGCGACTTTGAGTACCGAGTCTTTCGAAGACGGCACCCGGTCCGGACCGTTCGCCGCCACGCTGGAGTCGCCATCGTGGGAGCGCGATACGGCCTATGGCGGACGGAGTTTCAATCAAGGCCGCGATCTCATCGTCCCGGAGGAGATCAAGCACCTCAAGAAGGACGTCTCGGCGCTCTACACCGGGATCATTACGAAACTCCCACGCGGCTACCGTCTGATTTGGCGTACGCTGGAGGTTTCGGGAGGGTCCAAGCCGTGATTCAGTTCGAACCGGAAATCGATAGAAGCCTGTTTGAGGAGACTCTGCAATTCGCCAAGCGCCAGGTTCGGTCACTGACGGAGCAGAATCCGGGCTTCTATCCGCTCTACACGCAGGACGGAAAATGGAAGCATGATGGCCCTGCCTGGACCCACTGGTGCGACGGCTTCCTGCCTGGCATGATGTGGATTTTCCAGCGGACCGAAGCGGAGGATAGCAGCGAGAAGGACTACTGGAAGCAGAAGGCCATCGAGTACAGTCTCCCGCTGGAACCCCGCCAGTTCGATCGCGACGTGCACGACCTTGGCTTCATCTTCCTTTCGACCTACTACCGCTGGTATCAGCTGACGCGCGAGCCGCGGCTGAACGACGTCCTGGTGCAAGCCGGCAAGACGATGGCGCTGCGCTTCAGGGAGAAGGGCCAGTATCTGTGCTCGTTCGTCGGCGACGACTCGCTATTCATCGACATCATGATGAACGTGGGCGTGGTCTTCTACGCCGCCCGCGAGACGAACGACCGCAAGCTGCGCGACATCGCGATCCGGCACGCGTTGACAACTCGCCGCTACCTGGTGCGTGGAGACGGCTCGACGGCGCACGAAGGTATTTTCGATACGGAGACGGGCGAGTTCCTGCGCTCGTCCACCCAGCAGGGCCAGCGCGGCGACTCCAGTTGGTCGCGCGGCTTGGCTTGGTCCATGTACGGCTTCGGATCCTGCTATGAGTACACGCGCGATCCGCGCTTCCTGCAAACCGCACAGGCCTGCGCCGACTACTTCCTGACCCACACCAACGCGGATGGCGTTCCGCCGTGGGATTTCCAAGCCTCTCCGGAAACCCGCAAGACCGTCGACACATCGGCCGCCGCGATTGCCGCCGGTGCCCTGATCCGCCTGTGCCGGATGCTGCCCGATCCCGTCAAGGGCTTCTACTACTGGTCCTGTGCGCTGAAGATTCTCAAGTCGCTGTGCCTGGACCACACCGCGCGCGGCGACGAGGGCTGGGAAGGAATCCTGAAGGGCGGCGTCTACCACATTCACAAGAATCTGGGCGTCAACGAAAGCGTCATGTGGGGCGAGTACTTCTTCTGCGAGGCGCTGGAAAGTGCGCTGAAGTTCAGCCCCGTGAACGACAAGAAACACCTCGTCGTCTGACGCGCGCGGCGGGGCGGCTCTCCAGAGCCGCGTGGGGTCACCAGACCCCGCTCCGGGAACTAACTTATGCGGACTCTGGAGAGCCGCCCCATCAATCGCGCTCAGGCCGGATTCGCGGCCATGAACTTGGTGATTTCGGTGACTTCCTCCGCATTGAGCCTGAACTCCAATGCGCCCCGCACACCGTCGAGCTGTTCGGCCGAACGCAACCCCACAATGGCCCCAGTGACCGCCGGGTGGCGCAGAGTCCACGCGATCGCCGCTTCCCCAGGTGTGCGTCCATGCTTCTCCCCGATCGAACGCAGCAACTCCGCCAGGTTCAAATTACGCGTCAGCTTCGGCTCCTGGAACTGCGCCACGCGCCGGCGGAAGTCGTCCTCCGGCATCGCGGCGATGCGCTTGCGGGTCATCTTGCCCGTTAGTAGGCCTGATTTCATCGGGCTGTAGACGATCACGCCAATGTCGTTGTGCTTGCAGAAGGGCAGCAGTTCCGTCTCGATTTCGGGCGAGATGATGGAGTAGGGCGGCTGGAGCGAGGTCACGGGGCCCAGTGCCTGAATGCGCTTCAACTGGCTTACGTTGAAATTCGACACGCCCACCCAGCGCACCTTGCCCTCCAGCTTGAGCTGAAGCATCGCTTCCCAGCCCTCTTCGATATCCTCGTCCGGCTCAGGCCAGTGCATCTGATAGAGGTCGATCACGTCCAGCTTCAGCCGCCGCAGGCTGTTCTCGCACTCCTGCCGGATCGAGTCCCGCTTGAGCCGGGCCACGATCTTGCCGTTGGCGTCCCACGTCCGCTCGCATTTGGTGAAGACGTAAGGTCTCGGCGAAATGCCCTCCAACGCCCGCGCGACAACCTCTTCGGAGTGGCCCAAACCGTAGACGGCCGCCGTATCGATCCAGTTGAACCCGGCTTCGAGCCCTGCGCGAATCGCAGCGATGGATTGATCGTCGTCCTGGGGGCCCCAGGCGAACGCCCAGCCTCCGCCGCCGATGGCCCAGCAGCCCACGCCCACGGGCGTAATCATCAAGTCACTATTGCCGAGCTTGCGTGTTTCCATTATTAGTTGCCTTCTTACACCTCTAGCACAGTACGGAGGCGCCTCTGTACTTCCCCGGAGCAACATGCAGATCGGGCAGTGAAACAGATGGGTGGGATGGTAGCGGGGGAGGGGGTCGAACCCTCATGACCAGTGAAGGTCGCCGGATTTTGAGTCCGGTACGTCTGCCAATTCCGTCACCCCGCCAGGAGTGGGGACAACGATCAGTTTAACATGGCGGGATTCGCCCCCGCCTCAATGACTGCCGGGTTCGCAGCTCAAATCGTCGTGAATGCGCAACTCCCCGGCGCGCCGCCATGCTTTTGATAGCAGGCGGTTTGCCGGGTTGGCAAATGACGCGGATTGACCCGCACAGGCCACGCCGGAATACGCCCGTGCGCCGCCAGGTCCGTTTCGAGGCCGGAGGCAGGAGTCTGAAACATCGCAATAACCCGGGGCATAGAAAAAGGGGCGCCGAAGCGCCCCTTTTGAACGGCACGATCTGAGAAAACTCAGAAGGTGAACTTTGCTGTCAGTTGGACGCTCCGAGGGTTGCTCGAGAACACTTTGTCCGGCTGATAGAAGTTGGCTTTGGACGGGTTCAGGAAGTTATAAACGTCCGTGCCCGTGTAGCCAATCGAATTGACGTCGTTGATGCGGGTGCCAGTGTATTGCGGGTGGTTCAGGAAGTTATAGAACCTGCCGCCCAGCTCGACCTTGCAGCGCTCCTTGTAAACGTTGAAGCGCTTCACCAGGCTGAAGTCGATGTTGTTGATCGGGTGAAGATGCTCGGTCTGGCGGCCACCGGTGGTCAGTACACCCTTCTGCGCCGCGATGTAGCGGGCGTTCGGGTTGTTGGCTACGAACGCCACCACAGCTCCGGAGCTGTTCTTGAGAGCGGTCAGGCCGGTGCCGACGTTGACCGTGCCAGCCGGGTTGATGACCGTGCGGTCGCCGGCAGCGTCGCCGTTGAGGTTCGCGTCCACCTGGCTCTGTGGGGTAACCAGGCTGCCCGTCTCATAGGTGTAGATCGGAGCGAGTTCCCAGTTGCCGACGAGGTTCTTGAGGAACCAGTTGCCGGACTTGAAGAACGGCATGTCGTAGACCGTCGCCATTGTGAACCGCTGACGGTGGTCGAGTGCGGAACTGGAGCGCTCGGCGTTCAGGTTCTGGAAGTCCTGGACGCGGCGGGGGTTGGTGTAGGTGCTGAACACTTCGGCCGTAGAGTTGTCGATGTTGTGGCTCCAGGTGTAGGAACCGACGAACTGCAGCCCGTGGGAGAAGCGGCGGGTGACCTGCGCGGCCATGCCGTGATAGGTCGAAGCGCCCATCGGCATGAAACCAACGATGTTGGTTCTGAAGCCGGCATTCAGGTACTGGGGCAGGAAGCGGCCCAGGCCCGAGCCAGGGGTGTTGTACAGCTTGTTCAATCCAGCCTGTGTGTTGGTCAAAGCGTCCAATTGACCCTGGCTGGGGGCGGCCATGTAAACAGGCAGCGCGTTTTGGGGCGTGACGATGGATCCGACATTCAGGCGGTCCTGGATGGGGAGCTCAAGTCCGCGCGTTCCGAGGTAGCGCAATTCGACCGTGTAATCCTCGTGGATCACGCGCTGAATGCCGATGTTCCACTGCAGGGACTTTGGTAGCTTCTGGTCGGGAATAAATCCACCAGTGAGGCTGCGGGCTGTCGCCGCATCCAGCGTGCCCGAAGAGGCGTTGGCCGGGATGCCGCCGCCAGCCAGGAAACTGCCGCCGGGGTTGCCGCCGACGTCCACCGTCTGCTGGAACTGCGGTGCAGCCGAGAGAATACCGAGGTTGTCGAACAACTGGTCGTAGTTGATGCCGAAACCGCCGCGGATGGAGGTGCTTCCGCTCTTGCCCGGCGACCAGGCGAAGCCGACGCGGGGTTCGAAGTTCATGTTCTGGGGCTTGGGAACGCCGAAGGAGATCAACCCGGGGACATTCGAGAGCGAGTTAACGCTCTGCAGACGCTCGCCGTAGGGGAGTGTGGTCCGCTCGTAGCGCACGCCGAGGTTGACGGTGAAGTTGGGACGGAGTTTCCAGGAGTCATTTACGTAGGCGCCGAACTGGATCTGGTCGCCGTAGTAGATGAAGTTGCCCGTCGTTCTTTCGCCGAAATACGGAATCTGGTCGGTGAGGTAGTTCTCGAGAGTATCCCACTCGTAGTCGCCGCGCCCGCGCTGGGTGAAGGACTGCGGGCTGATGTACTTCTTGAAGTCGCCGCCAGCCGTGATTGTGTGCGCGCCCTTCAGCCAGGACAGGTTGTCCGTCACCTGATACAGGTTCTGAATGGTCTCCTGCGGTGCATTCGGATTGGGTCCGATGTTCACGCCGAGTTCGTCGATGGTCAGGTTCGGGAAAGAATCGAGCCCCGGGAACTTCTGGCTGCCGACGTTGTAAACCTGCGAGTAACGGTTGTACCCGAGGCGGAACTCGTTGGTCAGGCTAGGCGTGAAGTTGTGGAACTCCGTCAACGTCGCCAGATAGTTCGGCTGGTTGAATGGCACCCAGAACGCCGGCAGATTCGCTGCGGTGTCCTGCGTGGCGTAGTTGTTCCGGACATAGCGGCCGCGGAGTTGGTCCTTGTCGCTCAGCGAGTAGTCCACCGAGAGCAGGTACGTGTAAGAGTTCGAGTAGCTGGGCGCCAGGAACGAAAACTGGCCCATCTCAATGGTCTTCCCGGCGACAGTCGGGAACGCACCGCCGAAATTCGCAACGTCGGTGGCGCTGGACTGCGCGGGCAGGTACTGCTTCAGGGTTGAAAGGTTATTCGCGCTGACGCCGGGGATGCTGGCGAGCGCGGCATAACCGTTGGTGGTCGGGGCGAAGATCTGTCCGCCTGAGCCCGATGCGCCGTAGGGGGCGTATTCGTAATCGAAGAAGAAGAACAGCTTGTTCTTCTTGATCGGGCCGCCGATGTTGCCGCCAAACCGGTTGTAGTCGTAACGGGGGTGCAGGTCCACGCCGTTCACCACATTGATCTGATCCGCGGCGTTCAGGTTGCGGTTGTTCAGGTATTCGTATCCAGCGCCATGGAATTCGTTGGTGCCGCCCTTCAAAACCTGATTGAACTGGCCGCCCGAGGAGTGGCCGTACTGTGCCGAAAACTGGTTCGCCAGGATCGAGAACTCCTGGACCGCATCGTTCGGGATGCTCGCCAGGGATCCAGTGACGCTCTTGTTGTTGTTGTCGATGCCCTCAATCGTGAAGTTGTTGTTGCGCGGACGCTGTCCGCCAACCGAGGGGCCCTGCCCAACGCCAACGGTGCCGCTGCTGGAAACGCCCGAGGTGTAAAGCGCCAGGTTCAGGACGCCCGACCCGGAACTGGTCACAGGCAGATCGGCCAGTTGTTTAGCCTCGAACGTGCTCTCAACCTGAGCCGTGGTCGTGTCGATGGTAACCGAAGCGCCCGTCACTTCAACCACCGTCTTCGACTCTCCAACCTGAAGCGTCACGTTCGTTGTGGCTGTCTTATTCAAACTGACATCGACACCCTTGATCTCGGAGACGCTGAAACCCTTGGCCGTGACCTTCAGGCCATAGGCGCCGACTGCCAGGTTGCCTAGCCGGTACTGACCGGACGAGGACGATAGCGTCGAGGCCGCAACGCCCGTCGCGGCGTTCGTCGCTACGACGGATGCCCCAGCCACAATCGCGCCCGTGGCGTCGTAAACAGTACCCACCAATTCACCGGAAACCGATTGTGCGGTAACCGCTGCGGGGATGAGCAGGATGCACAGGGCGATTACCCCGAGCAGCCTGCCAAAAAGAGACTTTTGCATACTAACCTCCCGTCAATACGTAAAAAACCGACGCAACTCGAATGGAGCCACGCGGGATACCGCCAGCCCCAACCAGAGCCGCACCCCAATCAGGGCACGGCCAGAAGTTCAACCAAAATTCAGCAGCCAACACCGGCCACGCTACTGTGGCGACGCGAGTGGGCGAACATGGGCTGCAGAGCGCCCTGCTGGAAGTGCTCGACCGGGGCCTCAATGGACCGCGGAATGAAGCCTTCGAACGAAAAATGGGATCGTCTGGCTCGTCTGCCCGGACAGGGGGCAGAAGCTGCTCCGCCGCAGGGGAAATCCACTGGGCGACGGCAGTTCGAATTCACCATCGCACGCCGGGAGCTAAGCTCCTTTGGCTGGCGCGCCTCAAAACTTGAGGCTGCGTGTGCGGCAGAGTCACTCATCACAACGACTCCCGAAGCGGCTGGTGCGCCGGATGCTCGATCACGGCACTACAGCCTAATCGTACCGGGGTGACCGGTATGCGTCGATTGTAACATCAGTAGAACTAAAAGAGAACCGGAACTCCGAATCTCCAATTAATGGAATCGGTTACAGATAGATCCATATTTCGGTAGAAGTGGCGCCGCGCGGATCGGATATGCTGAATGGTTGGATCCGGCATGCATCGCCCGGAAGTAGTCCCTTTACGCAGGAGAATTTACCCATGAGCCAGGAATACTCACGCCGCGCCTTCGCCAAAACCGCCGCTTCAGCCGTGGCGCTGGCGGCCGGCCCCGCGATTCTCCCCGCGTCCGCCGCCGCGGATCGCGTGAACCTGGGCTGGATCGGCACGGGTACGCGCGGACGGTACCTGATCGAACGGGCCTTCGCCGGCAACGCCTCGAAGCTCAAAGTGACGGCGCTGTGCGACACGTTCAACGCTAATCTTGCGAAGGGCAAGGACATCGTTCAGACCAAGGGCGCCAATACCCCGAAAACCTACACGGATTACCGGGATCTGTTGGCCGACAAAGAAGTTAACGCGGTTTTCATCGCCACGCCGGAACACCTGCACCACCGTATGTTGCTTGATGCCATTGCGGCGGGCAAGAACGTGTATGTGGAAAAGCCGCTGGCCCATACCGTCGAAGAGGCGCAGGAGATCATGCGCGCCGTGGCGAAGTCGAAGAGCGTCATTCAGGTGGGCACGCAGAACCGCTCGAACAGCCTGTACCAGATGGCTAGGACGATGATTTCACAGGGAGTTATCGGCGACTGCCACTACGTCCGGGCGTTCTGGTACCGCAACGCACTGCCCAGCGGCGCACCGGCCTGGCGTTACCCGCTGGACAGCGCCCTGACCGCCCAGAATGCCGACTGGAAGAAGTTCCTGGGACCGGCGGCCGACAAGCCTTTCGACGCCCATCGCTACGGCCAGTGGCGCCTGTATTGGGACTACTCCAGCGGTATCGCGACCGACCTGATGGTTCATCAGACCGACATTACGGCCTTTGTGATGGGGCGCGGCATCCCGTCGTCGGTGGTTGCTACCGGGGGAGTGCTGCGCTGGACCGAGGACGACGACCGGGAAGTTCCCGATACCTGGAGTGTGCTGCTCGATTACCCGGACAAGTTTCATGTAAATTATTCTTGCTACCTGGGCAATGCTAAGAATGGATATGGAGAACAGTATTTGGGCAACGAGGGAACCATTGAGGTGCTTAATCGCTCGACGCTCAATTACTATCCGGAAGTCTATACCCCGGGCATGAATGAGGCTATGCAGAAACGCAAGGAACTGACCCTCACCATACCCGGCAACGACAACCTGGCCGTGGAAGCCCACATCCGCAACTTCCTCAATTCGGTGCAGGGGACCGAGAAGCCGATCGCGCCGCCGCAGGCCGGTTATGAGGCGGCGATCCCCGGCTTCCTGTCCGTGATGAGCTACAAGCAGAAGCGCGTCGCACTGTGGGACGCCAAGACCGACAGCTACAAAATGTCCTAGCCCGTTTCCGGTTATCGCCGCGGTTGGGCCGGTAATCGACCGGCTAACTCGCGGTCGCGGCCCCGGTTCAGAACGGTGCCGCGACCGCAGGCAAGCGGTCCGCAGTCTACCAATCCACCGGCTTACCCTTGTTCTGTTCGATTAGCCACTTCTCCAGCGGCTCGAAGTACGCTCGCAGGGCCGACCCGTCCATCTGCTTCGTACCGGTGAGTTTCTCGAGCGCGTCCGGCCAGGGCTTCTCGACACCCATTTCAAGCATCGAATTGAGCTTCGCGCCCGCTGCCTTATTGCCGTAAATGGAGCAGCGGTGCAGCGGTCCCGTGCAGCCGGCTGTCTCGGTGAGCGCTTTGTGGAACTGGAACTGCAGCAGCGCCGCCAGGAAGTAGCGCGTGTACGGGACGTTGCCCGGCACGTGGTACTTCGCTCCGGCATCGAAGAACTCCTCGCCGCGCGGTGAGCCGGGCGCGATGCCCTGATACTTCCGGCGCATTTCCCACCAGGCCTGGTTGTACTTCTCCGGGGGGATCTGGCCCGAGAAAACCTGCCAGCGCCACTGGTCGATCAGCAGCCCGAAGGGCAGGAACGCTACCTTTTCCAAGGCCTTCTTGAGCAGCAGTCCCGTGTCTTTGGAGGCGTCCGGAACCTTCTGGATGAATCCCAGCTTTACCAGGTAATCGGGCGTGATGGAGAGCGCAATGGTGTCTCCGATCGCCTCGTGGAAACCGTCGTTGGCAGAATTGCGGAACAGGAACGGCTGCTTGTTGTAGGCCCGCTGGTAGAAGTTATGCCCCAGTTCGTGGTGCACCGTGTAGAAGTCCTCGGCCACGATGTCGATGCACATCTTCAGCCGCAGGTCGTCCGCGTTATCCACGTCCCAGGCCGAGGCGTGGCAGATCACGTCGCGGTCGCGCGGCCGCACGAACATCGACCGCTCCCAGAACGTTTTCGGCAGCACGGCGAACCCGAGCGAACCGAAGAAGCCCTCGCCGTAGCGGACCATCTGCAGCGGGTCGGTCTTGCGGTCTTTCAGGATTTTCGTCAGGTCGTAGCCCGGATCGGCATCCTTCGGCGCCAGCATGGGGTAGAGGTTGTCCCAGGTCTGCGCCCAGATATTGCCCAGCAGGTGAGCCGGAATCGGGCCATTGGCCGGCACGACGTCGCCGTACTTCTCGTGCAGCTTCCAGCGCACATAGGCGTGTAACTGCAGGTACAGCGGCCGGACTGCCTGCCATTGTTTGTCGAGCTCTTTCGCGAAGTCGTCCGGCGGCATATCGTAGCCCGACCGCCACAGTGCGCCGGTGTCGGCGAAGCCCAGTTCCTTGGCGCCCTTGTTCGACAGCTCGACCAGCCGCGCGTAGTCCTTCCGCATTGGAGGCGCAATGCGGTGCCAGCCCTGCCAGACGTCGAGCAGCTGTTTTGGATCCTGGCTGGTGGCCATGATCTTCGTGATGTCGTCAATGCTCAGGCACTTGGACGCGTCTCCTCCCGGGCAGTACTTGCCCTTGCCGTAAGCGGCGCTGAGCGCGGCAGCGAGCTGTGCCGCTTCGGCGCTCTCCTTCGGGTCGGCGGGTGCGGGCAGCGTGATGCCGAGCTTGATCAGCAGTAGCTTGCGCTTTACGTCCTCCGGCAGCGTCAGGCCGTCGAACCTGGCGGCTTCCTTTGCCAGCCGGACTTGCGCCGCGATTTGCTTTTCGTTGGCCTCGGCGGCGATGGCTTGGGTGTCGCCGGTGATGAAGGTCTCCTGGACCCATTGCGCGCGGCTGGCCGCGTTGGTCAGCTCCAGCAACTCGGTCTCGGCCTTTTCGGCGAACGCCTTGGCTTTCTCCGGCGTGCGGTCCGAGTTGCATCCAGCCAGTCCTGCCATAATCCCAATCATCGCAATCGAAGTGAATCTGCGCATGAGCAAGTCTCCCGCTGGCAGTCTAATAGAATTCGAGGCGTAAGTGGGAAACTCCTCGCGGGACTGGCCTACCCTGACGCCCTCCAGGTGCCCTGCCAGCCGTTAACAGCTCTTCCTGTCCTGGCCTCCGCTCCCTGGGGAGTATTCAGTATGAATGAAAAAATACGGTTTCACGTCCGCCTGGTTTGAAAACTTTCAAGGTCATAATCGGGGTCGATTCGCATATGCTGTGGTTGGTGCCTGTTTCCACTCCGCCCTGATCCCTGAGGATCGGTGGCGCGTATGCGGGTAAACGATGGCTCGGGACCTCGCGGTTTGGCGGGGTCCGACCCCTTCCGGCGGGCAACCGCGGACGAAAGCTGACCGGGTCTTGAGAAGTATTCTAATTCGGCGGGATACGATTCTGGCGGCACTGCTTTTGCTGGTGTGCGGCATTGCAGTCCAGTTGTTCCGCAGTTTCGAAGGCGCCCGCTCCGCCGCGCAGTCGGTGGAACGCACCTACCACATCCTCAATACCGCCGATTCGCTCCTGTTTGCGATTAAAGATGCCCAGGACGGGCAGCGCGGCTACCTGCTGACTCGCGATGAAGTCTTCATGCAACGGTACCATTCAGCCATTGCGAAAGAGCAGCCATTATGCGGCCGCCTGGCGCAGCTCGTCGCGGGCAACCCCGTGCAGGCTGCCCGTGTCCAGGAAATCGAGCGCATCGCGCGCCGGCGGTTGGAGTTGCTCGCGCAGATCCTACAGGCGGATCGGAACTCGGATCACGCCGCCGCACTAGCTTTGCTGCGCACTGGCGAAGGCCAGCGGCTGATGGACGCCCTCGGCGACGTCGTTCACCGGTTGGAATCCGAGGAAGAACATTCGCAGGCGCAGTTTGGCGCGGTCGCCCGGGATCGTCAGGCCTCGCTGAAGTGGACTTTCCTGGCAGGCTTCGTGTTCTTGCTGGTGCTGCTTGCCGTCGCGGGCGTCTCGACCGACCGCTTCATCCGTGTGCTCCAGCGCGCGGAGCGCAGGTTGCGCGAGAGTGAGGAGCGGCTCCGCCGGGTGCTCGACAACGTTCCGGACGTGATCGTGCTCTACGACCGGCAACGGCGGATTCAGTACATCAACTCAGCCACGACGGCGATTACCGGCATGGCTCCGGCGGACTTCTTGGGCCGGCGTGAGGAGGACATCTGGCCGCCGGAGATCTCCGCGCAGGTTGTCGAATTGCTCGAGACGGCGATTCAGACGAAGACGCCGCAGGACCGCGAAGTCGATTTGCTCCTGCCTGCCACGGGTCAGCGCCACCTGCTGTCGCGCGTCGTGCCATTGCTCGATGAAGCCGGTGCGGTGCGCGAATTGGTCGGTATCACGCACGATCTCACGGAATGGAAGCAGGCCCAGGAGACGCTGCGGCGGCGCGCCGAGCATGAGTTGAACATTCTTCAGTCGATGGTGGCCGCTACGCCGGTCGGACTGCTGATGCTCGATCGCAATCTACGGCAGGTTCAATGCAGCCAGCGCTGGCTGGACGACCTCGGCCTGACCCGCGATAAGGTGATCGGGCGGCTCCATTACGAAACTTTCCCGGTGCTTCCCGAGATCTGGAAAGACGCTCACCGCCGCGGCCTCTCGGGCGAATCGCTAGGCGCGCGCGACCAGTCTTTCACCGCGCCCGACGGGACCGTCCACTGGGTGAACTGGCAGATCCGGCCGTGGGGCGATCAGGGCGAGACGACCGGCGGAATCATCATTTTCTCCGAGGACTTTACCGCGCACAGGCGGATCGAATCCGCAGCCCGCGAAAGCGAATTACGCTACCGGGGCCTGTTCGAGCACATGCACGAAGGTCTGGCCTACTGCGAGATGATCTTCGAAGACGGCCAGCCCCGGGACTTCATCTATCTCGCCGTCAATGCCTCGTTCGGGCTACTAACGGGTCTTCAGGATGTCGTCGGCAAACGCGTTTCGCAAGCGATTCCCGGCATTCTGGAATCCGATCCGGAATTGATCCGAACTTACGGGCGCGTCGCTTCCACGAGGATTCCCGAGGCGATCGAAGTCTGGGTCGAAGCGCTGCAGATGTGGTTCTCGATCTCGCTCTATTCCCCCGAGCAAAGCCGCTTCATCGCGATCTTCGACGTCATCACGGAACGCAAGCGGGCCGAGTTGGCAGCGCGCGAATGGCGCCGCGCCTTCGAACAGACGGAAATCGGCATCGCGCTGGTCGAACCGGTCTCGGACACGTTCACCGCCGTCAATGCCACTTTTGCCCGGGAGCGCGGCTATCTTCCGGAGGAACTGATTGGCCAGTCGATCGCCGTAGTGAATCCGCCCGAACGCCTGGAGTTGATGAAGCAAATCGTCGTGCAGGCCAACGCGGAATCCGGCCATGCTGCCGCCGAGTGGACCCATCTCAGGAAGGACGGCAGCCGGTTCCCGGTCTACTTGGATCTGACCGGCGTGCGGGACGAAGAGGGCCGGCTGATTTCGCGTGTTGTGATCGCGCAGGATCTCACCGAGCGAAAGCGCGCCGAGCAGGAGCGGCACCGCAGCGACGAACTGTATCGCGCCATCGTGCGGAACCTACCCGGTACCGGTGTGTTCGTGGTCGATCGCGACTTGCGCTATGTCGCGGTCGAGGGGGATTTGCCGGCGCGAATTGGCTTCGCCCGCGAGAACCTGGTGGGCCGCACCGTTCGCGAAGTGCTGGAGGCCTCGCTGGCCGCGGCCAGCGAACAGCGCTTCCACCTGACTCTGGACGGTGGCACGGTGAACGTGGAAGGCGAGTTCCAGCAGTGCCCCATCTGGACGCGCTACGCGCCGCTGCACGATGCCTCCGGCGGCGTCTTCGCAGCCCTGGCGCTTTCTACCGACATCTCGGCGCAGAAACGGGCCGAGCGGGAGATCCTCCGTTTGAACGAGGACCTGGAACTGCGGGTCCGCAACCGCACCGTCCAACTGGAGGCTGCGGTCAAGGAGTTGGAGGCTTTCAGCTACTCGGTATCGCACGATTTGCGCTCTCCCCTGCGCGGCATCGACGGCTGGAGCCTGGCCATGCTCGAGGATTTCGGGGCGAGTCTCAACGACACGGCCAAGGGCTACCTCTCGCGGGTGCGTTCCGAGACCCAGCGCATGGGGCTGCTGATCGACGACATGCTGCTGCTCTCGCGGGTGACCCGCAGCGAGATGAAGCGTGGGACGGTGGACCTTTCCGCACTGGCACACGGCATCGCCGGGCGGCTGCAGGAAGAACAACCCGGCCGCCGCCTTGAGTTCCAGATTCAGGACGGTCTGAGCGCGTTGGGAGATGCGCGACTGCTTGAGGTGGCGCTGACGAACCTGCTGGGCAACGCCGTGAAGTTCACCGGGCCGCGAGCCGTTGCGCGGATCGAATTCGGACAGGCCGAAACGCACGGCGAGCGGACCTTTTTCGTTCGCGACAATGGCGTGGGCTTCAACATGGACTATGCGTCTAACCTGTTCGGCGCGTTCCAACGCCTGCACAGCGCATCGGAATTCCCCGGCACCGGAATCGGACTCGCCACCGTCCAGCGCGTTGTCCGGCGGCATGGCGGCCGGGCCTGGGCCGAGTCAGTGGTGGGCGAAGGCGCGAGGTTCTATTTCACTTTGGGAGCTGACCAATGAAGACGAGGATCATCCTGCTGGTTGAAGACAATCCCAGCGATGCGGATCTGACCCGGCGCGCGCTCGACAAGGCCCGCATTCAGAACCGGCTGGTGGTTGCCGAGGACGGAGAAGAGGCGCTTGATTACCTGTTCGGGACCGGCGCGCACGCCGGGCGGGACGTTTCGATTCTGCCGGCGCTCACACTGCTCGACCTGAACCTACCTAAGATCAGCGGACTCGAAGTACTGCGGCGAATTCGGGCTGACGTCCGAACCCGCCGTCTGCCAGTGGTCATTCTGACCTCATCGCGGGAGGACCACGACATCGCCGCCGGGTACGATCTGGGCGTGAACAGCTATATCCGCAAGCCGGTCGATTTCGCGCAATTTGCCCTGGCCATCGAGCACCTCGGACTGTATTGGCTGGTGTTGAACGAACTCCCGCCTGAACTGGAGAATGGCGTCCATGAGTAAGCCGTTGCGCTTGTTGCAGGTGGAGGATTCGGACAGCGATGCCGATTTGATCCTCCGGAATCTCCGCAGGGCCGGTTACGACATAGTATTCGAGCGGGTGCAAACCGCTGCCGCCATGCAGCAGGCTCTCTCGCGCGGCCCCTGGGACGTCATCGTCTCGGACTATCGGATGCCGGATTTCGATGCTCCGGCGGCGCTGGCGCTCCTGCAGGCGACCGGCGCCGATATTCCATTCATCGTGGTCTCCGGCACCATCGGCGAGGATGCTGCTGTGGCTGTGATGAAAGCCGGCGCGCACGACTACCTCATGAAGGACCGGCTGACTCGGCTCGCTCCGGTGGTTGAGCGCGAGATCCAGGACGCCGCAATGCGCCGGAAGCAGCGCGAATCGGAAGCAGCCCTGCGCGAAAGCGAACGGGTCTACCGGCTGATCTCGGAGCACAGCGGCGACGTGGTCTGGGTCTACGATTTCGAAGCGGGCCGCTTTACCTACGTCAGCCCTTCCATCCGGCAGCTGCAGGGCTACGCTCCATCCGAATACCAGGCGCTTTCATTTCTTGAGGTCTTCGTTCCGGAAGCGCGCGAGATTGCCGCCGCCAACATGCTCGAAAGGGTGGAACGGCTGAAGCGCGGGGTCGTGCCTGCCGCCGTTGAGGTCCGGCAGACGGAGTTGCTGCATAAAAATGGCGCGCGCGTACCGGTCGAAATCACCATTTGGATTCCAACCGAAGAGGGCGACCGGCTCGAACTGGTTGGAGTCACCCGCGATATCACCGAGCGCCGCAAGTCCGAAGCGGCGCTGCGCGAGTCCAGCCTGTTCCACCAGCAAGTCGTCGCCAGCGCTAGCGAGGGCCTCATCGTCTACGACGACAGGCTGCACATTCTGGCCTGGAATCGCTTCATGGAGCAGATGACCGGCATTCCCGCTGAACGAGTGATCGGCCGCTACGCCGGCGACGTGTTCCCCTTTCTGGTGGAAAACGGCGTCATGCAAGGGCTGGAGCGGGCGCTGGCTGGAGAGGTCGTTCGCTCGCCGGACTTTCGTTTCGACATCGAGAGCACTGGCAAAACCGGATGGTGTACGGACACCAGCAGCCCGCTGCGTGACGCAGCGGGGGAGATCATCGGTGTCATCGGCGTGGTACACGATCTGACGGAGCGCAAACTGCTGCAGGACCAGTTCACTCAAATGCAGAAGATGGAGGCCATCGGCCGCCTCGCGGGGGGAGTTGCCCACGATTTCAACAACTTGCTGACTGTCATCAATGGCTATAGCGGGCTGATGCTGGGCCGCTTGAGCGAACACGATCCGCTGCGGAGTCCCGTTCAGGAGATTCATCAGAGCGGAGAGCGCGCCGCCGGGCTGACTCAGCAGTTGCTGGCGTTTAGCCGCAATCAAGTCATCGAGCCCAAGGTCTTCAACTTGAATCTACTGGTTTCCGAAATGCGGAATATGCTCCACCGCATCATCGGCGAGGACATTCAAATCGAACTCAAGCTCGATTCCGCACTTGGCCAGATTCTCGCGGACGAGGGGCAGTTTACTCAGGTAATTATGAACCTGGCTGTCAATGCTCGCGACGCCATGCCCAAGGGGGGCCGCCTTAATCTCGAGACCAGGAACGTCGAAATAGGCTCGGGAGCCATCGCTCCGGCGACTCCGGGGAGCTTCGTGCGGTTCTCGGTGAGCGACAACGGCACTGGAATCGCCCCGGAGATTCTTCAGAACATCTTTGAACCGTTCTTCACTACCAAGCCCGTTGGCAAAGGCACCGGGCTGGGACTCTCCACGGTCCACGGGATCGTCCATCAGTGCGGCGGCTGGGTCACTGTTGACAGCACCCTCGGGCAGGGAACGACGTTCCACGTCTTCATCCCGCGCACCCACGCGGATCTTGCCAGCGAGGATGCGTCTGCGTCTTCTCCTGCCAGGTTGCGCGGTTCGGAAACCATCCTGGTGGTGGAGGATCAGGATGAAGTGCGCCACTTTGCGATCGAAGCTCTGGACGGCTATGGATACCGGACGCTGGAAGCCTCCCAGGCGGACGAGGCAATGCTGATCGCTGAGCGCCACGCGGGCCCCATCCACTTAATGCTCACCGACGTGGTGATGCCCCATCTGACCGGCGTCGAACTGGCGGCTCGGCTGAAGCCCATGCGAGCGGACATGCATGTGCTCTATATGACAGGTCACACTGAGCAGGCCGCCTTCGGCGAGGGCTTCTTCGAGGCGGGTGGAGCGCTGCTGCGCAAACCTTTCACCGCACATGCGCTGGTGCGCAAGATCCGCGAACTCCTGGACCCTCCGGAATGCCCGCTGCGGATTCTGGTCGCGGGCGAAGACGATGCGGTGCGAGGCCTGTTCAAGAGTATTCTCGAAGGCGCTGGATACGCCGTGTCCGTGGCTCCAGACGCCGGCACGACACTGAGTCGGCTCGCCAGCGAACATTTCGATGTCCTGGTGACCGGAGGGTTAGCGGACGGAAGTAGCAGTGCGGAAAGCCTGCGTCGAATCCGCGCTAGCCATCCTTTGCTGAAGCTCGTACACCACAGTTTCGACGGTACGCATCCGCCCACTACGGACATTCCGCTGGCCGAGCCGGTTACGGTTGACCGGTTGCTGGCCGCAGTCAAGCTCGCGCTCGCTTAGCCGGAACGGAGCCGCGCGCAACGGCATTGGTTCATGCAAACAACGCTGTCGCGCTCTGCGCTACACCGCCCGGAAGACCGCGATCGTTTCGACGTGATAGGTCTGCGGGAACAGATCGGCGACGGTCAGCTTCTCAAAGCTGTAGCCGCCCGCAATCAATCCCGCCGCGTCCCGTGCCAGGGTCGCTGGGTCGCAGCTGACCACGCGAATTTCTTTCGGCTTCAACCGGACGAGATGCCCGACCACCCGCTTGCCGAGCCCGCTGCGTGGCGGATCGGCCAATACGAAATCAGGCGTTGACTTGCGCCCCTCCAGGTATTGCTCCGCCTGCATCGGGTGGATGGGAATCGTCACTCCGGCCCGCTCCGCATTGAAGGTCAAGTCGCGCGCGGCCTGATGGTTCGACTCCACGCCGGCCACCTTAGTGAACTGCTTCGCTAGCCGCAGGGTGAACAGGCCGACTCCACAGTACAGGTCGAGCGCGATATCGCCCTCCGCGCCTTCCACCGCGGCGGCTGCCAGCGAGTCCACCATAAAGCGGTTGACCTGGAAAAACGCTCCGTGACTCACGCGGAAAGTCGCGCCCGCGCATTCGTATTCCAGACCGCCCAGGTCGGCCCCCGGTATGTGTTTGCCCAACCACTCGAAGAATCCCTTCGCCACGCCCCGGCTGCCTTCGGTTTCGAGCACGTTGACCATCGTCTTATCGCCGTTGGTGAACAGTTCGAGGGTGCGGACGAAGCGCGGCCAGCCCCGGTCCAGGATCATGTACCGCAGCGCTTTGAGGCTTTCGTTGATCTTCGGCGCGGAGATAGGGCACTGCTCCACCGGCACCAGGTCGTGCGAACCCGCCTCCAGGAACCCCAACTCGCGGCCGTCCGAATGGAACTGCGTGCGATTGCGGTAGCCCCACGGCTCTCCCGTCAGAACCTTGATCTCGTCTGGCGCTTTGATCTTGCCGACGCGCTGAAACACTTCGCGCACGATCTCCGCCTTCTGCGCCGCTTGAAACTCAGCGCTCGCATGTTGGTAGGCGCAGCCGCCGCACAATCCGAAAACAGGGCACTGCGGCTCCACGCGTAGTGCGGAGCGTTCCAGCATCTCGGTGACGCGCGCTTCGGCGAAGCCGCCGTGGTCTGCGGCGATTCGTACCCGGATTCGTTCTCCGGGCAACGTGTAGGGCACCATCAGGACTTTGCCATCGGCCCGGGCGAGCCCTGAGCCCCCGTAGACCCACTTTTCGATCACCAGTTCGGGTCCCGGCTCGGCAGGCGGCTCCGCTTGCCCCGCGGCCTCGGTAGCGGTTTCCCGCGGCAACTCCAGCGTCGGCTCCGGCGCGTGTTCCTCGACATCCTGCGGGGCGGATTCTGCGGTTATCGTCTGGGCCGACTCGACGGTTGCGGACGGCTGCTGAGCCTCAATCTGCTCGGAAGCGTCGTCCCCGGGTGCGTTGTTGGTATCAGGAAGCATTGCGTAGGATGGAAGAGAACCCCTAACCGAATGAAACCACGTATTCTCAGCGGCGTCCAACCGACGGGCAACCTCCACATCGGGAATTACCTCGGTGCGCTTAAGAACTGGGCCAAACTCCAGTATGACTATGAGTCGATCTTTTGTATCGTCGATCTTCACGCCATCACGGTCTACCAGGACCCGGCCGAACTGCGCCGCAAGATCGATCAAACGGCGGCACTGTTCATCGCCTGCGGCATCGATCCGAAGCAATCTTCGGTCGTCGTGCAGTCCATGGTGCCCGGCCACGCCGAGCTTGCCTGGCTGCTGACCTGCGTCACCCCGGTCGGCTGGCTGGAGCGCATGACGCAATACAAAGACAAAGCGGCGAAACAGGAAAGCGTTGGCACCGGCTTGCTCTGCTACCCGGTTTTAATGGCCGCCGACATCCTGATCTACCAGGCGAATTGCGTCCCGGTGGGCGACGATCAATCGCAACATCTTGAGCTGACCCGCGACATCGCGCAGCGCTTCAATGCCGCCTATGGCGAGACGTTTGTCATGCCGGAAACGCGTCTGCCCACCGTCGGCGCACGGGTCATGGGGCTGGACGAGCCGGAGAAGAAGATGTCGAAGTCGGCCGAGGGTCCCAACCACTCCATAGGGCTGCTGGACCCGCCCAGCCTGATTAAGAAGAAGATCATGCGCGCCACGACGGACTCGAACCCGGCCGTCGATTTCGAGACCATGGGTCCCGGCGTGGCCAATCTCATCACCATCTTTCAGGCCTTCTCCGGGTGGGACGACGCCAGCGTTAAGTCGCACTTCTCCGGTCTGCGCTACGGCGACCTGAAGAAGAATGTCGTCGAGGCGGTGGTCGCAGGTCTGGAGCCGATCCAGCACAAGTATGCTGAGATCGTGGCAGACCCAGCCTATTTGCGCGGCGTCCTGCGCGAGAGCGCGGAACGGGTGATGCCATTCGCGAATGCCACGGTGAACCTCGTGAAGTCGCGTCTGGGTATCTACACCGCGGCTTGACGGACCCCCCGCCCGGCCAGGAATCGTCGATGAACCACCGTTTCACCACTCGCTCACGGTCGCGGCTCCGATCCGGAACGGAGCCCCGACCGTGAGCGAGTGGTGGGATTGTGGCATGGTTGTTGCCTGAGGGCCTTTAGCGCATGGAACAGGAGCCGGAATCCCGCTCATGGTCGCTTCTCGCCTACCGGCGATTGCTTCGGGAGAACCGCGACTTTAGGCTGCTGTGGACGGCACAAATCGTTTCGGAGATTGGCGACTGGTTCTACACCGTCGCCTTGTACTCCCTGCTGCTGGAACTCACCGGCAGCGCCGCCGCTGTAGGCACGGCAGTGTCGCTACAACTCCTGCCGCAGGTCTTCGCCGCGCCCATGGCTGGGGTGTTGAACGACCGCCTTTCACGGCGCTCGGTGATGATTTTCGCCGACATTTGCCGGGCGGCGATCGTGCTCTCCATGTTGCTGGTGCGGTCGGCGGACATGGTCTGGCTGGTCTGGCTGCTGCTGCTTCTCGAAACCCTGATGTGGGCTCTCTTCGAACCCGGCCGTTCGGCCCTGATCCCGCGACTGGCCCGCTCTGATGAGGAGCTGTTGGTTGCCAACGCGCTTTCCTCCACCACCTGGGCCTTCAATCTCGCCATTGGGGCGGGCCTCGGCGGGCTGGTCGCGTACGCCTTCGGGCGACAGACGGTGTTCGTGCTGAATGCCCTCTCCTTCATCGCTTCGGCGTTGCTGCTTGCCGCGATGCGGGTCCGCGAGACGCACTGCGACAATCTGCCGCCGTTCCGCGGTGTCGATCTGATCGACTTCAAACCAATCCTGGAGGGCGTCCGCTACGTTCTGCAGGACCGCCGCCGCTGCTCCACCATGCTGGTCAAGGCGGGTATGGGGCTGCTCGGAACGCATTGGGTGATCCTGCCGATTCTGGGCGAGCGCGTTTTCCCCATGGCCGTGCACCTGCCCGGCGCGCAGGCGCACACCACGGGCGCAGGAACGCTTTCCATGAGCCTGCTTTTCGGCTCGCGCGGACTGGGTGCCCTGGCCGGGTCCTATTTCTCGGGCGCCTGGGCGCGTAACCACGAGGCGCGCATGCGCACAGGCATCGCGTTCGGCTTTATCCTGGTGGCCTGCTCCTATGCCGGGCTGAGTCTCGCCCCGAACATCGGCCTGGCCTGTCTGGCCGTGGCGCTAGGCCATGCGGGCACGTCCATCGCCTGGGTCTTCTCCACAACCATCCTGCAGGGGCTGACGGAGGACCGCTTCCGCGGGCGTGTGTTCTCGGCGGACTTCGCAGGCCTGTTCCTGTCGATGAGCGCCGTCAGTTACCTGGCTGGCCGCATGGTGGATCAGGGCGTGTCCGTGCGCGTCATCGCGCTCGCCACCGGCGTCACCGCGCTGCTGCCGGCGGTGCTTTGGATGCGCGCCCAGACCTACTTCCGGCAGTGCGATTCGGGAATTGTTAAGCCTGCGTAATCCCGGGCTCCGGTTTTTCGTCATGCAAGACTGAATGGTCATCGGCGGTCACATGGCTGACGAACGCAAGGCGGATTCGATGCAAACCAGGATCGCTTGGAAATACGCTTTGGGTGCAGTGGGCGCGCTGGCCACGGTCTCCCTGCTTGGGCAGTATGGCGGATTCAGTTCCAGGCCCGCCCAGGCCATGCCCCGGCCGCCCCAGCAGCAGGCCGCGGCACTGCAGTCGCTGCGCGCCTACCTCGGTCTGAGCGACGCTCAGGTCTACCAACTCCAGCAGTTGAGCAACCGGAGCCTGGCTGAGTCCAAAGCCACGTCTGACAAGATTCGGGCGGATCAGGCAGCACTGCACGAGATCCTGACCTCAACCAACCAGCCGGACAATGCAAGGACTGGCCGGCTGGTTCTGGAGTCGACCTCTCTCAGATCGGAACTGGAAGCATCGCGCCAGGCGTTAGTCGAGAAGACGACTGGACTCCTGACCCCCGACCAGAAGCAAAGGCTGGCGACCCTCGCTTCGACCGTGCTGAATCAGCGCCGGATTTCCCCTGCGGCGATGCCGCAGGGGTGGCCGATGATCCACGCGGCGTCGAAATTGGGTTTGATCGCGCCGCCCGGACGGGGAGAACGGCTGCGCATGGGCCTGGGTTCCGGCGCGCAGTTGACCGCCCGAAATTGAGCCTTGGTCGAATTCGGTTTCGGAGGCCGGCTGGCCGGGTGGAGGAGGCTCGGTCGGCTTTCAGGATTCCCGCCCGCCGGTCGGCCGGCTCTCCTGGTGGGGATGCGCTCCAGCGCCGAGCGGACTCTCCAGAGTCCGTTCCATCGACCGACCCAAGGCGGGGTCTGGAGCCCCCCAACGGCGCTTGAGCACAGCGCCAACTCGCCCACGGTTAAGCGCGGCGCCAATTTACTTACGTTAGAGTCACTTCGACGGACACGTCCGCCTTGCCATCTCCAGTCGGCACGACGTCGCCCTCGATGGCTTTTCCGTCCACCACCAGCGACACCTTGTTCCCCGCGCCTGCCCGCTTCACCTTGATCCGGTAGGTGACGCCCCGGTACTTGCGCGTAGCCTCGAATCCCGGCCAGGCCTGCGGAATCACCGGTGCGATCTTCAGGCCCTCAAACTCGGGCCGGATACCCAGGATCCACTGCGTGATGGCGTAGTAATTCCACGCCGCCGTGCCCGTTAGCCATGAGTTCTTAGCCTCGCCAAAACTCGGCGCGTCGCGGCCCGCGATCATCTGCGAATAGACGTACGGCTCGCAGCGGTGCACGTCGCCGATGGTCTCGCGCGCCGAGGGGTTGATGCGCGAGTAGTAGTCGTGCGCGGCGTCGCCGTTGCCGACCTGCGTCTCGGCGATGATCACCCACGGATTGTTGTGGCAGAATATGCCTGCATTTTCCTTGTAGCCCGGCGGATACGAGGAGATTTCTCCGAGGTTCAGGTAGTACTCCGAGTACGCCGGCTGCTGCAGCACTATACCGTGCTTTGTGGCGAGACGATCGCGCACGGAATCGAGTGCCTTCTGCGCCAGCCCGTCCTCCAGCCCGATTCCGGCCAGCACGCAAAAGCCCTGCGTCTCGATGAAGATCTGGCCCTCTTTGCACTCTTTCGATCCGATCTTCTGCCCGAAATCGTCGTACGCGCGCAGGAACCACTCGCCGTCCCAGCCGTGTTCGCGGATCACGCCGTCCATCTTGGCCGCCGCCGCGAGGTAGCCCGCGGCTTCCGTAGCCAGGCCGCGCCGTGCGGTGATGGCCGCGAGTTCCTTGCCGGCCAGTACGAACAGACCCGCGATGAACACCGACTCGGCGACCTTGCCCTCTTTATTCGTGGTGGTCTGGAAGGACTGCCCCGGCGTGTCGGAGAAGCAATTCAGGTTCAGGCAATCGTTCCAGTCGGCACGTCCGATCAGCGGTAGCCCGTGCGGCCCCAGGCGCTCCAGCGTGTAGCGGAAGCTGCGCTGCAGGTGCTCGTACAAAGGCTGTTCGGAACCCGCCTCGTTGTCGTATTGCACGGGCTCGTCGAGGATGCTCCAGTCGCCCGTCTCCTTGAGATAGGCCGAGACGCCGATGATCAGCCAGTGCGGGTCGTCGTTGAAGTTGCCGCCGACGTCGTTGTTGCCGCGTTTCGTCAGCGGCTGGTATTGGTGGTATGCGCCTCCCGTGGGCAGTTGCGTCGCGGCCAGATCGAGAATGCGCTCGCGGGCCCGCGCCGGGTCCATTTGCACGAAGCCGAGCAGGTCCTGATTCGAGTCCCGGAATCCCAGCCCGCGCCCGATGCCCGATTCGTAGAACGACGCCGAGCGCGACATGTTGAACGTCGCCATGCACTGGTACGCATTCCAGATATTCACCATGCGGTCCGTGTGCTGATCGGGGGTGTGCACGTCGAGAATCCCCAACAGCCCTTCCCAATAGACCCGCAGTTTGTCGAACGCCGCGTCCGCCTGTGCGGGGTCCAGGTACCTGGCAAGCACCGGCTTCACTGTCCGCTTATTGATGGTCTGCGAGCCCGGCGGGTCGAACTTCTGGTCCCTTGGGTTCTCGTGGTAACCCAGCACGAACACGATCTGCTGCGTCTCGCCGGGCTGCAGCGTGAGTTTGACCTGGTGTGAACCGATCGGCGACCAGCCGTGCGCCACGGAGTTCCCCGCCGCGCCGCGCTCCACCGCCAGCGGCTTGTCCCAGCCGCGGTACGGCCCGAGGAAGGCTTCACGCTGCGTGTCGAAACCGTCAGGCTGGCGCGAGCAGGCGAAGTAGGCGAAGTGGTCGCGCCGCTCGCGATACTCCGTCTTGTGGTAGATCACGCCATCTTCGATTTCCACCTGACCCGTGCTGAAATTACGCTGGAAATTAGTCGCGTCGTCCTGCGCGTCCCATAGGCAGAACTCGATGCAGGAGAAGGCCGAGAGCGTCGCGGGCGTGGGCCGGTGATTAGTCACCGTGAACTGCCAGATCTCCAGGTTTTCGTCGAGCGGCACGAAGTAGCGCGTGCTCGCCGCGATGCCGCGATAGCTGGAGCCGATGGTGCTGTAACCCATGCCGTGGCGGCAACTGTAGTCTTCAACCTCGTGCCTCGTCGGCTGCCAGGACGGCGACCAGAACTCGCCGCTTTCGTCATCGCGCAGGTAGATGTAGCGCCCACCGAAATCGAACGGGACGTTGTTGTAGCGGTAGCGCGTGATGCGCCGCAGCCGGGCATCGCGATAGAACGAATAGCCACCGGCAGTGTTCGAGATAATGCCGAAATACGCCTGGCAGCCGAGGTAGTTGATCCACGGCAGCGGCGTGTCGGGGCGCGTGATCACATACTCCCGGTTGGCGTCGTCGAAGTGCCCGTATTGCATATTGAAAGTCTCCTCTGAAAGCCGCTCGGACTTTCCACCGCTCCCTCGCGGCCGCGCCTCCGCTCCGGCCGTAACGGAGCCGCGGCCGCGAGGGAGCGGTATTTTAGCCTTGTCCCGTCCGTCCGCCTGTTCTCACGCGCCGCCCGGGACTGCAAACGGCGAGTATATCGGAGCGTCGAAGGCCGCCACAATCCCCGAGCCTCTCAAAACCCTCAGTTCCGGATGCGCTTCTCGGATATAATTCGGAAGTCCCGTCCCCGTAGGGGTGCGCGGGGTCTCAGTCTCGTCGCGGCCGGCGAGGGAGTAATTACAACTCATGCACCTTCAACTCATCGATATCGCGATCATCGTCGCGTACCTGCTCTCTTCCGTTTTCGTCGGCTACTGGGTCTCGCATCGCGCGTCCCGCGACATGAAGGCCTATTTTCTGGGCGGTAACACGCTGCCCTGGTACGTGTTGGGCATCTCCAATGCCTCCGGCATGTTCGACATCAGCGGCACCATGCTGCTGGTCGGCTGGATGTTCGTCTACGGCTTGAAGAGCGTGTGGATTCCCTGGCTCTGGCCCACGTTCAATCAGGTCTTCCTGATGGTCTTTCTCTCGTCCTGGCTGCGGCGCTCCAACGTGATGACCGGCGCCGAATGGATCCAGACGCGCTTCGGCAAAGGCCGCGGCGCGCAACTGTCGCACATCATCGTGGTGGTCTACGCCTTCGTCAGTATCATCGGCTTCTTCACCTACGGCTTTAAGGGCATCGGCAAGTTCGCCGTCAACTTCCTGCCCTGGCACTTCACGCCAAACCAGTACGCGCTGATCCTCATCGGAATTACGACGGTGTACGTCATCAAGGGCGGTATGTTCAGCGTGGTGATCACCGAAGTCATCCAGTTCTGCATCCTGTCGATCGCGTCGTTTGCGGTGGGTATCATCGCCATGCTGAAGGTCGCTCCAGAGACGCTCCACAAGTTCGTCCCGGCCGGCTGGGACGATCTCTTTTTCGGCTGGAGCCTGAACCTGGATTGGTCGAAACTCATGCCCGCGGCCAACGGGCAGATTGCCGACGACGGTTACGGATTGTTCGGCTTCTTCGTCATGATGCTGGCCTTCAAGGGTGTGCTGATCAGCATGGCCGGGCCCGCGCCGAACTACGACATGCAGCGCATTCTCTCGTCGAAGAACCCGCGCGAAGCATCCATGATGAGCGGCTGGGTCAACGTCGTGCTGACCTTCCCGCGCTACATCCTGATCACCGGCTTGACCGTGCTGGCGCTCGCGTTTTTCAGCGACGATATCCGGCGCATGCCGAAGATGGACTTCGAGCAGGTGCTTCCGCTGGCGCTCGGCCGGTTCGTTCCGGTGGGCCTGCTCGGGTTCCTGATCGCCGGGTTGCTGGCTGCCTTCATGTCGAACTTCGCCGCGACCGTGAACGCCGCTCCGCCCTACTTCGTCAACGACATCTACAAGCGCTATATCAACCCGAATGCCAGCCCCAGAACCTACATGCGGCTGAGCTATCTGGCCTCCTTCGCCGTGGTGGTCCTGGGCGTGTCGATCGGCTGGTACGTGTCCTCGGTCAACTCCGTGGTGCTCTGGATCGTCTCCGGGCTTTGGGGCGGCTACACGGCCTCGAATTTCCTGAAATGGTATTGGTGGCGTTTCAACGGCTACGGCTACTTCTGGGGCATGTTGACGGGCATTTCTGCGTCTCTCACACTCCCGACGATCCTCTCCAAGTTCGCCGGAGTGACGGCCTTCGCGTCGCTTAAATCCATCAACACGGACGTGACCTTCGTGTTCCCGCTCGTGTTCCTCATCTCGCTGCTGGGCTGCCTGCTGGGCACGCTGCTTACCAAGCAGGAAAACGACGCCGTGCTGATGGAGTTTTACCGGCGCGTGCGGCCGTGGGGCTTCTGGACGCCGATCCTGAAGAAGGTTCTGGCCGAGGACCCAACCTTCCAGCGCAACCCCGATTTCCTGCGCGACATGTTCAATGTGGCGGTCGGAATCTGCTGGCAGATTGCGCTCGTCGCTTTACCCATTTACATCGTCATCCGCGACACCCGCGCGTTGATCGCGCTCGTCGTAGTCGTCGTGACATCGGCCATTTTGAAGTTCACCTGGTACGATCATCTGCGCCAGATCGAAGCCCATATGAGCGCGACGGAGGACCGTCCCGCAAAGGCGTGATTCCCTCCCGGTGTCAGTGGGAGATCGGCACCCACAGCGGCATCACGTAGGCATAGAACAGTACGATCACGCCGATCGACGATGCCAGCAGCACGCTGTGTTTCAGCGTGAAGCGGAACAATCGCGATTCGTCGCCTTGCGCCAGACCCGTGGCGGCCACGGCCACAGCAATGCTCTGCAGGCTGATCATCTTGCCCATGACGCCGCCGCTCGAATTGGCCGCCGCCATCAGTACAGGGCTCAGCCCTAACCGGTTTGCCGTGACCACTTGCAAGCTGCCGAACAGCGCATTGGCGGAGGTGTCGCTGCCGGTCAGGAAGACCCCGATCCAGCCCAGCAGGGCGCTGAAAAACGGAAAGGCCGCACCGGTCCCCGCCAGCGCCAGACCCAGCGTGGCCGTCGCACCGCTATAGTTCATCAGAAACGCCAGTGCGAGCACGGTGCTTACCGTCAGGACCGGTCGCGCCAGTTGCACCGCCGTCTCCCTGACGACTCTCAAAAATGCAACGGGCGACATGCGCGCGACCATTGCCGTGAGCAGGCAGGCCAGCAGGCAGGCCGTGCCCGAAGCCGCCAGCCAGTCCACTTTGTAGCGCGCCGCGTACGGACCCGCGTGCGCCACCGCCGGCGCCTGCTGCAGCACCGCATTGTGCAGCAGCGGCCAATCCAGCAGGACGGTCTGCCGTCCCAGAATCGGCTTGGCCCAGTCGTTGCCCCAGGCCAGCACGCACAGCACCAGCAGTCCGTAAGGCAGCCACGCGCTGAACACCTCGCGCACGGTGTGGTGCGGCGGCCGGCTCGCTTCCGGTTTGTCTCCAGGCAAGGAGAAATGGTCTTTCGGCTTCCAGGTCTTGAGCACGGCAATCAGCGCGCACATGCCCGCCAGCGAGGCCAGGATGTCCGTCAATTGCGGCCCCAGCAGGTTCGAAACCAGCAATTGCGTCGCGGCGAAAGCCGAGCCGCAGGCCGCCGCCGCGGGCCATACGCCGCGCAGTCCCCGCCACCCGCCCATCACCGCCACCAGGTAGGCCGGAATGAGCAGCGACAACGGGGCGCACAGGCGTCCGACCATGGCGCTCAGCAGCTCCGGCTTCAACCCAGTGATGCCTGCCAGCGTGATGATCGGTATGCCGATCGATCCAAAGGCCACGGGCGCGGTGTTGGCCAGCAGGCAGATGCCAGCGGCGTAGAACGGCGAGAAGCCAAGGCCCGTCAGCATGGCGGCGGCTACAGCCACGGGCGCTCCAAATCCTGCCGCTCCTTCGACAAATGCCCCGAAACAAAACGCGATCAGCAGCGCTTGCAGACGCCGGTCGCCGGTCAGGTTACCGATCGAGTCCTTGATGACGTCGAAGCGGTTGGTCGCCACCGTCATGCGGTAGAGCACGATCGACCAGAACATAATCCAGCAGATGGGGAAGAGTCCGAACGCGGCCCCGTAAGCGCTCGCGCTTAAAGCCAGCGTCATGGGCATGCCGTAGACGGTAGTGACGACTCCAAAAGCCGTGAGCAGTGCCGCGAGAGCCGCCAGCCAGCCGGGCTTACGAAAGCCGCCCAGCAGGACCAGCAGCACCAGCAGCGGGATCGCCGCGATGCCCGCCGACCAGAGCAGGCTCCCGCCCGCGGGTGTGTAAATCTGTGCCCAACGCATGCGGCGTCATTTTACAGGAAATGGCTGCGCCGATTGTTGGCCGGGTCCGAATGCGGATTGAACTGGCTGGGACTTGGGGGCCCTAATCGCAGGTCATCCATCGTGCTTGGCTGCAGTGCTGCGCTTCGCGGCGGACTTTACCGCCGCCTGCTTGCGAATCGCCCCGGCCGGCGCTCCGGTTTCCACCGGCCGCCGCTCCAGGTAGCGCACCCACAGTGTCTCCGCGCCTTCGGCGTCGAACGTCTCGCGCCAGTAGCGGCGGAACTTCTCCTCCAGCGCGCGTCCCTCCGCGTTGAGCTTGGCGAGCACTTCCCGCACCGGCCCCGGTTCGCCCGCCAGCTTGCTCAACCGCTCGGCCAGCACGACGCAGTCCTGGCGCGCTCCCAACAAACCTTGGATCTTCCGCACCTGCTCCAGGCGATCGGCCAGCATCGGCCCGTACATCGGCTCGAACAACTCCAGCGTGTAGCGAAACCGCTTGGCCGACAACCGGAAGGCGTGCAGTTGGGCCGGCGACGAATTTGCTCCGTGCGCCGCGCGTCCCAATGCGAAGAACTCGCGCGCCAGACGCGGCAGGATGCGCCGGGCATTTTCTCCGGAGTTCGCGGAGGTGTTCCAGGCGAGCGGACGGATCTTCTTCTTCATACTCCGCCGCTCTCCCGATTGGCCGAGCTGGTCGCGTGGACGTGCAGGCCGGACGGCCAGGTCCTGCGCGGTTCCTTGGATTTCAGCAGCAGCAGGCGTCCGCGCAGAGCCAGTTCGCCTCGGCGGCGCTCCGTGCGCATGCCCTCCAACACCACGCTGTTTTCTTCCAATCCGTCGTCGATCAGCCGCTCCATGCCGACGTCCAGGTCGCGGACGCACCCGGCCGCCTCCATCACAGGACGCAGCGCTTTGCGCATGGATTTAACCGGCTTGGCGCTCAGCAGGGAGGCGAAAATGCGCAGCGCCTGCGAGAACCTGCGAATCGACACGCGCAGATCGTGCACTTCATCGACGCCGGCTTTGGCCGTGCATCGCTCCACCTGCTCCAGCATTTTCGCCAGTCGCGAGTCCAGCGAGACCCTGGCGAAGTGCGCAGGCGGCGATGTCCAGCTTTGAATCCTCGTGCTCACGATGCGGCGCTTTCGACGACCAGGGGCCGGCCGTAGACCTGCCAGAATGCCGCCGCCGCTCCCTCGACGGCCCACTTCTCCAGTTCTATGTCCTGACTGGCCTTCAGTTTCAGGATGACTCCATTTGGAGCCACCGTGCATTCGATTTGCTCCACCCGCTGTTCGCGGCTGCGGTCCAGGGCGTCGGCGATGCGCAGCAGCGGGGCCAGCAGCGTAATCGCCCGCCGGTTCTCCGGGGGCAGGGCCATGAACTCGCCATGCCGCGGCACCGGCATCGACTTGCGGTGGTAGCGGCAGAGCATAGCCACGTGCAGCCGTTCGGTATCGGTGAAGCCGCCCAGGTCGGCGTTGGACACGATGTACAGCGAGTGCTTATGATGGCCGGTGTCGCTGATGGCGTGCCCCACATCGCGGAGATAGGCGGCGGCTTCCAGCAGGCGGCCCTCGCCCGGCGGGAGTTGGTGCAGATTGCCGAGCGTGTGGAACAGTTCCAGGGAGAAGTGCGCCACCTTTCGGGCGTGCTTCAGGTCCACGCCAAAGCGGCGTGCGAACTGCTCCACCATGTCGCGCTGCTCGCGGTTCAGGCGCGCCTGTTCGCGCCCCGCTCCGCGATCGGCCAGGTCCCGGATGATGCCGTCGCGGACGCCCGCCGCGCAGTAGCTCAACCCGCTCAGGCCGAATGTTTCGAGCGTGCGCAGCAGCACGGCCACGCCCGGCAGAATGATCTCCGCCCGGCGGTACCCCAGCCCCTCCACTCTGCGCCGCGACGCCAGGTCCAGCTTCGACAATTCGCGGTACAAGCGCCGCAATTGCGCGGTAGAAACCTTCTTCCGGTCGGCCAATTCACGGTCCGCGCGCGGGATGCGGTTGGCCGCACAGACTACCGCGGAAGCGGAGGCGGCCGTGCCGATGGCCCGGTCGAAATGGCCCGAACCGATCTTCTGCGCGGCGACGGCCAGTTTCTCGGTGATGAACTCTTCCATCCGGCTGAGAGCGTCGCGCGAGGGCGGGTCGTCCTTCAAAAACACGGACTGGACCCGGACGGCGCCGAGCGGCCGGGAAAAGGCGCGCTTCAGCCGTCCGTTTTCGGCTTCGATGATCTCGGCGCTGCCCCCGCCGATGTCGATGATCAACAGCCGCTCTTCCGGGTGCGGCCATCTCGACTCCACGCCCAGGTGAATCAGGCGGGCTTCTTCCTGACCCGAAATGATCTCGACCGGCTGGCCGATGATGGCTGTGGCGCGCTCCAGAAACTGCGCCTGGTTTTGCGCGTCCCGCACGGCCGAGGTGGCCACCACGCGCGTTGCCAGCACGTTCTGCTGGCGGTACGTGTTGGCCATGCGCTCCAGCGTGGACAACGTCAGCGCCGCCGATGCCTCGTCGATCTGGCCGGTCAGGAAGACGCTTTCGCCCAAACGGGTGACTTGCCGGTCCTCGGCCAGCACGCGCGGAGGGGTTCCGGATTCGACTTCCGCCGCGAGCATGCGGACCGAATTGCTGCCGATGTCGATTGCCGCGTACTTAGGCATTTTCGTGGGTTGGGCTTTCCGCCCCTGGAGCCTTCATTATGG
>Ga0209697_10001744_pt1 | contig 32789 bp, 26 predicted proteins | sample AliMusrvi5mmetaG_FD_184115 | JGI IMG/M metagenome (GOLD analysis project Ga0209697, IMG submission 184115) | Freshwater lake bacterial and archeal communities from Alinen Mustajarvi, Finland, to study Microbial Dark Matter (Phase II) - Alinen... | ecosystem: Environmental > Aquatic > Freshwater... | reverse complement strand
CTTACTTCGATCAAATGGGACTGCCCAGACTCTCATGACCTCAAACTCTCGAACCGCCCGGTGCGGACCCGCATGCCGGGTGGTGTGGCAGGGGCGCAGCCAACAATGGCTGCCCCCTATGCCGATTCCCTCGCTTGGCCTGATTGTGTCGTTATTTCCATTGTGGTGCGCAGTGGGATCACGTAGACTGCAGCATATGAACGGTTGTTCATAGATACGGCCGTCGCCACCGGAGACACGCCATGCTAGATACGCCACTCAAGGCCTCACGCCGAAGCTTCTTTGTAGGGGCCGTCGCCACGGGCGCTGCGACAGTCGCCCTGGTCGATTTCAAGAGCATTCCCGAGACCGCGGTGAAGCAAGCGGAACAGCAGCCGCGTCCCGAAAGAGGGGGCGGCTATGTGCTTTCCGAGCACGTCCAGCGCTACTACAAAACGACGCGGATCTAGCCCGTCCGGGCGTTGCCGCCACCCTGTCCCCCTTTCACTTTTCACGGAGAGCTTGCCATGCTGCTCACGAAAAAAATCCAGACCGGCCGTGCCAGCGCCGGACATGCGATGGGGTCGCCGAAGTTTGTTCAGCGCCTGTCGCGCGGCCTCTCGAATGCATTGCCGACGATGGACAGGCGCGCCTTCCTGCAGCGTTCCGGGCTGGGCGTCGGCGTCGGCCTGGCAGCCAGTCAGCTGACACTGGTGAAGAAGGCGTCTGCCGCCACGGATGGCGGCCTGATTGGCAATGGCAAGGTCGAGGTCAAACGCACGGTATGCACCCATTGCTCGGTTGGTTGCGCGGTTGATGCCGTGGTCGAAAACGGTGTCTGGGTGCGCCAGGAGCCGGTGTTCGACTCGCCCTTGAACCTGGGTGCACACTGCGCCAAAGGAGCGGCGCTGCGTGAGCATGGGCATGGCGAGTACCGCCTGCGCTACCCGATGAAACTGGTCAATGGCAAGTACGAACGCATCAGCTGGGACACCGCCCTGACTGAAATCAGCGCCAAACTGCTCGAACTGCGCAAGGCCAGCGGCCCCGACTCGATCTACTGGATCGGCTCGTCAAAGCACAACAACGAGCAGGCTTACCTGATGCGCAAGTTCGTCAGCTTCTGGGGCAGCAACAACTGCGACCACCAGGCGCGGATTTGCCACTCGACCACGGTTGCCGGTGTTGCCAACACCTGGGGCTATGGTGCCATGACCAATTCCTATAACGACATGCAAAACAGCAAGTGCGCCATGTACATCGGCTCCAACGCCGCTGAAGCGCACCCGGTCAGCATGTTGCACATGCTGCACGCCAAGGAAACCGGGACCAAGATGATTGTGGTCGACCCCCGTTTCACCCGGACTGCAGCCAAGGCCGACGAGTACGTGCGCATCCGTTCCGGCTCTGACATTCCCTTCCTGTTCGGGATTCTGTACCACGTCTTCAAGAACGGATGGGAAGACAAGAAGTACATCAATGATCGGGTCTTTGGCATGGACAAGGTCAGGGAGGATGTGCTGGCCAAATGGACTCCCGACAAGGTTGAAGAAGCCTGCGGCGTGAAAGAGGAGCAGGTGCTCAAGGTGGCGACCCTGATGTCGCAAAACCGGCCCAGCACGCTGGTCTGGTGCATGGGCCAAACTCAGCACACGATTGGCAATGCCATGGTGCGCGCATCGTGCATTCTGCAACTGGCTTTGGGCAATGTTGGCAAGTCGGGCGGCGGCACCAACATCTTTCGGGGTCATGACAATGTGCAGGGCGCCACGGACGTCGGCCCCAATCCGGATTCATTGCCCGGCTATTACGGCATCGTCGAAGGGTCCTGGAAACATTTCGCCAAGGTCTGGGGCGTCGATTTCGAGTGGATCAAGAAGCAGTTCGCTTCGCCGGCCATGATGAGCAAGCCCGGCATCACGGTGTCGCGCTGGATTGACGGCGTCCTGGAAAAGAACGAATTGATCGACCAGGATTCCAATTTGCGGGGTGTCTTCTATTGGGGCCACGCGCCGAACTCGCAGACGCGCGGCCTGGAGATGAAGCGCGCCATGGACAAGCTTGACCTGCTGGTCGTGGTCGATCCTTATCCCTCGGCCACCGCAGCCATGGCGGCCATGCCCGGCAAGCCCGAAGATGCCAACCCGAACCGGTCTGTCTACCTGCTGCCGGCAGCAACCCAGTTTGAGACCAGCGGCTCCGTCACGGCATCGAACCGGTCCCTGCAATGGCGCGAGAAGGTCATTGAGCCCTTGTGGGAGAGCCGCAGCGACCACATGATCATGCAGCAGTTTGCCGACCGTCTGGGCTTTGGCAAGGAACTGTCCAAGAACTACAAGATGCAAAAGGTCAAGGGCCTCGATGAACCCGTGACCGAGGACATTCTGCGCGAAATGAACAAAGGGCTCTGGACCATCGGCTACACCGGCCAGAGCCCCGAGCGGCTCAAAGCCCATATGCGCAACATGCATCTGTTCGACGTCAAGACGCTCAGATGCAAGAGCGGCAAGGACAAGGAAACCGGATACGACCTGAGCGGTGATTATTTCGGTCTGCCCTGGCCTTGCTACGGCACGGCTGAACTCAAACACCCGGGCTCGCCCAACTTGTACGACACGTCCAAACATGTGATGGACGGTGGTGGCAACTTCCGCGCCAATTTTGGTGTGGAGCGCGACGGCAAGAGTCTGCTTTCCGAAGATGGCTCGCATTCGCTGGGCGCCGACATCACGACCGGCTACCCGGAATTTGACCATGTGCTGCTCAAGAAACTGGGCTGGTGGGATGACCTGACCGAGGCAGAGAAAACGGCAGCAGACGGCAAGAACTGGAAGACCGATCTGTCAGGCGGCATTCAGCGCGTTGTCATGAAGGTGCACGGCTGCCATCCGTTTGGCAATGCCAAGGCGCGCGCCGTGGTGTGGAATTTCCCCGACCCCATTCCGCAGCATCGCGAACCGTTGTACGGCATCCGCCCCGACCTGGTCGCCAAGTACCCCACGCACGACGACAAGAAATCGTTCTGGCGCCTGCCTACGCTTTTCAAAACCGTTCAGCAGAAAAATATTGCCGACAAGGTGCATGAGAAGTTTCCCTTCATCATGACCTCCGGGCGCTTGACCGAATACGAAGGCGGCGGCGAGGAAACCCGCTCCAACCCCTGGCTGGCCGAACTGCAGCAGGAGATGTTCATCGAGATCAACCCCAAGGTGGCGGCAGACAAGGGCATCCGCAATGGTGAACGGGCCTGGGTCAGCACACCAACCGGTGCGCGACTCAATGTGCAGGCCATGGTGACCGAGCGCGTCGGTCCGGACACAGTCTTCATGCCCTTCCACTTTTCCGGGCGCTGGCAGGGCGCCGACATGCTGGCCTATTACCCGGACGGCGCACACCCGGTGGTGCGGGGTGAGGCCATCAATACCGGCACCACCTATGGCTACGACAGCGTGACCATGATGCAGGAAACCAAGACGACGATTTGCAACGTCGAGCGGGCATAAGGATCAATCATGGCAAGAATGAAATTCATCTGTGACGCCGAGCGCTGCATCGAATGCAACGGCTGCGTCACCGCCTGCAAGAACGAAAACGAAGTGCCATGGGGCGTCAACCGGCGCCGTGTCGTGACGCTCAACGATGGCGTCCCCGGAGAAAAATCAATCTCGGTCGCCTGCATGCACTGCAGCGATGCGCCGTGCATGGCGGTATGCCCGGTCAACTGCTTCTACCGCACCGACGAAGGCGTCGTGCTGCACGACAAGGATGTCTGCATCGGCTGCGGTTATTGCGCTTATGCCTGCCCATTTGGCGCGCCGCAGTTTCCCTCGCAAGGCACGTTCGGTGTGCGCGGCAAGATGGACAAGTGCACCTTCTGCGCCGGTGGCCCCGAAGCCAACGGCAGCCAGGCTGAATTTGAAAAGTACGGCCGCAATCGCCTGGCCGAGGGCAAACTGCCCGCTTGCGCCGAGATGTGCTCCACCAAAGCTTTGCTCGCGGGCGATGGTGACGTGGTGGCTGACATTTTGCGCAACCGCGTGGTGCAGCGCGGCAAAGGCGCCGAGGTCTGGGGCTGGGGCACTGCCTATGGCTCGACGAAAGCGGGCCGCGCGCCCGACACAGGAGCCAAATCATGAAACGTGCAGCCCTGCTTGCCAGCCTGATGTTGCTTCTTGCGGCCTGTGGCGAGAAGCCGCAAACCATTGGATTGCCGAATTCGGATACGCCGGCGTACACCGGCACGGGCACCGGGTTCATGGCGCCCGGCTGGAAGGCGGGCGACAAGACTGCCTGGGAACAGCAGCTGAAAGCACGCCAACAGAATAGTCAGAACGACTATTCCAAAATGAAATAGGAGGCACATCATGCTGCGCTCACTATTCACAATCCTGACGCTCGCATTTGGGCTCTGCGGACTGGCTGCGGCGCAGACGCAGGGGGCTTCCCGGCCGGCAGCGGCCTCTTCGGCCGCGGCGGGGGCGACGCAAAGCGCCAACATCCTCGATCTCAAACCTGATGCCAGCGCGGACCCGAAGTACGCGCAACAGAGTAACGGCGAGCGCGCCAAGGTGCAGCCGGGCAATAACGCGCCGATGTGGCGTCAGGTCGGCAGCGGCATAACCGGTACCAGCAGTCTGCCGCGCAGCCAGGCGCCCGAGGCCGGTAATCTGGTCCAACCCTCCGTGCGCTATCCGGGATCCCGCCTGACCAACGCCGGCGAGGCTTGGCGCGAAGTGCGCAACAAATGGATCATTCCCTATGGCGGCGCGCTGCTGCTGATTGTGATCGGCGCGATCGCCCTGTTCCATTGGCGCATCGGCCCCATGAAGGTCAAGGATGAACCGACCGGCCGCCTGATCGAACGCTTCACCTACATGGAGCGTTCCGCGCACTGGGCGAATGCGGTCGCGTTCTGTACCTTGGCAATTTCCGGTGTGGTGATGGCTTTTGGGAAGTTCTTCTTGTTGCCGGTTATCGGCACTACCTTGTTTGGTTGGCTGGCCTACCTCATGAAAAATGTGCACAATTTTTCCGGTCCGGTCTTCGCTGTTTCCCTGCTGGTCGTGATCGTGACCTTTGTCGGAGACAACCTTCCATCCAAGGATGACCTGAACTGGTTGCTCAAGGCTGGCGGCATATTGTCGGGTCAGGAAATCGAGTCCGGGCGTTTCAATGCCGGTGAAAAGATCACCTTTTGGGGTGGCGTCTTTTTGCTGGGCCTGATTGTTGTGGCATCAGGACTGTTCATGGACAAGCTGATACCAGGATTGATTTACGAGCGCGCCAGCATGCAGGTGGCGCACATGGTGCACGCAGCATCCAACATTGCGATGCTTTGCATGTTCCTGGGGCACATCTACATGGGGACGGCGGGTACCAAAGGCGCCTACGAAGGCATGCGGACCGGCTACGTGGATGAATCCTGGGCCAGGGAGCATCACGCACTCTGGTATGCGGATGTGCAATCGGGCAAATTGCCTGCCCAACGCAGCGTGACCAGCCCGGCAGGCTCGGCGCCGTCCGCCGTTCAAGTCTGAAACCACGCAAAGGCCAACATGAAATTGCTATCCATCTGGATTACAGCGCTCGCGCTGATAACGCCCGCATGGGCCAAACTCCCGGCTCCAGACGATGCGGCCAAAGCCCAGGCCGCCGAGGCCGCCGCCAAAGCGGCGCATGCCGGCAAGTTGGAGGCCTATCAGCTTTGCAAGGCGCAGGACCGGGTTGTCGCGCGCACCAAGCCGGCCGCTTCCAAGCCGACAGTCAAAGGCAACAAAGGCGCGCCGGCTTCGAACTGTGTCGATCCCGGCGCGTTTGTCTATGCTCCCGCAGGAGCGGCTTCAGCGCCGGTAGCCGCAAAGGTGGCGGCGTTGGCCCCGGCGCCTGCGTCAAGCAAGCCCGCCGCGCCCAAGAAATAACAGGCACAACGGGCCTGGCGTGCCTGGCAATGCCAAGTCGCTGCCCTGTCCTGCCCGTGCCCAGCCCCTCCGATGTCCCTGCCGCTTGAATTGCCCCGTCTCAGCCGGGCCCGGGCACCGCTAACGCGCGAAACACTGGTTCGCAACGAATGGGGAGAACGAGTTCCCAGCACAATTCCCTGCGAACGCGCGCTCACCGTCTGCGTCGACAAGCGCGAATTGCTCACCCTCATGACACTGGGTGGGTGTCCGGAACTGCTGGTTTTGGGGTTCCTGCGCAATCAGCGTCTGATCAATTGCGCTGCCGATGTCGAGTCAATTGCCGTAGATTGGGAACTTGGCGCAGCGGCTGTCAAGACGCACAAGGGCATCAATCAGATCGAGCAACGCACCGCCAGACGCGTGGTGACAACAGGATGCGGGCAAGGCAGCGTCTTTGGCGGTTTGATGGACGAGTTCGAGCGCATCGAACTCCCGAGCACCAGCCTGCAGCAGTCACAACTCTACGGCATCCTCAACACGATCCGTGGCCAGGAAAGCCTTTACCGCCGAGCCGGCTCGGTCCACGGCTGCGCACTGTTCAGTGGTGATGAAATGCTGGTCTTCATCGAGGATGTGGGCCGCCACAATGCCATCGACAGTATCGCCGGATGGATGTCGATGAACGGCGTTGGCGGTGCTGACAAAGTCATCTACACCACGGGTCGCTTGACCAGCGAAATGGTCATCAAGGCGGCCCAGATGGGGATTGCGATCACAGTTTCACGCAGCGGCATCACCGAGATGGGGCTGGAACTGGCTCAGCGTCTGGGCCTTTGCGCCATCGGCCGGGCGACGAACAAGCGATTCCTGTGCTACAGCGCCTTTGAGCGCCTGCAATTCCAAAGCGAACCCGCGAGGACCCGTTTGCGTGCGCCCGTCAACGCTGCACACGCCAAATCCTGCGACGAATGGAATACAGCACCATCCAAAGTGAACTATCCGGAAACCGTGCCAGACCCTACGGCCGCGATGGAGCACCCACACTGAGCGACCACATTTGGTCGAGTCCGGAAGTCCCTTTGAATGAATTCGCAACTCCACTGCCGCAGTCGGTCTGCCGGACGCAAGAACTGGAGCCTGGCGGTCAATCCGGACGACTGCGAGCCGGGTTCGGCCGCCCTCACTGACGCACATAGCGCAAGTGTGTGGCGGCCGGACCAGCCAGAACCTTGTCGATGCGAAACTGCGGAGCGGGCTCGCGCAGGTTCTCGAAGAGACGCCGTCCGCCGCCGAACAACACTGGGGCCAAGGCGATTTCCAGTTCATCAATGGCACACAGGTTCAGGTACTGCTGGATAACATCCGCGCCACCCGCGATACGAATGTCACGACTGCCTGCCGATTCACGCGCCTGCTCCAGGGCATGCAGCGGGCCGTCATTGATGAAGTAAAAGGTCGTCCCGCCGGGGCGCACCCAGGGTTCGCGTTTCTCGTTGGTCAGGACGCAGACCGGCGTGTGAAACGGCGCATCCGCGGGCCAGGCGCGCTCGCCTTGGTCGAACATTCGCTTGCCCATGATGTTGGCGCCGATGCGCTCGGTGGTGCTGCGAACCAGGTCATTGACCGGGCCGGTCTCTCCCCCTGGTCCGAAGTTGTGGTTCTCGCGGAAGTGCTGTTGATTGATGAGCCAGGCCATCAGCCGGCCCCACTTGGCGCCCCAGTTCTTGTACCCCGGATTCTCCATGGTCATTCCTTCCGGCGCCATGTAGCCATCGAGGCTGAGTCCAATATTGACGAATACTTTGCCCATGATTCTCCTCCCGCGGATTCGGATGTCGGCATGACTGTATCGCGCCGGCTGCCATTCTGTTGATTCAAAGGTCAAAACACGCCAATCCCGAAATTGGACGTCCTTCTCGGAGGACTTCTGCTGCTGCCCCGGAGCCGCAGCCTCGGCAGATTCACATGGGGCCCCATGAATGACTGGCCCGGGAAACCGTCCAGTCTCGGCGGGCGAAAAAAAAACCGGCCAACAGGCCGGTTTTTCACTGCAGTGCAGGCTTCAGTAGCTGTTGCGACCGCCGCCATAACCACCACCGCCGCCGCCACCGGTGCGCGGTTCCATCGGGCGGGCTTCGTTGACGACCATGCCACGACCGTCGATCACCTTGCCGTTCAGGCCGGCGATCGCCGCCTGGGCTTCCGCGTCATTCGACATTTCCACGAAGCCGAAGCCCTTGGAGCGGCCGCTGTCGCGGTCCATCATGACCTTGACCGATGTGATCGAGCCAAACTCGGAAAAGTATTGTTGCAGGGAGTCGTCGTTCACCGAGTAGGAGAGGTTGCCGACGTAAAGTTTCTTGCCCATTTTGGGGCCTTTCAAAAAATGCTCATGCGTTCAAAAGCAAACGCGCAAAGCGGGAGACTGATGGTTCTGTTGACAGAACCGATCGCTAGTGAGATTGGGTGGCCTGGATGGCTGAAGCGATCGGCCAAGAGGGTGCACAGGCGGGGATCAAGGTGCGGCAGACCGTGTCGAACAACTGGCGCCGCACAGGCAAGCATCCTGTAACTGCCCCTCAATTTTACTCCCTGCCGCAAAACGACGCTGGCTGACCGCGATTCACGGCCGTGAAGATGCCCGGCGCGGCAAGCACAGCGCAGTCCCGCCGGTCGTTCTCGGCGGCCCTCACGCGCCCAGGCGCATCACCTGTGAATGTCGGTGGCAGGTGACAAGGTGGTCGTTCACCATGCCGCAGGCCTGCATCAGGGCGTAGCAGATCGTGGAGCCCACAAACTTGAAGCCGGCCTGACGCAGCGCCTTGCTCATCGCGTCGGACTCCGGGGTTCGCGCCGGAATTTCAGTTATTGCACGGCGCTGGTTCTGAATCGGCTTGCCATCGACGAAGCGCCACAGAAAGTCACCCAAGGTCTGCCCGCGCGCCTGCAGCGCCAGGCAGGCCTTGGCGTTGCCGATGGTTGCGGCGACCTTCAGGCGGTTGCGCACGATGCCGGGATTGGCCAGCAGTTCAGCCACCTTGTAGTCGTCATAGCCAGCGATCGCCTCAGCCGAAAATTGATCGAAGGCGAGGCGGTAGCTTTCGCGCTTCTTCAGGATCGTCGACCACGACAGGCCGGCCTGCGCGCCTTCCAGGATCAGCAGTTCGAACAGCGCGCGGTCGTCCTTCAGCGGCACACCCCACTCGGTGTCGTGGTACTCGCGGTACAGGTCAAAACCCTCGCACCAGGGACAGCGTTTCATCGCACTCCTTCGTTCTTGCTCAGTCTGTCGTTCGGGAGGCATGCAGGCGTCTGCGTCACGAATCGATCAAGTCCTGCCGAATATCGCTGACCCGGGACACACCGGTCAGGGACATGGCGACTTCCAATTCACGCTTGAACGTGGCCAGCAGGTCCTGCAGCCCGCTTGCGCCAGCGCCCGCCATGGCCCAGATCCAGGGCCGGCCGATGAGCACGCCGCGCGCGCCCAGCGCGATCGCCTTGAAGACGTCCACACCGCTGCGCACGCCGCCATCCATGTAGACCTCGAGCCGCTCGCCCACGGCGCTCGCGATCGCGGGCAGCTTCGAGATCGTCGATGCCACGCTGTCGAGTTGGCGACCGCCGTGGTTGGAAACGATCACGCCATCCACGCCAACGGCGGCGGCAGCCAGCGCATCATCGACTTCCAGAATGCCTTTGAGCAACAGCTTGCCGGGCCAGTTCGCGCGCAGCCACTCAATGTCGGTCCAGGTCACCGAGGGGTCAAACTGCGCATCGATCCAGGCCTTGAACGAATTGAGATCGGAGGCGTTGGGCACCAGGCCCGCCAGGCTGCCGAAGGTGTGGGGTTTGCCGCCAAGCGCGACATCCGCGATCCAGCCCGGCCGTGCCGCGAGTTGGCGCACCTTGCCCAGCTTGCCGCGCAATGAACCGGTCAGCATGCCGTTGCGCGTGTCGCGGTGGCGCATCCCGGCAACCGGCAGATCGACGGTGAAGACCAGGGTCGCGCAACCGGCCGCAAGCGCGCGTTCCAGCAGCGACTTGACCGCGATCCGGTCCCGGATCATGTAGAGCTGAAACCAGAACGGCTTGCCCGCCGCCGCTTGCACCTCGGCCAGCGAGCAGATGCCCACCGTCGACAAGGTGAAGGGAAGCCCGGCTGCATTGGCGACGCGCACCGCCTGCGCTTCGGCGCGGCGTGCCATCATGCCCGCCAGTCCGATCGGCGCCAGCACCACCGGCATGCTGACCGGCTTGGCCGCCAGCGTGGACGAGGTGTCGATGCGGGAGACATCGCGCAGCACGCGCTGCTTGAGGCGTATCTTGCCGAAGTCCGCGACGTTGGCCGCCAGGGTCAGCTCGTCGTTGGCGCCGCCGTCGATGTAGTCGAACAGGAAGCGCGGCAAGCGCTGCTGCGCCCGCATGCGGTAGTCCAGCGCGGTGGCTGGAAGAAGGTCCAGGGGCTGTCCCATATTGCGTTCCTCGCTTCAGATTTCGATTGCGCGTTGCGGCGCTCGTCCACCCCATCGCTTTCCAGGCTGGTGGTGCGTTGTCGGCGCGATCATGGCGCAATCTTGCGTTTGAGGGTCTGCGCGATCGGCTGCGGCAGATTGGCCAACGATTGCAGGATGTGCGGCAGCACGCGCAGCTTCAGTCCGGCCAGCGTCGGCGGCACGATGGCCTCGATCAGGTGCGGGCCCGGCGTGCGCAGCGCGTGCTCCAGGGCGGTCACGAATTCCGCGGTCGTGGTGGCGCGACGCGACGACACGCCCATGCCCTCGCCGAGGCGGACAAAGTCAAGCGGCGGCGTGCGCAGGTCGAGCTGCGCCTTGGCCTTGTCGCCCACGTTGCCAGCGCCCACCCGCTGCAGCTCGATGTTGAGGACGGCATACGAGCGGTTGTTGAAGATGATGGTGACGACATCGAGCTTCTCGCGCGCCATGGTCCACAGCGCCTGGATCGTGTACATGGACGACCCGTCGCCCTCGAGCGCAATCACCTTGCGCTTCGGGCAGGCAATCGCAGCGCCGACTGCGCCGGGCAGACCCTGGCCGATGGCGCCTCCGGTGATCGTCAGCACGTCGTGGCGCGGCGCGCCCGCCGTGTACATCGACAGCATGAGCCCCGAGGTGATCGCCTCGTCCACGATGATGGCGTTCTCCGGCATCATCTGCCCGATCGCCTTGCACACCTTGTCGGCAGTGAACTTGCCACGCGGCAGGCCCGGGCGTTTGAGCGCCTGCAGTGCCGGCGTTGCCTGTTCCGCGCCCACGGCCCGGCAGAGTTTGTCCAGGCTTCCCAGGACGTCCTGCCTGATGCTTGCCAGTTCGAGCAGCTCGCAGCCGTCGGGCACCAGATAGCTCTTCTTGCCCGGATAGGCAAAGAACGCAACCGGTGCCTTGACGTCGACCAGAATGAGGTGCTTCAGGCCGTTCATCTGCACCGAAGCGAGCTCGGCCAGGTAGGCCAGGCGCTCGACCGGCGGCAGGCCGGCGCCGCGCTCCAGACGGGTGGGGAAGGTTTCGGCGAACAGCTTGGCGCCGGTCTTGGCCGCAATGCGTGCCATAGCCATCAGCGCCGGTGCGCGCAGCGCGCGGCCGCCCAGCAGGATGGCCGACTTGCCCCCGCTCTGCAGCGCGCTGGCAATGGCCGCCACGGTGGCGTCGGCGGCCGCGCTCGGCGACACCAAAGTGGGCGCGGGCGCGGGCACACCACCCTCGCCCCACGACACATCGGCCGGCAGGATGAGCGTGGCAACCTGACCGGGCGGGCCCATGCAGGCTGCAATCGCCTCGGCCGCATCGGTGCACAGCGCCTCGGTGCTGCCGGAGGTGCGCACCCATGGCGACACATTGCGTGCCACCGTTTCGATGTCCGACTGCAGCTGCGAGTCGTACTGCGTGTGGTAGGTGGCGTGGTCCCCCACGATGTTCAGGATCTGCACCTTGCCCTTGCGCGCGTTGTGCAGGTTGGCCAGGCCGTTGCCCATGCCGCAACCCAGGTGCAGCAGCGTGGCAGCGGGCTTGTCGGCCATGCGCGCATAGCCGTCCGCCGCGCCGGTGGCCACGCCTTCGAACAGCGTGAGCACGGCCCGCATTTCGGACGAGGAGTCGAGCGCGGCCACGAAGTGCATCTCAGAGGTGCCCGGGTTGGTGAAACAGGTGGTGATGCCGGCATTGACCAGGGTCTGGATCAGGGCGGTTGCGCCATTGGACATGATGGTCTCCTCAGAGTTTTTGTTGGGTGATCGACCGCGCCGCAGCGCGCGCCGTCAGAATGCAGCCGGGCAGAAAGGTGCCCTCGAGCGAGCGCTTGCCCGACGCGCCGCCGCCGCCAAAGCCCGCGGCTTCGCCCACGCAATACAAGCCCGCCATAGGCTGGCCGTTGGCGTCGAGCACGCGGCTTTGCAGGTCGGTCTGCAGCCCGCCCAGACTCTTGCGCGTGATGAGCTGCGTCTGGATCGCCATGAACGGGCGGGCCCCGCGCAGCTGCAGCGGCGCCGGCTTGCAGGTGCGCATCTTGTCCGGACCCCAGTGGCGCGCGTGCTCGATGCGGCGGATCTGCTCGTCGTTGTGCAGTTTGTCCCCGAGCACGAAGTTCGCGTCGAACGCATCGGCCGTCTGCTGCAACACCTCGGCGCGAACGTCGTCGGTGCCGGCCAGGGCATTCATCTTGGCGGCCAGCCCGCTCAGCGTGTCGTCCACCAGGAAGTGGCGGCTTTCGGACACCATCTGCCGGACCAGGCGATGGTTGCCCAGCAGCGTTTCCTTCAGGAACATCAGCATCTGATGGTCGCGGATGCGCAGGTTGTGCTCGGCCCCCGACAAGGCCATCTCCTTGATCGCGATGCGCCAGTTCAGCAGGTGCCAGACATAGGGCTTCTCCTGGGCCGCGACGCGCTGGCACAGTGTGTGGGTGTCAAAGCCGACCACCAGCGGTTCCGGCCCGATGCGCCGGCCGGTGTGGTCCAGCCAGAGCGCCGACTTGCAAGGGATGAGGGACAGGCCGTGGCCGTCGAAATGGGGCTTCGGGTGCGGCACGCCGGCCGCGTAGTTCCACATCTCGCCGGCATGGGTGATCCGGCCGCCCAGGCCGGCGACCAGGTGGTGCAGCTTGCCGCTTGCGTACGGGTGCGCACCATTGAGCATGGTGGCGGGCATGGGGCGGCTCTTGATCCAGTTGGCGCGGGTTTCTTGCAGGCTGCCGTTAATGCCCCCCATGGCCAGCACCACCACGTCGGCGGCCAGCTGCACGGTCTGGCCGTTCGCATGGTTGACGGCATGGGCGCCCGATACGACGCCGCCGGTCGACTCCAGCGCCACCACTTCATGCTGGTGCAGCAGCGTCAGGCGACTGCCGACGTTTGCCTGGTGCATCAGCTCGATCATGCGCTTTGTAAGCCGCTGCGACGTGCCCCACACCACGTGGTAGCGCGGCAAGGTGTTGCCATTGCCCTGCATGCCGCGCTCGACCCAATTGACCGCCGGCATGAACGAGAGGCCACTCGCGACAAGCCAGTCGTACACCTGTTCGCGTGAGTGCTCCACGTAATAGGATGCCCACTGCCGCGGCAGCACATCGTCCGGTCCGAGTTCGCCAAAGCGCAGCCAGTCCCGCAGGGCGATTTCCGGCGAGTCCTTGAGCTTCATGCGCCGCTGCACCGGGGTATCGACCAGGGCCATGCCGCCAAAGGCCCACAGCGCGAGCCCGCCCAGGCGCTCGGGCGCGTCGCGGTCTACCAGGGTCACGCGCTTGCCCGCGCGCAGGCACTCGACGGCCGTCACAATGCCGGCCAGGCCGCCGCCGATCACCAGCACGTCGGATTGAATGTTTTTTTCCATCTCGGTTGTCTCCTCATCCATCATCGCGCACATCGCCACCCGTACGAGCTGGCGTGCGGACAATCGTAGTTGAATTTGGCCCGGGTCAGTGCAGCCAGCGTGACGGCGGCGTCGAGCCGTCAAGACAAGAAAAGCCCCGGTTTCACTGGGAAACAAGGGCTTCGGTGGGGAGTGCCAGGACTTGTGTGGATGGTGGAAAACGGTTTCTTCGCGGTAGGCATGGTCTTGCACGAACGCGTCTCAGGTGGATTTTCCCGCTGACAGGGAAAGTCATGTGCCACATCAGGGGACCTTAAGGGTTGCATGATGCATGCCTGAACCCAATCAGATCAGGTCTCCAGGTTTCCGCTGGCAAGACGCCGTCCCGACTCGGCATCGAACAGGACGCAGCGGTTTCCTATGAAGTCGAATGACACGGCTTCATTGACCAGGAAATCAATGGCACCGAAAACAACCGAGGTGAGAAATTGCTCTCCGACCTTGATCTTGACTATGGTCTCCATCCCGGACGGGAGGGTGGAATAGACCATGGCGCCAATCGCGCCCCCGGTTCCTATTCTGAGGTACTCCGGCCGCACGCCGAGCACGACCGTCTGGTCCTCGCCTAACGTCACGCTTCCCGAGCCAGGCGTGAAGCTGAGGCTCATTGCGGCGGCCTCGATCTTGATCGAGTCGAGGTCGACGCTGCGCACGGTACCAGCGATGAAATTCATCGTGGGATTACCCACAAAATCGGCGACAAAGATATTGGCCGGTTCGTTGTAGATTTCGAGCGGCGGCGCGTACTGCTGGACGCGACCCTCTTTCATGAGGCAGGTGCGCGTTGAGAGGGTCATGGCCTCGAGCTGGTCGTGGGTCACGTAAACAAAGGTCGAACCTGTTTCGACATGGAGGCGCTTGAGTTCGGTCCGCATCTCCGTCCTGAGTTTGGCATCCAGGTTCGACAGGGGCTCATCCATTAAGAGGACACGAGGCGCGGTTGCCAGGGTCCGGGCGATGGCCACCCGTTGCTGCTGTCCACCGGAGAGTTCGCTTGGATAGCGCTTGCTGAACTGCTCGATCTTGAGGGTTGCGAGGAGTTCGGCGACACGTGCCTTGATGCGCGCACTGTCCCATTTGAGGTTCTCGATCCCAAAGGAGATGTTCTTCTCCACCGTCATGTGTGGCCATAGAGCGTAGTTCTGGAAGAGGAAGCCGACGTCCCGCTTGTCCGGTGGGACGTCAATTCCTCTCTCCGAGGAAAAGACGGTCTTCCCGTCGATGATGATCTCGCCTTCGTCCGGACTCTCAAGGCCCGCGATCATCCGCAACGTCGTCGTCTTTCCGCAGCCCGATGGTCCGAGGAGTGTGACAAAGGCGCCGTCCTGGATGTCCAGGTCCACCTGGTCTACGGCGACGAATTTGCCGAAGCGCTTGGTGACGACCCGCAGGGTTATTGATGGCATATCAGCCTCCGATGCCTTTGTCCAGCGAAGCCCCGGTGGCCTTGTTGAGAGCCCAGTTGAACCCCAGGACGACCAGTACGATGAGGAGGTTTATCGCATTGGCGTACTGGTTCCAGCCCTTCTCGTTGTATTGGAAGAGCATGGTGGTCAGGACGCGGTTGGCGGGGACGATGAGGATCACGAAGAGGGCGAGCTCCCGCATGCAGGAGATGAAGGGCAGCATGTACCCGGAAAGAAAACTTGCCTTCTGGATGGGGAAGATGATGCGGACCATGCGTTTCCACCAGGGAATGCCCAGCATAACGCCGGCCTCCTCGATCTCCCCCGAGAGCTGGAGCATGGCGTTGGTTCCTGCGCGTGAGGCAAAGGGCAAGTACTTTACGGCGCCTACCATGACCAGGAGGGCGAAGGTGCCATAAAGCGGTGGCAGGAATAGGACAGGCTTAGAAAACAATGAGAGGTAGATCGCGCCAAAGGCCATGGAGGGCATCAGGTAGGGAAAGAAGGCCAGGTTGCTCACAAAAGAGGTCAAGGCCGTGCCCCGCCCCCGCACGATTGCGTAACCCGCCAGACCACCAACCGTGCCCGCCACCAGGGCGACCACCAGCGAGAGCCTGATGCTGTTCCAGAGGCCGATCCAGATGTACTTGTTGAGCAGGATGCCCGGCTCGCCGCCACCGATGTCAACGCTTCCGGATCCGACCCAAAAGACGGTGGTCAAGTTCGTCACTGAGTAATCGCCAGGGGCCATGATGAAGGACTCGAGGGCAAAGCTAAGGAGAGGAAGGATCGACACCAGAGCGAGGAAGATCACGATGACGAGGGATACGGGGGTCCTGAACAAGCGCAGCTTGACCAAGGATATGTTCGAACTCTTGCCGGTCACCGTCGTAAAGGACTTGCGCGTTCCGACGAACCACTGATTGGCGGCCAGAATGATCGTGCCCATCAGGATCATGACGAGGGCAATGATGTAACCGTAGCCGGGATTGAGTCCGTTGAGGGTCCGGTAGAGTTGGGTCGTGAGGACCTGGAACCTCACCGGCGTCCCAAGGAATGCCGGCACGGCAAAAGAGCTCATGCAGCTTGAGAATACGAGCAGGAAAGTGGAGAGGACTGAGGGCGTCACGATTGGCAGGGTGACGCGCCTGAGTATTCTGAAACGGCTCGCCTTGAGCAGGGTCGCCGCTTCCTCAAGATTGGCGTCCATATTGCGCAGGATGCCCCCAATGAGGATGTAGGCGAAGGGCGCGTAGTGCAGGCCCTGCACGATCACGATCGGGAAAAAGCCGTAGGCGAACCAGTCGGGAGTCTCAATGCCTGTGAGCGCTGTAAAGAGTCCGGTTGCGCCACCGACCAGGCGGTTCTTGAAGAAATTGATCCAGGCCATGGCCAGGGTCCAGGAGGGAAGGACGTAGGGGAAGATGAAGACCACCGAGATGAAGGACTTCCATCGCAGGTCACTCCTCGTCACGAGCCAGGCGAGGACGCCGCCGAGAAGAATGGCGATGAGGCAACTGGCCAGTGCGGTCAGCACTGTGTTCCACAAGGGGGTCCAGAAGAGATTCTGGCTTGTCAGTCCCGACAGGAATACCTTTTTCCAGTGGAAGAGGGTGTAGTCGCCTGGCTGAGTGCCCTTGACCGTCATAACCTCCGAGGGGTGAACCAGGAAAGTGTCCCAAGCCAGTGAGATGAGGGGAACGAGGGTTAGAAAAAAAAGTGAGACCGCGAGGAGGACAAGTATGAGGTTGTGCGGCTTCCTGATGAAGGACGCAGCTCGATTGCCCAGTTTCATAGCGGATTATTGCGTCGGGATGGCGGTTGCGGTTTTGCCCTGTCACCCCGAAGCGAGGGCATTGCAGCGCTGCGGTAGGGGGATCCCGTCAGTAGGAAACATTGTTAATGAATTCTTCCACCTCGGCCCGGTTTTCAAAAATAAACTTCGGATCCTCACGAACGAGCCTGGGTGCCCACCAGGCCATCGGTTTGTCATCCGGGTCGACAGGGATGGTCGGGTTGGAGGAGTAGGAGCCGACATCCACGGCCCAGGGAGCGAACCCCTCCTTTGAAAGGAGGTACTCAATGAAAAGCTTGGCGGCATTGGGGTGGCTGGCGTTCTTCGTGATGTGGATGAAGGCCGGATAGAGGAAGCCGGCGAAGGGCTGGACGTCGGGCATGGGCATGAGGGCCAGATTCTTTTTGGCGTCAAAGCGAGTCTTCGAATAGACAAAGAGCCCCATGGTCGTGGCGGGCTGACCCTTGACGCCGATGTTCTCGCTGATCGTCGTGTCGCTGTTGCCCAGAATGAGACCGTTGCGGAAGAACATCTTGATCCACTCGTAGCCGGCGTTCGGCGCGGTCAGTTTGAGCTTCTTGCCGTAGAGATCACTGTAGGCCTTGTCGAGCTTGGCGGCCCACACCGGCGAGGTGATCATGGTGAGGAAATTGGCGTTGACCCCCTCGAGCTTGGGATCCTTGAACTGGACGAGACCCTTCCACTTGGGCTCGGTCACTTCCCATACATTTTTGATGACGGGGGTCTTGACCTTCGAACTGTTGAAGATGAAGACCTTGTTGATGTACTGGAAAACGAGCGGGTTCTGGTACTCCTTGGGTATGACGTTTTTCATCGCGTCAGGCACGTAATTGACGAGGTAGCCCGTGTTGAGGAGCTGGCCGTAAACGCGGCCAGAATCCTGGGAAATCACGAAGTCTGCACCGACGATACCGCCGCCCACTTCTTTGCTCACCTTCTCGATAAGCTCCCCGTCCTTGAGGTTCGAAGCCTCGACTTTGATTCCATACTTCGCCTCGAAAGTCTTGGCGGCACCGGAGATGCGCGAGGTGATCGAGTAGACGACAACCTTGCCCTCGGCCTTTGCGGCGGCGACGAGTTTTTCGTTGCCCGCAGGTGAGACCTGGGCTACAGCACTTCCAACAACAAGGCCGCCGATGACCAGGATACCAAGGGCTTTGTTCACACTGTCCTCCAGACTGAAGCAACGCTGACGCAGCGCTCGGGATGGGAAATTCAAACGCATGGAGAAAGTATGACATACCCGCATCTGGCAAGCGTGCAGCTCAAGTGGCTGTGGATGATATAAAGGAATCGGCGGAAGAGGGCGAGTCCGCGCGCTTGAATATATTGTTTGCTGTTGAAAAGATCAGAGAGTCGCTTGTTCCCATGAGAGCCGTCTGCTCTGAGGATTCACTTGTTGCGGTGGTTCAGCTGGACGCGGTTGCTAAGAAGTTTGGCCAGACAGAAAAATAGGAAAAGCCAAGTGCCAGCAGTTCAAAATGATTTATCCGAAGCAGGTGCAATTAGTCCCCAAAAGTTTCAATTTTTTCGGGTGACCCAGGTTAGAGGCGACGCGACCGGGAAGGGAAGAAGGTATACGTCGCTCTAACGATATCTAGGTGACATTAAAGGTCACTAACCCACGTCAAACAAGAGGCAATACAGAGGCAAAAAACAAGAAACCCGCTGAGTTCAGAGAAATATTCAATAAAATCAACGGGTTGTATTTCATGCGAGGGTGTCGTTCACATCATGCCTGCTAACCCGCATGAATGCTATCTTCCGCCAATAATCTATAAAAATATGCCCCTAAATATGCCCCCAAAGTCAAAAGACTAGGGGGTCAAATTGAAGCGTTACCAGCCTAAATTTTAACAGTCGGGTGCCTCTTTGGGACCGTCACACAAAAACAACAAAGCCCGGCACTCGGTGCGCTTGCGCTGGGGGCATGTGTGCCGGATCAGGTCAGGCGGCCGCCGTGCCGCGCTAACACCTGCCTGTCACGCGAAAATCACCAGTCCCAGTGGCAGAACAACAAATATAACCAAAAATCGGATACACCTTGTTTCCGATTTTGTTCTGTCCTGCAGGGTGGAGAAGGATTTTTGCCCACCTTCCGGGCCGTAATCATTTGACGTTTGCATCCTCCAGGCGGCCCTGGCCGAGTGATCGAGGCATGGGTAGTGGCGAAGCTCTGACAGTATGCGCCGGTATGGCCGCCGGGTTGTTTTTCAGTAATTTCTGGACATTGATCTCCACCCTTGCTTAAAAATCGCGGGGACAGCGGGGACAAATGGCGAATGTGCTTGTAACCCGTTGTCAAGATTGAATAAAACTGTCCCCATTACGAGCGGGGACAAACCACTTTTTCATGGGGACACTGGGGGCAGCCATTTCCATTGGGGTTTGCGGCCGTCCGGCCGTGCTGTAGTTTGGTGTCTGGTGCTCACAAAAGCCAGCTTTTGCCGCGAGGTTGAAAACCTGCAGCCCGCCGCCCAAACGCGGCTTGGTGGCGCTCACTTTGGCCAAAAACGGCAAGTACTCATAGATCAAGTCCAAATATTGCCGGTGTTATCCGGTAGCAACCCGCAAGTCCTATTCCGGGAAGACGTGGCTTGCAGTCAAAAGATCGCCCCTTATCGGGTATCAGACAGCCATGCGCCAACAATACGCGGGCCACCGCCTTGTAATCAAAACCGTTGCAAACTTCAGTCTTGAAGGTTTCCGCCAAGATGAAGTATTCAAAGCTCACGCCTTCACCCAGCGCCGCTGGCATCCGGTCGCCAAGCGCTGCTCCTAATTGCGAATTGCTTTTGATGGGTTCGCCCTCCTCGTTCACCATGCGCCGCACACCTGCCCGGTTCAAAGTCTTGGAGGCATGGTCATCGCTGCCCCGGTGCCACACGGCAAAGCGGCCCTCAGCGTTGAGTTCCAAGAAACGCCGCACTTGCCGCAGCATGGTCACAACTTCACCATTGCCGATGCCACCACGGGCAGCCAGCCAGGCATGGAAGCAAGAACGGGCGGCCCGCTCGCTCTCGCCCGTTGGCCAGCCGGTCAGGCCCGCCGCCGTGGCCATCTCGCCGGCTGCGCCCACCAGTGCAAAGCGTGCTCCCACTCGCTCAACCTGCCCGCTGCAATTCTTGGGGATCATCGATTGCGCCAGTATGTTGGATGCGCTGCGAATGCCCGCCTTCAGCGTGTCGGCATGTTCGGTCAACCAATGCAGCCACGCGCGTCCGGTGGCACCGTACACCGTTTGGGCTTGCCCGGTGACGTGCTTGGCAAAGGCAGCACCGCTTTCGATGCCGTGCAGGTTTTCAAAAGCACCAAGCCCGGCGCCTGCATCGACCGGAATGTCGGCCATGCGCACCTCCTGCCCAGTGCGGGTGCGCTTCATACCCTCGGCCATGTGGTCAGACAAGCCCAGTTCACCAGCGGAAAGAAACAGCAACCGCCATGCTTGCCGGGCGCGGGGTGCACCGGTGCGGGTGGCTCGGGCCTTGCCTTGTTCGTTGGCCAGCATGTAAGCGCATTCCCCCGCTGTCTTGGGATCGATCTGTGCCAACTCATCCAGGATAAGCAGGCAGTCGCTATGCTGCGCGGCCGTGGCCTCTAGGGCGTTGTCGGTGCTGCGCCACCGCTGCAAATAACTGGCGCCACCGTACACACTGGCGGCCAGCTTCAATGCCGTGGTTTTGCCACTAGATGAATCACCCCGGTAATGAAACCCGCCGGACTCCATACCCGCCGGGCGCAGCAGTGGCCCGGCAAAGGCACATGCCACCGCAAAGGCCAGGCGGGAATTGCCCACACACAAGGCGCCTACACGCTCGCGCCATTGGTCAGCCGTGCCCTTGCTTCGAAATGTGTTTTCAACGGCGTTGTCAGACTGAAACACGATGCGCTCGGCATCGTCGCCGATGGTTTCACGGGGCAGCACAAAAGCCCTGCCATGCCAGCCGATGCGGTCGGTACAGCTTGCAAATTCATTAGGGGCTCGGGTTTGGATGTACTGGGTCAACATTGTGCGGGCACGGGGCGTGGTGGCAATGCGAAGGCCCATGTTCAACAGCGTGGCCCGGTACTCACCGCCGTCAGCACTCAACATGCGGGCGGGCATAGCCCAGGTCTTGACATGCCCTAGCGGATCGGCAAAGGCCAGCAGGTAACCCCAGCCGCTGCCGTCCTGGTCGCGGGTCAATGCTTCCACATCCAAACGGCTGCAAAGCCATTCGGGCGGCTTGCGCTTGCCGTTCTGGTCGGCACCGCAAAACCACACGCCGGAATCGTCAACCGTGAAGGGATCGAACATGCGTTCACGGTTGCTGCCGACGGGCGCTTGGCTGCCCCGATGGGCATCGATGGCGACCTCGATACATGCCCGAACCGCATCAAGCCCGTCGGCTTGGTGCAAATCATTGAAGTCGCTGCCGCCAGGCGGCAAAGGTACTGGGAACACGGCCAGCCCCCGCACGGATCGCGCCGCCTCCGTGGCCTTGTCGCGGCCGGGGTTGTGACCGGTGCGCTCTTGGGTGCCGGTGTCATCATCACCGCAGATCATGATCAGGGCGGTTGGGTGTGCCTGGTGCAGGGCGTGGGTCACCTGCGCCAGATTGCCTGCATCAAAGGCACATGCAGTCGGGCGGTTTGTTGCCTCATGCACGCTGGCGGCCGTGGCGTAGCCTTCAGCCACCAGCAGCACCGATGCCCGCGTCGAATCGCCGATCATGTGCCAAAGACCCGATTTACGGCCACCGCGTTGAAACAGCTTATCTGGCCCGCCGCCGGATGACGGTTCTGGGGCGATGCGTTGCACGTTCCACAGTTTGCCGGTGGTATCGCGCATTGGAACCAGCAGCACGCCATCAGATGTGATCCTCACACCGTACGGCTTCACGCCTTTGCGGGTCAGGTAGCCACTGTGCCCAGCCTCGCTGGCAGCGTCCCAGATTGTCTTGGCTTCATCGCTGGTGGCCGCGTGGCATGCTGCGGTTTGCTCGGATTCAAGCCGTGCCAGGTTGGCGCGTTCTGCGGCCAGCTTTGCTGCCGCTACCGGATCGAGCGGGCTGGGTGCCTGATCTGCCATTGGCAGAGTGAAGCCATGTTCTTTGGCCAGGTGCAACAGCGTGCCGATGCCAACACCGCCATCCTGCTTGATGCTGCACCAAGTTGAGCGGGTCGCCCTCGGGTCGAAGTCGTGCGGCGTCGATGCGCTCCATTCGGTAAACAGACTGCGGCCGGTTTCGTCGGGGAATTCGCTCTTGACGGCCATGCCCATGCGTACCCATGAATCACGGCTCAGGTTGGCTGGGATGTGTTGAAGTGCGGTCCGGATCAGGTCAGGGCTTTTGGCTGTTTCCATGGGATGGAAAATAGATCGGACGGGGTGGGCAGGCGGCGTGAGCTCGACGGATGTCGAGTTGGGGTGGGGCTGACTTGACCATCATTCGCCCTTGTCACCATCGCTGCAATCGTCGTGGCTTTGCCGCTTGCGGACAGCGTGGTAAGCACTCATGATTGCTCAGCCGCTTGGATGCGCTCGGCAATCCATTGATCAATCTTGGATGCTGGCCAACACACGGCTCGGCGGCTCAGTCTCATCGGGCGCGGGAATTCTGGCGGGTTGCGATTGAACATCTCGTAAATCGCGGATTTTTTAAGCCCGACACGTGCCACCACGGCGGGCAGGCGCAGCAGGGTCTCAGTGGATGGTGCGGATGGGTTGGCTTGAACTTTCATATTTTTCCTTGCGTTGAAAACGTTAAAAATGGAACGCTCGGTGGTTAAAACTCCCTTTGCAACTTAACGCGCGGATGTCTGACCAAAGCGATGAGGCACCGGATTCGTTGTTCGCCACCATCCATATACGGTTGAAGCGCAAGTCCTATTTGTCCGGCTCAAAAGCCCCCGGCTCTGGACAGCCTGCTGGTGGTGTTGCCGAGGTGTTTGATCTGGTTTTGAATGGGTCAAGCCGGCGTAGAAGCGCTTTTGAAGACCACGATCGAGACGGCTGAGGCCATCGCGGCGGGGAAGAAGGCCGATTTGCATCGCGTCATTGTTGACACCACGGTGTCCGAGAAGGCCATTGCCCAGGGGTGGTCACCAGCCCAGCAAGACTGCCGTGCGGGAGTGCAGCGCCCCTGTTTGGACGCTAGGGTGTTTCTTCATGCTGTTAGGTGCTCTGGCAGCGTAACGGATCGGCTGGCGACACAGCATGCGTGACAGACGTGCTGGCAGGAGAACCAAAATTCGACGACTGGCGTATCGACTGGGGCTCGCAGAAAATCAATGTACCGGGAACCTGACCGTCGCCAGCGACTTTTAGGTGCCCCAAGCCGACATCGGGGATCGTGTCGAGCGGCCGTTCGCAGGCACGGTCAAGACAGTCAAAGCGGACACACAGATTTCGGTTTCGCTTTCCGTGGCCTGGCCGACTTCAGTGCGGTTTTCAGAGACGTTAACCACAGATTGCTTGCTGGTAGTCCAATCGGGCAAGGATGGCTGTGTTTAATCATTGGGGGCTAATTTTGAGGCGGCAAGAAATGTCCGGTACACCTAGCGTATAGTCATTCCGAAATTTAGAACAGTTTGGGTTCGGAAACTTGATGAAGCTGACACGGACACCCATGACGACGAAAATTCACCAACTTGAGTCCGAGGTTCATCGGCTGAACGTCGAGAACAAGCGGCTCAAAAGGATCCTGGCTTTTGAAGCCAACACATTAGCCGGCGAGTTGCTGGAGGGCGAAGAGCGTCTGGACCAAGCCCACCGGGATTTGCGTTCAGTCCTGAACAACATGCCGGCCATGATCGGCTACTGGGACAGGAATTTGCGCAACCGCTTCGGCAATACGGCCTACGTCGAATGGTTCGGGGATGCCGCAGCTTCAATGACCGGAAAACACCTCCGTGAGGTAATTGGCGAAGAGCGGTATCAACTCAACTTGCCTTACATAGAAGCTGCACTGCGAGGTGAACTTCAGGAGTTTGAGCGCGCCATCCCAACGTCCGATGGCAAACAGGTGCGCCATACACTGGCACGGTACATACCGGACATTTCTGATGGCGAAGTGCAAGGGTTCTACGCCATGGTGAGCGATGTCACATCCCTCAAGCAAACAGAAACGGCAGTGCGGGAAAAAGACGAAAAATTGAATGGTCTCTACGAGTTGTCGCGACTCGGTATTGCGATGGCCAACATGAGCGGAAGATTCGTGGAGTTCAATGCGGCATTTTGTGTCATCTGTGGTTACGAAGCGCAAGAGCTAAAAGCCCTGGATTATTGGAAACTGACACCAGAGAAATACGCGGCAAGTGAGGCGATCCAGCTTGAGACCATAAGGCGAACCGGCCACTTCGGTCCCTACGAAAAGGAATACATCCGCAAGGACGGCAGCCTGATTCCCTTATCGCTCTCGGGTGTCCTGATCACTGGCAAGGATGACCAACCGTACATCTGGTGCATCGTGGAAGACATTAGCGAGCGCAAGCGGGCTGAGGCGGAAGTGCGAGAAAGTGAAAAATCGCTGAATGAAGCGCAGACAATGGCGCAGATCGGGTCTTACATCACAGATCTCAAAACCGGAGTCTGGAAAGCATCTCCAGCACTGGAGCAAATATTTGGTATTGATTCTTCCTTTGTTACCAATATCGAAAACTGGGGCAAACTCATGGCGCCCGGCTATGAGAAGAAGATGCTGGACTATTACCAGAGCGTTGTCCAGGGCGACGGGAAGTTCAACATGGACTACGAGATCATCCGGCCCTGTGATGGTCAAACGCGCTGGGTCGCCGCGTTGGGGCAATTTATCTATGACGCAGATGGTACCCCCGCCTTCCTTAAAGGCACGATTCAGGACATCACCGAGCGCAAACTGGCGGAGCAGCAAATCCGCAAGCTGGCCTTCTTTGATTCGCTGACCGGCCTGCCCAATAGACGGCTGCTGATGGACCGTCTGCAACACGCACTGGCTTCCAGCGTTCGTCGGCAGCAGTATGGCGCGCTGATCCTGATTGACTTGGATAATTTCAAGAACATCAATGACACGCTCGGGCACAAGCAGGGGGATCTATTCCTGCAACAGGTTGCGCAACGTCTAGAGGCCTGTGTGCGGGACTCTGACACGGTCTCCCGGTTAGGCGGCGATGAATTCGTCGTGCTGCTCGAAGACCTGGGTGAGGATGCGCTGCAGGCCGCCAGTCAGGCCGCCGTGGTGGCCGAAAAGGTTCGGCTCCAGTTGAGTCGCTATTACGAACTCGGTTACTGGGCGCATAACTGCACGATCAGCATGGGCATTACCTTGTTTGGTGAGCATGTCGAGGAAGTCGATGACCTCTTGATCAGGGCCGATCTGGCCATGTACAAGGCCAAGGACGCGGGTCGCAACACCCTGTGCTTCTTTGATCCCGAAATGCAAATTGAAATTACGAACCGCGTGGCTCTTGAAAAGGACCTGCATGACGCGATCGTGCAAAAGCAATTCTGCATTTTTTACCAACCGCAGATTGATGGCGAAAATCGGATTGCTGGGGCGGAGGCGCTGCTGCGCTGGCAGCATCCGACACGCGGCTGGGTGTCGCCGACCGAGTTCATTCCGAAGGCAGAAAAGACGGGGCTAATCTTGCCACTGGGCAAATGGATGCTGGAGGCAGCCTGCACCCAGTTGGCGTTATGGGCTAATCACCCCCTCACGGCAAAACTAACATTGGCAGTGAATGTCAGTGCACGCGAATTCCATGGTGAGGATTTTGTTGATCAGGTCCTTGAAACGTTGAAGATCACAGGCGCTAAAGCGCATTTGTTGAAACTGGAATTAACGGAAAGTTTGCTTGTTGCCAAGGTGGAAGACTTGATTGGCAAGATGCACGCTCTCAAGGCAAGAGGCGTTCAGTTTGCGTTGGATGACTTCGGCACTGGCTATTCGTCGCTCTCTTACCTCAAGCGGCTGCCGCTGGATCAACTCAAGATTGACCAGAGCTTTGTGCGCGACATTCTGATTGACCCTGATGATGCGGTCATCGCCAAAATGGTAATTACTCTTGCGGACAGTTTGGGATTGACAGTCATAGCCGAAGGGGTGGAGTCGCAGGAGCAGCGCGATGCATTGGCGGTGATGGGATGCCGAAGCTACCAAGGCTATTTGTTCAGCCAGCCACTTCCGGCTCAGGACTTCCAGACGCTTGTGGCAGGGGTCTAAGACCGCGCTCAAGCGACTATGTGGACTAGCCGACTTTCAAATATTCATACGCATGAGGATGTGCAATCTGGAATTGCAGAGTACAAGATGAAGGTGTAGCATCCGATTTGTGCAACGCGGCCGAAGCGCAACCAAGTCGAATGATATTGAGGAACTTGGCGTTTGACTTCTGACGAAAATAAATTTCTTAACACCCGCTCAAGTCTTTGGAAGAAACTATATCTAAAGGTTGCTGTAGCAATTGCCTCATGAAACTGACATCAAAACTTGCTGCCAGCGGGATGCGATGCGGCAAGGAGTATTACGAAACGTCTCCAGGCGAACGCAAGGCACTGGCGTTGGACCACTACCCTGTTGTTCTGGCCCACAGCCACATGCGACAGTTGGATGGCTGTCCCGCAGCGTATTAGGGTCGCGCGAGAGGCATAGATAGAGCTTCGATACCGCGCACAAATCAGTTTTTGACAAGACGGGAGTCTGAGTTCCGGCTTCCGTTTTGTGCCCTTACCGGTCATCGGCGACCGTGTTGAGCGGACGTTCGCCGTTCGGTCAGAAAAGCTAAAGGAGCCATCCAATCCGCAGTTTCGTCTTCCTTGACACACGGCTGGCGCGAACGCGGTTATCCGCCTCACGCCGATTTCGATTGGATGGCTTCTCTTCGGTGGCGGATCCAGGTCATGGTGAAGTGGTGCTTTTGTAGCGGAAAAACAGCATTTGAAGCGTTTGAAAATCCAGCCCGCTTTGCGCCATGATCTGTTGCCAGCCAATGGGCTCCTCGATGTGGGCGTCAATCCACAAGCACAATTCGTCGAATTGCTTTTCGTGCGCCTCGGCGCTGCGCTTGGTGTTTCGGACCAAACCCATTACACGGTTCCTGGCGCAGCGAACGGCCTGGCTTGATGCCAGAGCCGTTCTTCAGGGCAGCACGGTATTCACAACGTAGCTCTTCTGAAAACCGTTTCCAGCGACGGTGACCAGATAGTGTTTGTCGTCGGCTCGCACATCGACTGTTGCGAACTGATTGTGATAACTCACATCATTGCCATAGGCGGCGCTTGATTGAAGGCCGATGTAGCTGATGCCATTGACCTGTTGGTAGCCACCGTCATGGTAATGCCCGGCGAAAACCGCCAGCACTTTGCCGCTTTTCTCCAGCAGGGTGCGAATATCGGCTGCGTTCCTCACGGTATGGACCGGTTCAAACAGCGCATCGACTTGTTCCGCTGGGTTCAGGAACTGATGTCCCAGAACGATGACGGGCAGCTTGTTTGCTTCCAGATCTGATTTGAGCCAGCTGACTTCGGATGCCGGGATGTTGGCATCGTCCCAGCGGTAACCGGCGCCGGGCGTTGCCGGCACACCGGAATAGGCATTGCCGTCGGCTTTGAAGCCAGCGTCAAGCACGACGAAGTGCACGCCGCCCTGATTGAAGCTGTAATAGGTTGCTCCGGCAGCAATGCCGGTATTGGTGATATGGGTCTGGTAGTCGGCCTTGCTCATTTGGTCGGTGTCATGGTTGCCAAAGACGTGATAGCGCGGCCCCTTGAATTGGCCCAATCTGGCTTCTGCGGCGTCAACAAACCCAACGGCAGCAGCCTTGCGCTGTTCATAGCCGAGCTTGCTGTTGACAGGGTTGTCGGTGTAGTCGCCGAGTTCGGCGACGAAGGCCACGTTGGCCTTGTTCATGGCGTGCGCGAAAGCCTCAATCTTCGCCAGGGCGCCGGTAAAGTAGCGGGCGTTGGCGTTGACGGTCATGACCGGCGCCTGGTCCGCTTTGTCGCACACATGGGTGTCGGTGATCAAGCCGAAACTGACAAGTTTGACTTCGGCGGCCTGGGCGGCGCCAGCGCAGTTGAAGGCGGCAGCGATGGCGAAGATGATTGCACTGGTTTTTTTCATGGGAATCCCTTGGAGAGTTGGTGCACGTGAGTACTGTTCTTGGACGGTCAAATGAGCTTGACACGGCGATAGCATCCCTCTATTTCGTGAAGTTTTGATGACGGTGCTGCAAAAAATGCGCATCCAACAGCACCCGTCTATGCCTTATCCTCGACCCCATGAAACCAAGCATCGTCGTCAATCAACGCAGCTATCAGCTTCCAAGCGCGCCCACGATCATCGTCTGCATCGACGGCTGCGAGCAGGAGTACATCAACCAGGCCGTGCAAGCCGGTGTCGCGCCGTTCTTCGCGGGCTTGGGCAAGTCCGGTACCGTGCTGTCAGCCGATTGCGTGATGCCTTCTTTCACCAATCCGAACAACCTGTCCATCGTGACCGGCGTGCCACCCAGCGTGCACGGAATCTGCGGCAATTTTTTCTTCGACCCGGAGCAAGCTGCCGAGGTGTTGATGAATGATGCGAAGTATCTGCGCGCGCCCACCTTATTGGCCGCTGTCGCCGATGCGGGTATGAAGGTCGCCGTCGTCACCGCGAAAGACAAGTTGCGTGGTTTGTTGGGCCATCAACTCAAGGGCGTCTGTTTTTCGGCCGAGCAGGCCGACCTGGCAAACCTGGTGGACAACGGCATAGCCGATGTGCTGCGAAAAGTTGGTTTGCCTTTGCCGTCGGTTTACAGCGCTGAGCTGTCGGAGTTCGTATTTGCAGCCGGCGTCATGCTGCTGGAAACGGCACGGCCTGATCTGATGTACTTGTCAACCACAGACTACGTGCAGCACAAGCACGCACCCGGCACCGCTGGCGCAAACAGTTTCTACGCCATGATCGACCGCTACCTCCAAAAGCTCGATCAATTGGGGGCAGTCATCGGCATTACCGCCGACCACGGGATGAACGCCAAGACCGATGCCTTGGGCAAGCCCAACATTGTTTTTCTTCAGGACATTCTGGACCGCGAAACTGGCATTGCACCGGCACGCGTGCTGCTGCCCATCACCGATCCCTACGTCGTTCACCACGGTGCACTGGGTTCCTATGCGACGGTCTACGCGGGGGTTCCCGAAGACGTTGCCGGCATCGCGCGCCTTCTTCAAGGCATCTCTGGTGTCGAGGAAGTGCTGGGCCGTGCTGCCGCCAGTCATCGTTTTGAACTGCCGCCTGATCGTATCGGTGACCTGGTGGTGCTGGGTGACCGTTTGACGGTCCTGGGCACTTCTGAAAGCAAGCACGACCTTTCGGGGCTGACGGTGCCGTTGCGCTCGCATGGTGGTCTGTCAGAGCAACGCGTGCCCTTGCTGTTCAACCGGGTGCTCAAACCTTTCAAGCGCACTGCGCTGCGTAATTTTGACGTCTTTGATATGGCGTTGAACTGCGCTGATTGATCTTCCCAGAATTCGAGTCAATTTCTTGCGTCATCGCGAGGCCCTGTCAAAAGCGTGATTGCGAGGAGCGCAGCGACGTGGCAATTCGTTCTGTTTGATTTCCCATGCTTGTCTTCAGTTTGTCACATCAGCATAAGAAAATGGAAGCGAAAGTTTTTGCCACCAAAAAATGCATACTAAGAAGCAACGACAAGCGGCCGATACCTGGGATGAAGCCGAGTGCAAGGCCGTCATTGCGCAACTATGGACCTTGCGCGAGAGCATGCAGGCGTATGAGCTTAGCTTGAAGCCCTTGTTGCAAGCCATTGATTCCTCCTACCAACTCAGTGCACGCAACCTGGCGCACTACCTGGCATTGCGGCACAGTGATCGGCGTGACCTGCAGGAGTGGCTGTCCCGGGTCGGCCTGTCGTCTTTGGGTAGGGCCGAATCTCACGTCATGGCCAATCTGGACAAGGTGCTGGGCATCTTGCACCGATTGACCGGGCAGCCCTGGGCGCCGCATTCGATCGACGAACCGGTTGGTATCAAGAGCAGCCATAAACTGCTCGAGCGCCATACCGCTGAACTGCTTGGTGTAGCGCCAAGTGAACGGGTGGTACGCATCATGGTGACGTTGCCGTCGGAGGCGGCAGGAGATTTTGGACTGATCAGACGCCTGGTTGCATCAGGAATGGACATTGCCCGCATCAATTGCGCGCACGACGGTCCGGTTCAGTGGCGGGCCATGGCAGGCCATGTGCGCCGCGCAGCGCGCAGCATGGGGCGACCGGTTCGGATCCTGATGGATCTGGGCGGACCCAAACTGCGCACCGGCTTGATCGCCTCGGAGGCAAGCGTCCTCAGGATCAGGCCGCTGCGCGATGAATTCGGGGTCGTTGTCACGCCGGCGCGTCTCGGGCTGCGCGTGGCAGGCTCGGCCAGGCTGGTCTCGGGTGCGGCCGTGCATGTCGGCGTCGATGCCCAGTGGCTTGCGCAATTGAAGGTCGGCGACCATCTTGATCTGAAGGACGCCCGCGGTGCCGAGCGCACGCTGGTGGTGGTGCAACAGGATGAAGCTGGGCTTCTCACCGAGTGCACGCATACCGCCTATCTGGTGCCAACAACAGAACTCAGGCGCCGCCGCGCGGGAACGCAGCAGGTTTGCGGTGGTTTAACCGATCTGCCTAGCCAAGATGGGACCTTGCACCTGGAACGTGGGGCCAGTATGCGACTGACCCGCGGAGCACTTGACGAACCGCCGCGTAAACGAAAGGGCAGGGCGCAGCGCGCGGTGCCCAGCGTGGCCTGCACCTTGCCCGAGGTCTTCGAGCAGGTCTGCGTTGGCGAACGAATCTGGTTTGACGATGGGCGCATCGGCGGTGTCATCAAGAAAATCGACCCGGCTTGGTTGGAGGTCGAAATCACCCATGCGCGCGATAGCGGAGAAAAACTGGCAGGTGACAAGGGCATCAATTTACCCGACAGCCAGCTACGTCTGCCAGCGCTGACCGAGAAAGATATTGAAGATCTGGTGGTCGTGGCGCAAATTGCCGATATGGTTGGCCTGTCGTTTGTGCAGCAGGCGTCCGATGTTGAAACGCTGCGCGCCAGGCTGCTGCAACTGGGCAAACCCGAACTCGGCATTGTGCTCAAGATAGAGACGCGACGTGCGTTTGAAAACCTCCCGGCACTGCTCTTTTCCGCGATGGCCAGCAAGACCGCTGGCATCATGATTGCGCGCGGCGATCTGGCGGTGGAATGCGGCTACGAGCGTTTGGCGGAAGTGCAGGAGGAAATTCTCTGGGCCGCAGAAGCCTCGCACATGCCCGTCATCTGGGCCACGCAGGTGCTGGAAACGCTGGCCAAAACCGGCTTGCCCTCACGCGCTGAAATTACCGATGCGGCCATGGGCGAGCGGGCCGAATGTGTGATGCTCAACAAGGGGCCGCATATCACGGAGGCGATGCGCACGCTGGACGACATCTTGCGTCGCATGCAGGATCACCAGTCCAAAAAGCGCCCCTTGCTGCGGGCGCTGCGGGCCTGGGCGATGCCAGGCTAAAGTCGCCGCCAACCTTCTACCTCTTGATCTGGTTCTTGTCTGTACGCCATTAAAGTTGCCCGTAAACTCATACAACAACAACCAGACTCGGACTCGGCAAAGACACTCGCCAGACTGGTGCTGGCACTGGAGTCGGAGGCAGACTTCCCGATCTCTGATATTTACAAACTTGATTTCGAGAGCTTTGAGTTGGCACTGAAGATTCTCAACGAGTGGCGGCTTGACCGTTACGCTAGCGGCAAAGTTCGTTTGTTCGACCTTTCTCTGCAGATGGCGGCGCTTTATCCGCGCCCCTGAATGCGCAACTTCAACCAAGCCACTTCGTCAGTCCATTTCCAAACTATCCCTGTCCTTGTTGTTTCACATCAATGGATTGAGGCGTTTTGACATGCCGGGGGCAAGCAGAAAGCAAAGCGGCTTGCCAAATGATGGCCGAATCAACGAAAACTCACAGCGCAGCGCGCTTTGACATTTTTTTGACATATTGCGCCGTTAAGTTAGAGGCTTCCAACGGGAGTCCTCATGGTCACAGCTATCAGCATCAATGCACTCAGCAAAACCTTTGTGGGCGGGCGCAAGGCCTTGCAGGATGTCCATCTAAATATCGAAGCCGGCGAGATGGTGGCGCTGATTGGTGCTTCCGGCTCCGGCAAGTCTACTTTGCTGCGCCACATGGCGGGTCTGGTTGCCGGCGACCACTCGGGCAACGGCCTGGTACAGGTTCATGGCCGGACGGTTCAAAAAAACGGGAAGATTGCGGCTGACATTCGCCAGACGCGGGCCAGCATTGGTTTTGTGTTTCAGCAATTCAACCTGGTAGATCGCCTGTCCGTGATTGTCAATGTGTTGGCGGGTACCTTGCACCGGGTGCCCTTGTGGCGCAGTCTGATGCGTCGGTTTACAACTTCCGAAGTGGCGCGTGGCATCGATGCCCTCAAGCGCGTTGGCATCGATGAGTGCTGGATGCAGCGGGCCTCAACCTTGTCGGGCGGCCAGCAACAACGTGCCGCCATAGCGCGCGCCCTGGTGCAGGGGGCCAAAGTCATACTGGCAGACGAGCCGATTGCGTCCCTTGACCCCGAGTCTTCACGCAAGGTGATGGACATCCTGGCGCGCGTCAACCAGGAAGACAAGTGCACGGTCGTGGTGTCCCTGCACCAGGTCAACGTTGCCACCCCGATGGCCACCCCAAACTGCTCCACTTATGGCCACCCAAACTGCCCCAGGCAGGACGGCTAAATTATCAACTCTTTGGCCCGGCTGATTCGGACTTCCTTTCTTGGTAATTCCTCCCTGACTTT
>Ga0209697_10001740_pt1 | contig 32800 bp, 34 predicted proteins | sample AliMusrvi5mmetaG_FD_184115 | JGI IMG/M metagenome (GOLD analysis project Ga0209697, IMG submission 184115) | Freshwater lake bacterial and archeal communities from Alinen Mustajarvi, Finland, to study Microbial Dark Matter (Phase II) - Alinen... | ecosystem: Environmental > Aquatic > Freshwater... | reverse complement strand
GCCCACTGCCAACTGATTTCACTATCCTACTCTAACAGAGAGCATGGAAAGCGACCCTCCCACGATCCCCTCAACTGGAAAGCTCACCTGTTCATGCTCTCTGCGTAACCCAAGCACATAGAGCAGAGGCAGAAAATGGTCAGGAGATGGCACCGAAAGCCTAGCATCCTCTCCCTGAAAAGAGTAATCAGCAACTTCACGATCTTTCCCTTCAAGCATGAGTTTTCTGGTCGCATCTTCAAACCGAACAGCCCAGTCGAAAGCTGCAGTTTGCTCATTTTCCCAATCATAAGCACGAAGGTTGTGAACAATATTGCCGCTTCCGACAATCAGCACCCCCTCGTCCCGAAGCGGTTGAAGAAGCCTGCCGATCTCATAATGAAACTCTGGAGCCTTTCTGTTATCAATGCTGAGCTGAACAACCGGAATATCTGCATCCGGATAGAGATGGCACAGCACTGCCCACACGCCATGGTCAAGACCCCGGTGAGCATCAAAACGCACATCATTCGGCAAAAGGATCTTCCGCACACGCTCCGCAAGTTCAGGACTCCCCGGGGCCGGCCAGCTCACCTCAAACAGTTCTCTGGGAAATCCGTAAAAATCATGGATGGTTTCGGGAGAAACGCTTCCTGAAACCGCCAGGTCAGGTCCGTACCAGTGAGCAGATATGGCAAGAATTGCCGAAGGTCGGGGTATGCTTTGCCCAAACCTTCGCCACGCCTCAGTAAATGCATTCGACTGAATCGCATTCATCGGATTCCCATGCCCGAAAAATACAGCCGGCATTACATGTCCCATATCACCTCTCCATTATAGATTCAACAAAGATCAGACATTAGCAGTTGGCAGTTGGCAATCAGCAGTCACTGTTCACTCACCACTCTTGCCTACCGCCAACTGCGGACTGCCAACTAATTAATCTTCGCCTTGACCAGTTCAACGTCCAGCGAAATATTGACATCTTCGCCAACAGCCACTCCACCTGTTTCCAGCGCCTGGTTCCAGACCAGCCCGTAATCCTTGCGATTGATGGTTGTGCTAGCCGAAGTTCCGCGTCTCAAGTTACCCCATGGATCCTTGCTCTCCCTGGAGAACGGGGCCACAGTAAGCACTACCGGTTTGGTGACACCATGAATCGTAAGATCTCCAGCAACCTTCAATGCGCCCTTGCCAGCCTGTGTCCATTTTTTTGAAACAAAGGTCAGAGTCGGGTATTTAGCTGCATCAAAGAAATCAGCGCTCCGTAAATGCTCATCACGCTTCTGGACGTTCGTGTTGATGGATGCGGCATCGATAGTGACGTTGACACTGGATTTCGTGATATCTTTATCATTAATATCAACAACGCCACTATACTTGTTGAAGTTGCCCTTTACATGAGATACCATAAGATGACTGACACTGAACCCGACATTCGAGTGATCGGCATCAATATTCCATTGTGTTGCATGAGCAAGTGCTGGTGCACCCATAATTGCAACGGTGAGCAAGGTCTTGGTGATGTTCATTCTCATTTTCAGTCTCCTTTTTCCTTTGATTGATTGTAGAGTTATTTAACGTTAAACTATATGGCTGTAAAAAAAATCAACTTTCCAGACACCTCTCTTCCTGCAGGCCGATGATACGGCAAAGCCTTGCCAACTCATCCTGTTCACTCTCTTGAAGGATACTCATCTCATTGACAATGGCTTCCATAATGGACGGAAAAACCTGTGCAATCAGCAAATACCCCGATTCCGTCAGATGAATGGCTATAAAACGCCTGTCATCGAGGTCACGCTCACGCCTCACCAGGCTGCGCTTCTCCAGGTTATCAATAACCATGGTAATATTGCCCGTGGTTTTTAAAATCTTGGCGGCAAGTTCACTCTGGCAAAGAGAACCTTTGTGAAAGAGGACCTCAAGAACTCCAAACTGACTCACTGTCAGATTAAAATCAGCCAGAATACGGCTCGTCCGCCCGGTTACCGACTCAGCAGCCCGCATCAACTTTGTATACGCGCTCAAAGCCCTTTTTTCAGTATCCGAATATGAAGCGACACCAGTAATCATACAACAAATATCAATATTAAATATCTCAATATTAAACTAATAATAAACCCACCAACAATCCAAACATTATTTTTTCTCATCCACAACATTTAGATCCCTCCACTCCGGTCGGGATGACAAAGAAGTTATCCCCGCATACTCTCACAACTTTAGTTTTGCTGGGGTTCAGGAATCACCCCAACCTACATAGAGGGCTCCACGGGAAAAAAGTTGAAATTCTTGCGCAGGGAAAAAACATAATGATCGTCAAATTGAAGACGACAAGTTAACATCACACAAAAACAAAACATACAATCTGCTTGATTGACTCCCATGATAAACTTATAATATGAGGTAGTGGTTAATGTCCAGTATGCCCTTATAATATTAGCAAATAACAACAGGTGATAGCAAGTGTCAGGAATTCTTAAAATAGCATTGAAGCTGCTTGTGAATGACAGAAGCAAGTTTATCGCGCTTTTAGTCGGTATTACCTTCGCAGTATTTCTCATGATAATGATGATGTCGATGTTTTCAGGAATATTATCCCGTTCATCAGCATCGGTTTATAATATAGGGGCAAAAATCTGGGTTATGGACCCGGCAGTAAACAACGCCACCAGCAGTATCCCCATGCCTGATTATGTACTCTCCAAGACAAGAAGTATCGATGGCGTCAAATATGCCGTACCTATCTATTTTGGCAACGCACTGGTAAAGCTGAAAAGTGGAGCTTATCAGGCAGTATCTGTTGTAGGCCTTGACGATGCGACTCTCTATGGGAGACCTGAATTGATAGAAGGAAAGATTGAGGATATATATGCTGAATCAGCCTTTTTTGTGGTCAAGGATGCGGAATTCAAAAAGCTTGAAAATCCCGTAATTGGTACGGAATTTGAAATAAACGATCATCGTGGGTTAGTCGTCGGTTTGGCTAAAGTTGCATCAGGGGGGCTTTTTGGTATCCCCACGGTCTACACGACCTATAACAGGGCAATCACCTACATTCCTTCGATGCGTTTTACCACTTCCTATGTACTGATCGAACCAAAAAGTGAAGCCGATATTCCTTTTATTCAGCAGCAAGTCAAAAAACTTGGCTATCAGGCACTTACCCGCGATCAGTTTGTCGGGAAAATCTCCGATTTTTACACATACCAGACCGGCATGGGTATGAATGTCCTGATGATGACGGCAATCAGTTTTATCGTCGGTCTTTCAATCTCAGGCCAGACATTCTATACCTTTATCCTTGAAAACATGGAGCGCTTTGGCGCCTTGAAAGCCATTGGAGCCAAAGGCCACGAGCTTATCGCCATGATTCTTTTTCAGGCGTCATTTACTGCACTTCTCGGCTATGGAATCGGTGTCGGGCTTGCCTCAGGCCTTATGATTCTTGCCAAGCTGCGCCTGCCAAGCTATGCTGCACAGGTTACGTATTTCAATCTCACCTTTGCATTTGTTATGGTGCTCATTATGGCTGGAGTTTCAAGTTATATCGGGATTCGTAAAGTGCTCCAGATACAACCGTTTGATATTTTCAGAGGCTGACTATGGGAAAAGTAGCCATAAAGGCAAATGCATTGATAAAGTGGTTTGGCGAAGGAGAGACGAAGACCACCGCTGTGAAGAGCGCAAGTTTCGAGGCAAACTTTGGAGAGCTCCTCTATATCGTTGGTCCGTCAGGAAGCGGCAAGACAACCCTGCTCAGCATGATTTCTGGCATTCTCAAACCAAACGAGGGCAATGTTCTCGTTGAGGGCAAAGATATCTGGGAAATGAAAAGTGATGATATTGCTGATCTCCGCCTGCACAAAATCGGCTTTGTTTTTCAGGATTACCATCTTTTTCCTCGCCTTACCACGGTGGAAAATGTGGCGATTCCCTTGATACTGAAAAAAATGGATTGGAATGAAGCCATTAAAGTTGCCATGGAGTACCTTGATATCGTCGGGCTTAAAGACAGGGCACAATTACCGCCGGTCAAGCTGAGTGGTGGGGAGCAGCAGCGCGTTGCAATTGCGCGGGCAATTGCAGGCAAACCCGATATTCTGATCTTTGATGAGCCGACAGCCTCTCTTGACGGCGATACCGGAAAAAAGATCGTGGAGTTCATCAAAACAAAAATCCTCAATCCGGACCGGTGCGTCATTATTGTGACGCATGACAGTCGCATCTATGAGTTTGCGGACTCAATCATGAAAATGGAAGATGGAAAAATAACAGCCTTTGAACGGAACACATTACAGTACGTATGAGAAATAAACTGTTAATCGGATCTGCCATACTGGGAGTTCTGCTCGCTATCGGTAGTGCCTATATTTCAGGGATACCGGCAAAACCTCAGTCACCGGCGTTCAAACCCGCATCTAATCCCTATGCCAAAGGGATTTACGCTAATGGCATCGTTGAAACCCCTCAGGCCAGTGGTGAAAATATCAACCTCTATCCTGAAGTTCCAGGTACGGTGATAAAAATATTGGTTGCTGAAGGTCAGCATGTAAAGGCTGGAACACCCTTGTTGATTCTGGACGACTCTGTTCAACGGGCCACAACGGCTTCGGCCAAAGCCCAGATTGATGTAGCGAAGGCAACACGTAAAAACCTGCAGGATCAGTATGGCAAACTGAAAGCCTCCTGGGCGCTTGATGCGCGCTCAGTCAGTAAAGATGCTCTCGATACGGCTGAAAATGCTGCCAGGGGAGCAACGGCCGGTCTCGAGCTTGCTCAAAAGCAGTACGAGGCCTCTAACGCACTGTTGGCGAAGTATTCAATCAAAGCACTTTCGGAAGGCACTGTGTTGTCGGTTAACACTGCTGTCGGCAGTTATATTTCAAGCCAGGGTGTCTATAGCAGCTATACCGGAGCGTTTCGACCTGTTATGGTGTTGGGAAATACAGAGGGCGGTCTTGCTGTTCGCTGTTACATTGATGAGATACTGATTCACAGAATTCCCGATCCCGCTGATATTGAAGCACGGATGTTTATCCATGGAACGGATATCAACATTCCGTTGAAATTTGTGAGAATACAGCCGAATGTTACTCCCAAGATCGAACTCTCAAGCCAGAGAACAGAGCGGGTTGACGTACGTGTTCTGCCGGTTATTTTCAGTTTTGAAAAACGAAAAGGTGTGTCAATCTATCCAGGCCAACTTGTTGATGTCTACATTGGTGAAAAACATAGTACCCCTAAAAAATAGCACTGCACTTCAGGGCTATCGCAGGGGCAGCGCTCTCCTGGTTTCATTCGGGATATCCCTCTTCCTTTTATCGGGCTGTGCCGTTGGTCCGGACTTTGTTCGTCCTGAAGCGCCAAAGGTAACCCAATACAACCAGGGAGGCGACCCAAAAGAGATCGCTACGATTGAAGGACTTCCTCAGCGCTTTGAAGATGGCGCTGCTCCTGTAGCCAACTGGTGGCATGCATTCAATTCAAAGCAGCTTGATGACGCGGTCAGTGCAGGATTGGCTGATAATCCCGGCTTACAGGCAGCCGAGGCCCGTCTCAGGCAGAGTCAGGAAAACCTGCGTGCAGGCTCCGGCATTTTTTATCCGCAACTCAGCGCCGCGTTTGCCGAGGTCCGTGAACGGAACTCCCCCTCAACCATCGGCAGCTCTTTACCTGCCAGTATCTTTAATTTGACAACACTCTCTTCATCAGTAAGCTACGCGCTCGACATTTTTGGAGGACAACGAAGAGCTGTTGAAGGTTTGGCGGCAAAGGTCGACCAGCAAAGGGCTCTAACCCTTGGCACATACATGATGCTGACCGGGAATATTGTTAACACATCTATTGCCATAGCTGCATATCGTACACAACTCGATGAGACCGGGCAATTGATTGCACTGGAAAAAGATCAGATCAGCATTGCTGAAAAACAACACCAGGCTGGCATTGCTACCTATGGAGCACTCCTCACGTTGCGCATCCAGCTGAAAACGCTTGAAGCAACACTCCCTCCACTAAGGCAGAAGGCAAGCCAGGCAGAACATCTTCTTGCTACGCTTGAGGGCAGGATGCCTGCTGAATTTCAGCCACCTGCAGTTCTGTTGACTGATATTTCACTGCCACGACAGTTACCTTTATCCCTGCCTTCAGAACTGGTTCGCCAGCGCCCCGATATTCTTGCTGCCGAAGCGCAGTTGCATGCAGCAAGTGCAGGCATAGGCGTTGCTACCGCGGCACTGTTCCCCAGCATCACTCTGAACGCAAGTTATGGACAGACCAGTCAAACGATGGGCAATCTGTTAAACAGTAACAGTAATGTGTGGAACCTGGGAGGGAATCTAACGGCCCCGATATTTAAAGGCGGCACACTGAGAGCGCAACGTCGGGCTGCAATTGATGCTTACCAAGAGAGCTTTGCCAGCTATAAACAAACTGTTCTTGCTGCTTTTGCTGAAGTGGCTGATATCCTGCGAGCTTTAGAGCACGACGCCGAACTGGTGCAGACCGAATCTCAGGCCGTGAAGGATGCCCTACTTGCAATGGATCTTCTTAAGGCGAATTACAAGGCTGGAACAGCTAACTACCTTCAGGTAATGGTCACTGATATTCAGTATCATCATGCTAAAATCAGCTACCTGCAGGCCCAGGCCCAGCAACTGCAGGATACGACCGCACTCTTCGTCGCTCTTGGCGGAAAGTTGACGGACAAACGGTTTGCGCCCTGAACATTGCGTGCACTCGACCATAGCTGAGTGAGGAATGAGGAGCGAAACATGAAATTACGCCATCTTTTTTTATTAGCACAGTAATTTTGTATGTTTGTAAATTGGTAGTTGTAAAGCATATAACAATTAAAAAGGAGATGGCATGAAAAATCAGTATCTGAAACAGGCATTGTTTGCGACTTTGGTTTCTTTTGGATGTGCATCATCCGCTTTTGCCAACACGGGGGATATCGCCATTGGAGCTAAAGCTTCCACACTCGGCTTTGGAGGAGAGGTTACTGTTGGATTAACCCCTAATTTTAATGCAAGAGCTGGCTATAACGGTTATAACTACAGCGGTTCGACCTCCCAGAATCAGATTAACTATGATTACAAGCTGTCGCTGGGGTCATACCCTGTATTGCTAGACTGGTACCCGTTTGAACATTCAGGGTTCAGGCTCTCACCCGGAGTTATTTTCAATAACAACAAGGTAACCGCTACCGGCACAACAACAGTAGTTGGGACTTACACCATTGGAGGAACTACATATTCAACAGCTACGATTGGCTCACTGACAGGCGGTATTGACTTCAACAAGACAGTTCCTTATTTAGGCCTTGGATGGGGAAATGCTGTTGGAAAAAATTCCGGTCTTTCTTTTGTTTTTGATCTTGGCGTCATGTTCCAGGGAACTCCCAACGTTTCGCTTGCAGCAACCAACCCAGTCATACAAGCTGACCCTACATTCCAGACAAACCTTAACAAGGAAATCGCTGACTTGAAGGACAAGACAGATAAATTCAAGTATTATCCTGTGGTCTCAATAGGATTGGCGTACGCTTTTTAACCCAGGACTGAGTAGTTACAACTTTCCCCTCCAGCAGGCGCTTTATTACAAAGCTGCCTGCTGTTTTTTTTCACCCCTGCCGCTTTTGCCGGATTCAATACAAGTGTCTTCAAGAAAAAACAATCCGACCCTCTCCCTAAAGCTCCCGTAAAAGGTTTCTGCAAAAATGATTATTATTCAACTTAAAGGCTGGCAATGCAACTGCAAGGCAAGATGAACAACCCCCACTCGAGTCTATGAAAATCCTGTTTAAACTGATAGTGAATTTGCTTCTTGTTGTAAGCGCAGCTGCTGTCATCGTTTTTTTAAGTCTTGGGTTTATTGTTTCACAACATGCCGGTAGTCCTGAAAAATCAGACGTTATTATTGTACTGGGAGGCGATAACGGTCTCAGGGTGCGCAAAGGTGCTGAATTGTACAAGGCAGGATATGCCTCGCACATCATATTGACGGGTATTGACGAACGATTCTACAATCCAGGTCATCCAAACTGGAGGGAGCGTCGCATGATAGAGCTTGGAATCCCTAAAAGGGCGATCAAGGTCGATGCAAAATCCACAACTACCTGGGAGGAAGCTGAAAACACATCGGATACAATGGAAGAAAAGGGGTGGAAAAGTGCTATTGTCGTCAGCGACCCCCCTCACTTGCTCCGTCTTCAAGAGACCTGGAGCAAATCATTTGAAGGATCGTCAAAAAAATTTATCCTCGTACCTACTGACCCTGCATGGTGGAACCCGCTGCTTTGGTGGAACAACGACAAAAGTTACCAGTTTGTCATGAACGAGATCAAAAAAAATGTGTTCTACGCCATGGTATACTACTGATAGGTAAGAGATCCCTTCCTTGTCATCCCGACAAAGGAGGGATCTATCAAAAAGTGACCGATAAAAAGAAACTAACGACTAGGATTTTTTCAGGCACCCGCCATCATGGCTTCGATATCGGCATCAACTTTACCTATTGGTGTAATGCCGAATTTTTCGACCAGCACAGCAGCAATATTGGGAGTCAGGAACTCGGGAAGTGTTGGTCCGAGGCGAATGCCTTTTACTCCAAGATAGAGCAGGGCAAGAAGAACGGTAACAGCCTTCTGTTCATACCATGCAATATCAAAGGAGATCGGCAGATCGTTGATATCCTCTAACGCAAATACTTCCTTGAGTTTGAGGGCAATCACAGCAAGCGAATAGGAGTCGTTGCACTGACCGGCATCGAGCACGCGGGGTATGCCGCCGATATCGCCAAGCTCAAGCTTGTTGTAGCGGTACTTGGCACATCCTGCAGTAAGGATGATGGAATTGTCGGGAAGTGCCGCAGCGACGTCGGTATAGTATTGGCGTGAAGCATGACGTCCGTCACAGCCGGCCATGACGATAAACCGCTTGATAGCTCCTGACTTTACTGCGTCGACCACTTTGTCGGCAAGAGCTATCACCTGATGGTGTGCAAAGCCGCCAGTGATGGTGCCGTTTTCTATCTCTTTTGGTGGAGGGCAGCTCTGGGCAAGTTTGATAAGAATCGAGAAGTCTTTCTGTCCTTCGTTCTGCCGTGCCGGAATATGCTTCAGTCCGGGATAGCCTGCCATGCCTGTTGTAAACATGCGGTTGCGATAAGATTCTCGAACGGGAACGATGCAGTTCGTGGTCATAAGGATTGGGCCGTTGAAGGTATCGAACTCTTTGTCCTGCTTCCACCATGAACCACCGTAGTTTCCAACAAAGTGAGGGTACTTCTTGAACGCCGGATAGTAGTGCGCAGGGAGCATTTCGCAGTGGGTGTAGACATCCACACCTGTTCCGGCTGTCTGCTTCAAGAGGTCCTCCATATCGCGGAGGTCGTGGCCGGAAATCAGGATACCTGGGTTTTTGCCCACACCGGTCTTCACCGTGGTGATTTCAGGATGGCCATAGGTGCTTGTGTTTGCTTTGTCAAGCAGTGCCATTGCCTTGACTGCAGTGCCACCGGTCTCAAGCACCAGAGCTGTCAGTTCGTCTGCCGACAGCTCTTTGGTTAGCGCAGCTAGCCCTTTTACATAAAAAGCATAGATATCGTCATCATGATAATCGAGTACGGCTGCATGGTCTGTATAGGCAGCAAGTCCCTTCAGGCCAAAAAGCACAAGACTTTTAAGTGATCGCAGGTCAACATTCTCACTCAAGCTCTCAAGACCGACTTCAAGTGCTTTCGAGAGAAAATCATCTTTTGAACTTCCAGTCCAGTGAGAGGCATCATGATGCGGCTGATGAACGAGCGTAGCATTCAGTTCATCGCGCGTAGCGAGGGTCTTGCATATCTGGGCGACTATTGCATCCTCATCAAAGTTGGTGTTGGTTACTGTCACAAAAAGTGATTCGCTGATAAGCTGGCCGACCTTCCTTGATACACTTCCCTCAAGCTTTTCAGCAGCCAGTGCAAGCCCTTCGGTCGCATAGACCAGCACATCCTGAAGCTGGGCAGTAGGTTCATCTTTTCCGCATACCCCGCGCACCGTACAGCCTGTACCATGAATGCTCTCCTGACATTGATTGCATAACATTCCCATCGTTCTATTCTCCATTATTGGTTATTGAGTGTTTACATCCGGTGATAACAAATGAGCCATTTTTCTGTCTCCTGCCCCCCCTTCGCTATCGCCCATTTTTTCTTTTACCAAAGCCCTGTTCTTATACGCTGTACTTAAAAGCCTCCGATTTGTTGGCTTTCGCTTTATGATTTCGCTGAAATCCTGAATGGCACCTTCCATATCACCACTTTCTACCCTTGCTATACCCCGGTTTCCATAAGCCGTAATGGCTTCACGAAAGCGGAGGCCTACCTTTAGTGCCATGGTGAAATCAGCTATAGCCCCCTCATAATCGTCGCAGCTGCTCCGGGCATTACCCCGATCATAGTACGCTTCTGCATTATCAGGGTGTTCAGCAATAACACGGCTGATCTCCGTTGCCGTCCCCCTGTATCCACCCATCGCATCTTTCAGCATTGCTTCTTCCTGGTTATTTTTCTAGAACAAAATTCAAGCCGGAATAGTGCGGAGAAAGAGAGTGCTGAGACGTGAGGGCCGAGTGCCGAGATTGGGAAAAACAGATCCCTCACTGCGTTTCGGGATGACAGGGGAAAGACTGCCAACTCTCTTGCTTTCACTCGGCCCTCAGCACTCGGCCCTCAGCACTTTTTTTCAAACCCACTCTTCCGATAACGTCTCACCTTGCAGGCTGATAAGCACCTTTTTCACCGGCACCTTACGCTTGGCTTTGCGTTGCGCTTCAGCAACAATCGACATCAGGCCTCCACAGCATGGCACCTCCATAATGGCTACGGTGATGGTGTTGATGTGCGACAGATCGATCATGGCTGCGAGTTTGTCGACATAGATATCCATTTCCGAATCAAGTTTCGGGCAGGCTATTGCAAGACTTTTACCCTTCATGAAAGTACCATGGAAGTCGCCCACAGCAAATGCGCAGCAGTCAGCTGCAAGCAGGAGATCGGACCCCTGGAAATAAGGTGCCTGCGGTGACACAAGGTGAAGCTGGATCGGCCACTGGCGGAGTGCGCTAGGAACTGGTGCGCCAGCCATAGTGGCAACCGCTGCTTCAGATTTACCATTGGCACTGAAATCTATAGTCCTGCTGCCTGGACATCCTCCACCTTGCGGTGCATGAGTGTGGGCAGTATGAGCAGATTGCAGTGCAGGAATTCCTGCAGGTTCACTTTCAAGAGGGTTCGCAATCCCCTGCTCCTGGAGATATTCAAGTGCCTGCTGCACAAAGTCACTCTGACCGTGATCCATCAGATGATGAAGATGAGCCGCTATGACATTCGCTCCACCTTTCGCAATACTCTCATGCATGACACGCTTTTCGTCGTAGGGTTCAGCTTCCCGGGTTTCGATCTTCATGGCACCTGTCGGACAGTGGCCAATACATGCTCCAAGTCCATCGCAAAACAGGTCACTGATAAGGCGGGCTTTGCCGTCTATCACCTGCAAGGCTCCCTCGGGACAACCCGGAATACAGTCGCCACAACCGGTACATCTTTTTTCATCTATTGTGATAATCTGACGTTTCATGGATTACTCCTTTAAGAGGTTCAATTTCAGCTGGTTGTTATTTTTCTTTTTGATTCACTTGATTGGCCGTTTCAAGGTCCCGAAGCAGCTTTCCTATGGTCACCTTTTCAAACTCGCTCTGAACTACCTGCTCAATTCGCATGATTTCGTGACGCAGTACACAGCGGGCACGATTCCCGCAAATCTGCTTGCGGAACATGCATTCCGATACCTGCACCTTGCCCTGAAAAATCTCGATCAGTTGCGTGACTGTGATCTCATCCGGATCCTTTTCCATCATAAATCCACCCTGAACTCCCTCCTTTGAAACAATCAGGTCGTGACGGATCATCTCCTGGAGCAGACGGCGCAGAAACTGGTAAGGGATATCGTGCTCAGTCGCAATACTCTTTGCCGACAGATAACTTCCCTTCTTTGCTGATAGCGCCAACAGGGCCCGTATAGCGTAATCCGTATTCTTGGTCAGTACTTTCATTGCTGTTCGTTTAATTGATACTAATATAGTATCAGTTTAGAATAAAACAATTTTATTTAATAAAAATTCCCGCATAGAGACATTTTCTCTCAGAGATTTCAGGAGAAGGAATTGATACGTTACATTCAGTTAAATTTGGTTTAGATTTTATTGGTATACCCGACCCATTTGAATACAATGGGCAACTCTCCATAACCCTATACAAGAGAAGAGACCTGACAATGGCATTCGAAATTGACCCTGGACTGTTTGAGAACGCGCAATGCAAAGGAATATCCATTAAAATCGTCGGCGTAGGCGGTTGCGGTTGTAATGCGCTGAACACGATGATTGAGCATGAAATAAGCGGGGTGGAATATATCGCTTTCAATACCAAGCCGCAGGAGCTTTTGAACTCGAAGGCCCCCATCAGGGTAAGAATCGGTAAAAACGCTGGAAATGGGATGGAACCTGCGGCTGCTTTTCTGAAAGGCCCCTTAAACAATCCTCTCTTTACTGAAGAAGACCGCCAGCATATTGCAGCTCAACTGCATGGCGCAGATATAGTCATTATTGCGGCAGGAATGGGCAAAAATACAGGAACCATGGCTGCCCCGTTGGTTGCCCTGATTGCAGGAAACATGGGCATCCTCACTCTTGGACTGGTAACGAAGCCGTTCAACTGCGAAGGAAAAATGAAGGCGAAAACAGCTGATGAGGGTATCAGCGAGCTGCGTAAGTACATCGATACGCTGATCCTTGTCGACAATGAGCAGATTATGAGCAGTGCAGAGGAGAACACAACCGTCAATGAGGCTTTTAATCTGGCAAACGATGTCATGTACAGGGCCGCGAAAGGGATTGCCGACATTCTCAACAGCCGGGGACATATCAATGTCAACTTCGGAGATGTCTCAGGCCTTATGACAAATGCGGGTGACGCTGTTATCGGTACAGCTGCCGCATCAGGTGAACGACGTGCCCTCAAGGCGTCAACGGATGCATTCAGCAATATTCAGATGGAAGGCGTAGTGGTCCATGGTGCCAAAGGAGTTCTGGTCAACATTACCGGAGAGGTGACCATGAGAGATATGACGGAGGCTATGACCTTTATCGAGGAGCAGGTAGGCAGTGAAACCAATATTATCAATGGTTACATAGACGATGCAAGCATATCGGATGAAACAAGGGTTACGATTATTGTCACTGGCTTTAAACGAAAGATGAGTAGTGAACCGAAGCCCCAGCCTCTGGAAACATGCAGCATCGGCTACGGGACTCATGCGTCGCCAGCTATTGATTATTCAATACCAGCCTATATCCGCAGACAGACATTGAACAGTGATGGCGAGCCTCTTGAACATAATCCGTTGCCTCAGACCAAAATCGAGTTGCGGGCGGATAGAATTCAAAAAGGCCTGACAGATACTCCGGCATATCTCCGCAGAATGAAAGAAGGAAACACTGATTAACAATCCTCAGAAAGTGTAAAGGTCATTACGAAACGCATTGAGGGAGCTATCTTCTATTCTCCCCTCACCTTCCTTATAAGTCCTATAGGTCCCATACAACCTATAGGACCTATTCCTCTACTATATAACCTCTTAATGCAAAATACCTTAGGCCTTGTGCGTTGTTGAACCAAGTTTACTTTTAAGTTCATTCGCACTCAACTTACCCCATCCCTGAGGCTTCAGTTTTTTGAGGGCGGCAATATCTGCCTCACTCAAACCTAATGCTTCAGAATGTAATACAGCAGCAGTATTTTTAACCAGAGCATCACGAAAATGAGTGTCACTTATAGCGCGATAAATAACCTGTTTGGCTTCGGTTGATAATGGTGTTGTTGGCATACAAACCTCCCGTTGTTATATTTTTTTCTTCAACGATCAATACAAACCAGGTTCGAACGAAATTATTCATTGCACGGCGCATAAGGCTACTCTCATAAAGTACACAATGGACCAGGATGCGGCAACACTGATTGAGTACAATTCACTTTTTGCCTGAAAAGCACGCCATTGCATGGCAAGAAGCCTTGTTTACCAGTGCAACAGAGACTGCATCATTTCGAGCAGCTCGCTTTTTTTGATGGGCTTGGTTATGAAGTTGTCGCATCCTGCCTCATAGGCTTTTTCCCTCTCCTCTTTTGATGTAAAGGCTGACTGGACGATAACAGGCAGCTCTGGACGCTGCTTTTTGATGATTCTTGTTGCCTCATAGCCATTCATCACCGGCATTTTAATGTCCATAAGCACTAGATTGATCTCCGGATGATGCTCGACCAGCTCCACCGCTTCCCAGCCGTTTTCGGCACAAAGAATGTTGATATTTTCGCCTTTAAGGCTCCTTTTAAGCAGTATGGTGCTCAAATCATCGTCTTCAGCAATGAGAATGGTCAGCGATGGAGCCTCATCATTCATCTCCTTGCTGGATGATGGGACGCTTTCAGGAATATGAACAGGGCTATACGGCAACGTGAAGCAAAAGGTACTTCCTGCGCCATCAACTGATTCGACCCGGATTTTGCCACCCATCATCTCAACCAATGCTTTTGATATGCTCAATCCAAGGCCTGCTCCTTCATGATTGCGGGTAAGAGAGTTATCTGCCTGATGGAACCGTTCAAAAATCTTCTCTTTTTTACCGGCAGGAATACCGATGCCTGAATCGATCACATAAAACTCAAGGCACTTTTCTTTTCTGGTGTAGCCGAAATCAATTCCACCTTTCGAGGTGAATTTAAAAGCATTCTGGATCAGGTTGGTAAGGACCTGGTTGAGCTTGATGCTATCCGTTTCGATGATGCTCTCCTCGTCAGAAAGCCCTGCTGTACAGCTTAAGTGCAATCCTTTTTTATTGGCTTCAAGTTTGAAAAAAGCCTCAACATCTCTTACGAGCTGGTTAACCGACGTTTCAGTTTTCTGCAGCTTTACCTCTTTTGCATCAATCTTGGAGATATCCATCAGGTCATTAATCAGATTCAGCATCCGCTGACCGCTCTGATGAATAAGCTCGATATACTCTTCCTGCTCCTCTCCTGAAAGCTGAGGATCTTTCAAGAGTTCTGAAAAGCCGAGAATACCGTTCATCGGGGTACGTATTTCATGGCTCATATTGGCCATAAAAGCTATTTTCAAGCGGTCGCTCTCTTCAGCTGCAAGTTTTCGCTCCGCTATATCAGTATGGGTGCCGAGCATTCGCAAAGGTTTCCCGTCAGGTGTCCTGGTCAATAATTTACCGCGGTCCAAAATCAAGACCCAATGACCGTCTTTATGTTTCATCCGGCATTCGCATTCATAATGCTCCGAGTCGCCGTTGAAATGTTTTTCCACAATCGCCATTGATTCTTTGAAGTCATCCGGATGCGCCAGATCTGCCCATGTCTGAATGCTTACCGGAGCAAGCTCTTCCGGGGTGTATCCAACTATTTCGAACCAGCGGTTATTCAGGATGGCTTCACCGGTTTCTACATTCCACTCCCAGGTGCCAATTTCGGCGGCATCTATGGTTGCCTCGAAGCGCTCCTTGATTTCAAGAACTTTTGCTTCAGCGAGCTTCCTTTCAGTGACATCATGGACAATCGAATATAGAATGGACTTTCCCTCAAACTCGATTGGATTGCTGAATACCTCCACATCTCGAATAGAGCCGTCTTTTTTGCGGTGTCGAAATGAAAACTGTGTTTTTCCAATCAATCTCGCTCTTTCCATTTCAGCCTTAACCTCTTCGGGAGTGAGGGTATTGATTTGCAGGATACGCATGTTTCGCAGCTCTTCAACTGACCATCCATAAAAGTCAGCTGCTGAACTATTGGCATCGATGATCTTGCCGGTATCAGGATCAACAAGTAACTTTACCGCGGAATGGCCCTCAAACATTGACCTGAACTGTTTTTCACTTCTCCTCAGTGCTTCTTCCTGCTGCTTGCGCTCAGTAATGTCGTGAACAATATCGTAGATAACCTCTTTGCCCTGTATCTCGATTTTCTTGGCAAATATCTCCACATCACGCACTGAGCCATCAGCACGCCGGTGAGGAAATGAAAAGTGCCGTTGGTTCAGAGCCTGCCATTTATTCAGCTCCTGAGTAATCTCTTCAGGTGTAAGGGTATTGATCTGGTTAATATTCATCTGCTTCAATACCTCAATCGGCCACCCGTAAAAGTCAGCCGCTGCCTGATTCGCGTCAGTAATAATCCCTGTTGCAGGATCAAGAATAATCATGACGGCCGAATTCCCCGCAAAGAGCATCCTGAAGCGCTCTTCGCTCTCTTTCAGCGCCTGTTCTGCCTGCTTCTGCTCAGTGATATCGCTGATAATGGAGAAAAAAACTTCTTTCCCTTGAATCAAAACATTGTTGCTTACAACCTCCACCTCACGAATGGAGCCATCAGCCAGCTTGTGATGAAATACAAATGTATTCGGCTTCGACGTCCTGAATTTGTCAAGGTTACCCTTTTGGACTTCCGGTGAGTCCTGATTGATTTGATCTATGCGCATTCGCTTGAGCTCATCAAGAGAGAATCCATAAAAATCAGATGCTGACTGATTAGCGTCAATGATCTTCCATGTTCCCGGCTCTATGAGCAGCATGATTGCAGAATGCTGCTCAAACATCAGTCTGAAACGTTCTTCACTTTCCTTCAGCTTACCCTCTGCCTTTAGTTTTGCCTTGCGGTCTCGCAACATCTTGACTCCATAGGCCAGATTGTCCACCAGTCCTGTGAGCAGCTCTGACTCCTTTGTACTGAAGGCATTCGGTATTTCCGAGTATATAGTAATGGCGCCAAAAACCTCGCCTTCAGTTATAAGCGGTAAACTCTGCACTGAAGCATACCCTCGCTCCAGGGCCTGATGTAACAATGGACTGAACTTAGGTTCTTTTCGTATATCGCGAATGATACATGGCTCGCCAGTGCGAATAGCAGTGCCGGTAGGCCCATTGCCAAGTGGAGCATCAGCCCAGGTTACTCTGGCTGAACTGAGGTAACCTTCATCGAAACCTGCATGAGCAACCGCGCGAACGCTTTTTTCTTTATCATCTTCTTTATAGCCAACCCAGGCCATCCGGTAACCCCCAATGTCCACCATGATGGTGCATATTTTATGCAGCAATTCAATTTCATCAACGGTATGAATCAGTGCATGATTGCAACTGTTGGTTGCAAAAAGAGCACGAGTCATTCGATGGAGTTCGGTTTCAGCCATCTCTTCCGGGGATTGAGCAACCGTCGTGGTGCTCATCTGTATGTTTTTGAGGCGCTCTTCGGCTTTTGAGCGCAAGTCTATATCGAGGTTTGGCTGATTACCATACTGCATTTCAGTCATTGAGGGTACTTGCTATATTCCGGACAAAAAAATAAAAGCCATTGGCTACTCATAGGAAACCACGGGGCTCCATCATTGAGCTGTTTTATTTAACATTAATATAACATTAATTGATTGAATTTTGGAATCGTATCAATAACCAGCGCTGTAATACATGCAGAGTCGTGGAGAGTTATACTGATTTTGTTTTTGGCATTTGCTTAACGGAAAGAATAAAGAACGTAAAAGCAATAATAAAATGGTAATCTGTAGTACACAGGTTGAAGATTGCAAATTGAGGTAACTATGAGGAGTTCTATCCATGTCTGGCAGGATATTATCGCCGCTTCATCCCGGAACCGTTCTTTTTGAGGAGTACATCGTCCCCATGAACTTAACCGAAAAAAGAATTGCAGAAGATATCCGGATTCCTGTATGGCGCATCAACGAAATTATAGCTGGAAAACGAAGCATCACTGCCGAAACCGCTTTGCGTCTCGGCCGGTATTTCGGCACTCCAGCCAACTTCTGGTTTGGGCTTCAGATGGATTATGACCTGAAGGTCGCCCTCAACAGTGAGGGATCAAATATTGAACGGGACATCAAGGCTTATGATGAATCAAGGCCGTAAACCTCTCACTCCGGGGGCTATATCTCTTTACTCGATTGCCAGATAGTCTTTCATGGCAAGTTTGACAGCGTCTTTATCTAATTGTGACAACATTCCATGGCGATCAGTTATGAGTTGCTTGTCAAGCGTAAAAAGCTTGAAACGAACCTTGCAGGGCACTATCAAATTTGCACACTTCCAGTCATGCAATTGAATATCACTGGTCCATATACTGTTTTTTGCTGTCGTGATCATGGCCAGGATGAGATGATCATGTTGATTGTTGAATGAGTTTCCCGAAACGACCAATGCTGGACGACGTTTTACCACCAGTTTTTCGGTAAAGGGAAACGGAACGATAACAACATCAAATGGCTCAAAGTGCATTCCATGCCTCCTCATCTTCGGGTGAGGACCATTCATTCAGTGTTTCCTCTATTCCTTTCAGATATTCATCCGCCGGTGATTTGATTTTTCTGACAATAACATGATCACCTTTGAGTTCAAATGCCAGAGTGTCGCCAGTTTTCATATGGGCGGCCTTGCGAATTGAGACCGGGATGGTTGTTTGGCCTTTGGCGGTGATTCTTGCGATGTGCATGTCTGCTCCTTTATTGTAAGAATTTCTTATAAGTAAGAATGTAAGGCAATATATCCAACGCAACAACTTTCGGAGCAACGTTTAGTCATCATCGCTTTCAGCTTCCAGAGTAAGGTCCGGCGGTATCTGGCGGCTTACCTTGGCTCCAAGCCTGCGGATCTCCTCTACCCTGCCCACAAGGTTGCCACGTCCCTCTTTGATGCGTTTTAACGCCAGATCAAAGGAGTCCGACAGGCCTGAAAGCTTTTTTCTTGCATCTGTCATTGACTCCAGAATAAGAAAAACCTGATCGTAGATCTTTCCTGCCTTTTCGGCGATAAGCTCAGCATTCCTGTTCTCATTTTCCCGCCGCCAGATCTGCGCAATAAGCTTAAGGGTGATCATCAGTGTGGTCGGGCCACACAAAACCACATTTTTTCCGGCAAGATCGTATATCAGTTCGGGGTCGGCCTCTATTACCGCCTGCCAGGCGGGTTCGATGGGAATACACATGATGACAAAATCAAGGGTACTGTTGCCTCTAATCCCGCTGTACTCTTTGGTCTGCAGCTCGGCTATATGGCGACGGACGGACTGCACATGCTCTTTCATGGCCTGCTGACGCTCGGCGTCATCATCACTGCGACAGAAGCGTTCGTAGGCTGTCAGTGAAACTTTTGAATCGACGATGACAGCCTTGTTCGATGGCAGCATCACCATAAAATCGGGGCGTTTCAGCAATCCATCCTCATGCCGAAAACTCTCCTGAGCCAGGTATTCTCTACCTTTTTCAAGTCCCGAAGCTTCAAAGATCCGTTCGATAATCATTTCACCCCAGTCTCCCTGCTTTTTCGAGTCGCCTTTGATAGCCCTTGCAAGAAGATTGGCCTCGTCACTCACCTTCCCGCTCAGCTCCTGCAATTGGCGAACCTGCTCGACAAGACGTCCTGAAAGTTCAGTATCGATGGTATGAACCTCATCAACCCTTTTACGGAAAGTATCGATCTGCTCGCGAAGAGGCTGAAGAAGTCCATCCATGCGCTCGCGGTTCTCTATGCCGATTGCCCTCCCCCGCTCTTCAAAAATCCTGTTGGAGAGGTTTTCAAATTCGATTTTAAGCCGTGACTCTGACTCCTGCATCAGTGCGGTTTTTTCGGCAGCGCTTCGCTGCCCGTTCTCAAAATCAGATTCAAGGCGGGCAAAGCGAATCTTTAAATTTTCGAGCTCCTGTGTTTTAGACTCAAGCCTTATTTCCGTTTTGCGTGCCTCCTCTTCAACGCCGCGAAGTCGCTGAAGTTCTGCTTTTCCGGGAGCATCACGCACGATGCGGTATGCCACAAAAGCAAGCAGTGCAAAAAGAATCAGAAGTATTGAAAAAGATATGAGATCATGCATGAGAATTGGAATTTAGGGACTGCCTAAGCTATTGTGAACAATCACAACGTTCCGTGATGTTTTTCCAGCATTTTTGCCTTCTGGTTATGCTTAAGGACAAACGCCATATAGAGTACCACAACGAGATTAATGATCACAAGCCCGATCTTAAGCCAGGTAAACCCTTTTGCCAACTCGAAGAGTTCAATTGGCAGGTAAACGCAGCCGCTGATCAACGCAAACCATTCTGCCCATCGCCTTGCGAACCATAACCCGTAAGCTTCAACAAACCTCATCAGCGCATAGAGCAAAGCAAAAAGGAAAAGAAAGCGTATTCGATTATCGGTCAGATTTCCGGCTGCATCAATAATGATTTTAGAAATACCTTGTTCAGGATCGAGATGAAAATGCCTGATCAGTTGCCCCAGAGAGAGCTGAATATTCTGCTGGCTCATAAAAAAAATACCTGTTCCGGCAAAGAGGCCGAGAAGCCCTTTGAAAGTTTCAAAGAGTGCAACGATCTTGAGGACTCGCGTCATTTTCAGGTCAAAAGCCATAGGCATCAAGTATCTTGAATGTAGATCGAAAAATTCAGCTTTAATATATCACACATTCGGCCAGTGTTAAGCGGTTTGAACCCTATTCTTCAGGGCCTGTAACGTTAAGGATAAAATAGCAGAGCTAAACCTTGCAAAGCTTTTGTTTGAGAATTTCTTTTTCTTACCTTAACATTCCCTTAACGGCGAAGTGGCCGAGTGGTTAGGCAGAGGTCTGCAAAACCTTGTACAGCGGTTCGAGTCCGCTCTTCGCCTCCAGCAACAACAAAAAAGCCTGCATACGCAGGCTTTTTTGTTGCACGTCAATCCCCTTCTATCCTATTTTTGCCGCACCTGAGATGATCGCTTTGACAAGACTCTGGATTGTAGCATCGTCAATCAGCACTGGAATGTTGAGACAGATGCTGCTGCGGAGCATGGTGCCTGTTTTAGGCCAGAGGGCTTCGAGATCGGCGGTGTTGTAGCGGTCGTACTCACCAAGAAGGTGGCCCCATACCCCGGCAAAATGCCAGTCAAGAGCTTCGGGCAGAATTTTGGTTCCAAAACCGTGCTCAGTGAGGTGTGCTTCAAACTGAAGCGCAGCTTCACGGTTTTTGACCCTGAAAATCAGGGTGTCGCCCTGCGAACCGGCTTCGTCACTGAATGGCCTGAGAATAATGTTATCTAGATGACGAATGGCATCCTTGATTTTACGCTTGTTCTCCTTTGCTTTAGAGAGAATAGTGTCAATTTTTGCCAGCTGGGCCAGTCCGATTGCCGCCGTGACTTCGCTGAGTCGCAAATTAAGGCCTTTGGAGCGTCTTGGATCTTTACCCCTCGGTAACCCGGGCAAGTGCATGTGGCCGTGATCGGAGAACTCGGCTGCACGATCGTAGATATCTTTATCGTTGGTGACAATGATTCCACCCTCACCGGTATGGAGAGTCTTGCCTGCATCAAACGAGAATGAGGCAACACTGCCGAAGGTGCCGAGCTTACGCCCCTTGTATGATGCGCCAAGAGCCTGGGCGGCATCCTCGATCAGTACGAGGCCGTGCTTTTTGCATATGGCCGAGAGTTCGTCCATTTTCGGCGAAGCCCACATTGGAATTGCAACAACTGCCTTGGTTGCCGGGGTAATTGCCTTTTCAACTTCCAATGGATCGAGATGATAGGTTTCATCAAGTTCTACCGGAACCGGCACTGCTCCAAGAGCACTGATAGCCTCAACCGGAGCAATAAAAGTCCATGCCGTTGTGATAACTTCATCACCAGGCCCGATTCCTGCACCTGCAAGAGCGCAATGAATGGCTGCAGTGCCTGAAGAAACTGCATGGGCGTACTTTACCCCTATCCACGCCGCAAATTTTTCCTCAAACTCTCTCGCCTTGTAGTTGCCTCCGCCGTAACGGTATAGATTGACCTTCTCCCTGCTGAAAAGCTCCTGTATTTCGGCCAATTCTTCACGACCGATGAGTTCTGCACCCGCCATAATATGTCCTGTTCTTTTAGGTTAATTGAAAAACAACGGCTCTTGCCGACTCTTCTGTAAATTCGACAGGATTGCCTGAAAATGATCCTTTAAGCGCTTCCGATGCATTGCGGGCAAATTCAGCCGCATTACCCTTGCCATACCCGTAAGGCACAAGCGTTGGTATCTTGAGCTGAAGATAGAGTTCATCCATCTCTTCAAGCAATTCTGCAGTGGCCTCTTTTGGTGATGGCGATGACCGCATGGGGTTGAGAAGTGCATACTTTTCGTAACCATGTTCATGGTTGTAGCGCATGACTTCCTTGAGAAAAATCGCTCCGGCGAGACCGTGCGGAACGCGATGCTTGACTCCAAGGTAATAGGCAAACCCGTTTGTGGGGCCGTCTCCGGAGTTCATGAGAGCTACGGTACCGCAAACGCTTCCAATGGCAAGATCGAGCCTTGACTCTGCGCGGTCAAGCTGGTTCTGCTGCAAGGCGTAGAAGGTGCGCTGAAAGCCCTCGATTGAAAAAATTCTGCTCAAAGCTGTATGCTTTACAGATCCGAAACTGTCCACACAGTGAACAAGACTGTCCATGGCTGAAGCAATAACACTTTCAATCGGAGCTGTCATTGAGAGCTGGGGGTCGATAACTGCTTTTTTAGGAAAGTTCTTTTTACTGTTGATGCCAAGTTTGCGTCCTTCTGCCTCGTCAATAAATACCGCATTAAAGCTTACCTCAGCTCCGCTGCCGAGCAGTGAAGGGACGGTTACCAGTGGCAGAGGATCGTTGACCCCTGTTGGAAATCCTTTGAGTGAAAGGGCTGGAACGTTGTTTGTCATAAGCAGAGCTATCCCTTTTCCAAGGTCAAGGGTACTGCCGCCGCCTATGGCAACAATGACATCCGGAGGATTGCTGCGGAAGAATTCAGCAACATTTTCAAGATGGGCATAGGTCGGCTCACCGCCAAACTCATTGCAATAGACTACGGAGTTGGCATTTTCAGAGGTAAGGGCCTTCAAAACATCCTGAAAATAGAGGTTGCCAGCCAGGTTGGCATCGTAGATAATGCCGGGCTTCTTGACTGCCAGTTGAGCTAAATGCCCGTTCAGGTTCAGCGCTTCATTTACTCCGATAACCAGATCGGTGGATAAAAAGAAATTCATAAAACTTTGATCTAAGGGTTTTATTGGTTCACATCCTGAGGGGCCAGGTTTTTTTTATTAAAGTAATACTCAATTAAATCTATTTCCTCGATAGTATCAATCTCCCATGTCTGCCAAAACTCCATTTCACAGGCTGAGAGTTTTTTGCCGATTCTGTTGCCAAAAACATGGAGTGTCTCCGGCTTGAATATATAGATTGAACCATTTTCAATGAACTGTGCCGGACGGTCCTGGCGCATGCCTCGGTTGCGGTAATCAAAGTTCAGGCTTGTCCATTTGCCCTCCTTTGATTCCCAGATGGTAAGATCGTCCGCTTTGGTAACCGATATCAACGAATCGGCACCTTCGCGTATAAAGATCTCTACAGCCCTGTCAATGTCTCCGGGTTTGCGTAACGGGGATGTTGCCTGAAGAAATACAATAACGTCAATTGGAATCTGGTAGTCCTGCTCGATAACTCCTACTGCATGCAGAATTGCCGATTCCGAAGTGGCCTTGTCTCCCGAAAGTTCAGCTGGACGTACGATCACCTCTGCCCCATACTCTTTAGCTACGCTAGCTATAGCCTGGTCGTCAGTAGTGACAAAAACCCTCTCAATGCTGGTCGAAGCCAAGGCCTGGAGTATAGTCCATGCCAGCAGTGGCTTTCCTGCCACAGGGTAAATATTTTTGTCATGGAGGCCTTTTGACCCTCCCCTTGCGGGAATAATTGCGACTGTATGCATAGAAAAAAGATACGTATTAGTTCAGCTTTCAATTACCTGGCGGCAGACATCGGCGATATTTTTTGCAGCGGACTTATTCTGCAAGGGAGTAAGCGATTTTAACACTTCAGGCGGCAAGCCGCAGTGCACAACTTTGTTGAGTGCGGATCCTACAAAAATGGTGGACGAAAACTGAGCAATGAGCATGCGGGAGTTTGCTATCATCTCTTCGGTCTTTCCTTCACTGAAGACAATGCTCTCTGGGGCATATTGCTTGATTTCCCGTATTGCCCTTTCCGCATTTTCATTGGGATGCAGCTTGAAGATAAGTTGACCGCCATCTGCCATCTCAAGATACTTGCGGATATTTTTAACTCTGTTTTCGTAAATAAACGTTTCGCGATTGTCGGATGTACACACTAAAACGTAATCGTGATATGGAAAGTCGTTCTGCAGGTATTGCTCACAGTTGTCAAAGTTAGGAATACTGGTAATTACAATCTTATCGGGATTTACTCCTTTGCGAATAAAAAGGTCACGGTACCCTTCACTGGCAACGCAGAACTTTTCATAGGAGTCGGACAACCCTGTTGTCGATGTACCGGCAATCCACCGGGGAACCCACTGAAAGTTTCGTGCCAAATGGTAAAGTACCGTTTCAGGCTCTGTCATGCCTTCCTGAACAAGTACAATTTTCTTGCTCTTGATATGCTTCGGCACAATAAGATCAGTGCAGGTTACAACAAGGTCGTAAGCGTGCTGATAACCACCGATATCAAGCTTCAGATCGTGTGAACGCAGGTATTCGAGCGTACGCTGTGAGCGTTTGCTCCCCATAATGGTAAACTCAAGCAGACCGATATCACTGGCTTTGCCAAGGATGCCATCGCTGAAAAATGGTGAAAAATACTGGTCATAATCCGTCAACCAACCGGCAATCTGATGCATCTGGGTTGTCTGGTTCATCGAACCGCAAATAAATAAAATCTTTTTCTTCATGACTCTCCGTTAGAGGCTCCCTCAGCATCACGGAGATGCACTCCTGAAAAAAACATGACGCAATACCCTGCTGCATACCAGAGCACCTCTTTGAAGCGCCTTAACAGCACAAATGCACCACCAAGGGCAAGAAAATCATGAATGCCAAGTGCCTGAAAAAAAGCAAGGTATCCAAGATCCTGCACTCCGAGTCCTGACGGAATGAAAAAGAACAAAGCCCTGAGTATGGTGATGGCTGTATCAATTGCCAGTACCTGCAGAAAGGAGATATGGACACCCAGGAGCGTGAGAATAATATAACTCTCAATGGCAAGAGTAAACCAGGCAAGGATATAGTAAACCATGACCATAAAGAGCCTGACGGTAAACGGGCCATTATAACTCTTGAGTTCGTTGTCGGTATCCTGAAAGCCGGATTCTTTTGCAATCAGCCATGCTTTTATTTTTTTGAAGGGAATACGCATTAAAAAGCCATGCAGATTATGCGCAGCTTTTCCGTTGAGCAAAAGCATGAGAAGAAAAAGAAAAAACAAAAAAATCATGGTACCGGTGGCTACCATTATATAGCCAAGTCCCTCAAAACCAAGCATCTGAAGTGAAGCCTTTTGCAGTAGTGAAAACCCTGCCAGAGCACCAATAAGAGTATAGATTCCCTGGGCTACGCCAAGCATGAGTTTGCGGATGGCTACACTTGCCACTCCTGCAGGAAGTGGAATGTTCAGAAAACGATAGCAGAGAAATGGGCGAAGCGGCTCTCCAACAGCAACTCCAGCAGGCAGGGTCATGGAAACTGTTTCCGATATGACCTGTATTTTAAGAAGCTTGAAAAACGGTATGGCAGATGTGCTCTCTGGAAAAAGCTTGATCCAGGTGAATGTTTCTATAAGGTGCAGAGCCAGATAAGGAAGAAGAATAAGCAGTGATGAAATACCGATCTTCGAAATCCGTCCAATCGCACCCTGAAGGTCAACCTGGCTGAAAAGATAGACAATAAGGAGAATACCGAGACACAGTCCGGCATAGCCAGTCCATGAAGAACTGGATTTTTTAGTCATCTGCATGAAAAATCAGGAAACAAAGCTATAAAAATGGAGCCTTCAACAAAAAAATACATCATCATCGGCAGTAAGGTATGTCGCCACAAGAGTGGCTGAAGGCGCAATCCTCGATTACCATAACGCTTCTTGGACCTAATATAAAAAATCCCTGTAGTTTTATACGCTTTCGCCAGCACGATAGCGATTATGAAAAACCTGAAGCCTTTCTGTCAGTAGTGTCCGGTGAAAAATGGTCATTTTTGTAGTTTTTTTCACAATGCATCGACAACAGCGTAACCATCAATAAAAAAATGAATTAAAGCTATTTTTCAGCGCACCTTGCTGTTAAATAATACAAAGCGCTCTATGGGGTATTGTGAATAATTTGTTAATTAACAACAGAACCATGGCTCGGCTGCAAGGACGCCGAGGCAGGTATTATACCCCATATTGTAAACCCTGTCGCTCGTTCTGGTTCTTTTCTCTAAAAAGGCTTTTTTTCCACAAGAAAAACTTTCTTGCTGATGGGACTGATCAATTCTGATTTTCAGACACTGCCTGAACTTTTCTCATCTGTTTTCGCCCATTACAGAGGAGAGGAATCAAAATTTCCGATTGCAAGGAAGGTAAACGGCTTCTATGAACCTATTTTATACCATACGCTTGCAGAGGATGTCCACCATTTCTCTGCGTTTTTAAAACAAAACGGCATTGTTTCAAAGGACCGCGTGGCCATACTTTCGGAAAACAGACCCGGGTGGTATCTGTCTGATATGGCAATCCTGAATCTCGGCGCTATCAATGTTCCACTCTACCCTTCCCTGCCTCCCAACCAAATAGAATACATTCTCAACAACTGCAGCGCAAAGGCAATAGTTGTGTCCAATATGCTCCAGCTTGGCAAAATAATCTCGATCTGGCAGAACCTGCCGGAATTGTGCCTCGTTGTCGTCATGAACCATCTGGAGGAGAGTGTTGAAGATGTCATTGATTTGAACCAGGCTAAGGAGGAAGGCAAAAAAACGCTTGAAGAAAAGCCATGGTTTCTTGAGGCCGCTCCTGTTGAGCCTGACGACGTCGCCACCATTATCTACACTTCAGGAACAACTGGACTTCCGAAAGGGGTGATGCTTACGCACCGGAATATTTGTGAAAATGTAAAATCAAGCTCATCAATCATTTGTCTTGACGAATCCGACCGGGGACTCTCTTTTCTGCCACTTTCTCATGCCTATGAACGAACCGGCGGGTATTACCTTCTTTTTTCCTGTGGAGCAAGCATCTATCTGGCAGAAAGTGTTGAAACAATTTCACTTAATATGACGGAAGCACGGCCCACTATAATGTTTACGGTGCCAAGGCTCTTTGACCGCATTAAGATGAGCATACTCAAGCAGATTGCAGCAGAAAGCAGCTTAAAAAAGAAAATATTTAACTGGGCTCTCAGCACTGGAGAAAAGTATCACCGTGAAATCAACAGTAAAGGCAAGGCATCAACAATAGTAACGTTACAGCACTCTATTGCCGAAAAGCTTGTCTACCATAAAATCAAAACAAAGCTAGGCGGAAGGCTTCGTTATTTTGTTTCAGGTGGCGCTGCACTGCCTCAAAAGATCGGCGAATTTTTCCAGGCGCTCGATATCAATATTCTGGAAGGTTTCGGTCTGACTGAAACATCACCCATCACAAACGTAAACAGACCTGAAAAGATAAAGTACGGCACCGTAGGGCCTACCGTTGATAACGTCCAGTTGCGAATTGCTGAAGACGGCGAAATACTTTTCAAAGGGCCGAATGTCATGAAGGGTTACTGGAAGGATGAAGAGGCTACCCGGCAGGTTATCAAAGATGGATGGTTTTACACTGGCGATATCGGAGAGGTAGACAAGGACGGCTATTTAAAGATAACTGACCGTAAAAAACATATTATCGTAACATCCGGGGGCAAAAATATTGCTCCGATGCCTATAGAGAACCTGATTACAGACAGCCCTTATGTGGATCAGGTTATCATAATAGGTGAAAAAAGGCCCTTTCTGATCGCACTTATTGTACCGGAATTCGGCAAGATCAAAGAATTTGCCGCTGCTGAAGGTATTCAGGTGACCTCAAACAAGGAGCTGATCCAGCACAAGAGTGTTCAGCAGCTTTTCGAAAAGCTCATGCGCACCGTTTCACGTCAGCTTGCAACCCATGAAAAGGTTCGCAAGTTTCTGCTTGTCGATGATGCATTTACCATTGAAAACGGTCACATGACCCCGACACTCAAGCTTAAGCGTAAAGACATTATCAATAAATATGCTGCCGAAATTGACAAAGTGTATAATACCCTGAATATGGTCTATAATACCGAATAGAAGCGCTCAGCTCCCTTTGATTTTCAGCATAGAGAGAGCACCGGAACTGGTGCTCTTCTGGCGTTCAACCAATCCCTCGGATATTAGATCATTGATTATTTCATCAATATCCCATGGGCAGGCTGCATATTTCTCACTGATCTCTTCAAGAAAGAGTCCATCCGTACTGACGAGCTCCTTGATCAGTTTTCCACGATACCAGCGCTTTGAGCCCTGAAATTTTGACTGCCTGGTCAAGGGGCGGATACCTGTCTTTTTACTGGTCAGCACAAGAGAGCCGTAATCCATCAATGCATTGTGCCAGTCGCGGCTTCTTCCTGGCGGAACAAGGGCTTCTGCTGCATACTGAAGTATTGCGGGCGAAATATCTTCAGGAAACCCTAATTCATGAATCATTATTCGCCGGATATTGGTATCGACAGCCGCAGCATCAAAATTGTCGGCGAATACGGGAATGGATCGACAGGTATACTCACCAATACCTGGAAGCGTTTTCAGAACCGCTGGCTCTCCCGGAACTATTCCACCGAAAGAGTCTCTGATGATAGCTGCACAACGCTGCAGCCTGACTGCTCTTGAGTTATAGCCAAGTCCGCTCCAGAGCGACAGCACAACCCGAAGAGGAGCTGATGCAAGGCATGCAATATCAGGAAATTCCTGAAGCCATGCCTCATACTTCGGAGCCACCCTTTCAGCCTGAGTCTGCTGGAGCATGATCTCACTGATCATGACGGCATACCGGTCAGTAGTTTTTCTCCATGGAAATGACCTTCCGTTCTGTAGGTAAAAATCAAAAATCTTACTGCGAAAAAGCTCAATATCCTGCTTGTTCAATAGGCTCGTTCCCTTATGAATGGTGATTGGCATCTTACAGGGTTATATAGCGATCAGGTACTATGCCCTTTTCATCACGACGCACTGTTGCAGCTTCATGAAGAGGGTCGTGACCGAAAAAGAGGATCCATGACTCTTTGAGTGCCATCTCCAGGAGATCAGATTTTTCATCAAACACCGTTAAGGGTTCGATATCGTAGCTCATCACCCAGGGAAGAGGAATATGCGCTGCAAATGGAATGAGATCAGCGCAATGCACAAGAGTAAGGTGATCATCAAAAACAGTCACCAATTGCTGACCCTTAGTATGTCCATTACTTAGAGATAATCTGATGCCTTTAAATAGCTCTGTTTCGCCATTGAGCAGGTTCAGGTTTTTCTGGCGGCCAAGTGCTTCGACAAACCAGGCCGGATACCCTGACTTTTCTTTAGCATGAGGATAACATGCTGACCGGTAATTCTCTTCCTGTACATGGTGTACAGCATCAGGAAAGAGAGGTTGCAGGTGACCGCCCTGCAGCTCGAATGCCCCGGCAAGATGATCGTAATGAAGGTGGGTATAGAGTACATCCGTTATATCCTCGGTTCGAAGGCCGAAACGCTGAAGCTCAAGGGAAAGGGTAAAGGGAGAGAGAGCGTAAATGGAACGAAGCTTTTCAGTCCATGCAGTACCCATACCGGTATCGACAAGAATATGACGGCCATTGCCTGAAATCAGAAGAAGACGGGCAACAAGTTTAATACGGTTAAATGAATCGGCCGGAACCACTTTTTCCCACAGAGTTTTCGGCACAACACCGAACATGGCACCACCATCAAGAAAAAACTCCTGTACAACAAGAGTGTTGAGGGTATAATCACCAATAACCAAAGGTCTCGAATCTAACCGGGACTCATTTCCCTTGGATTCTGGGTCTGAGAGCGCTTTTTCTTTCTTCATAGTTCATTATTAGCCCTTAATACTATCCTTGCCAAGATACAATTTAAGCTCCAGGCAGGCAACGCACCACAACCTTTCTTCACTGCCGACGGCCCACTGCAAACTCTTCCCCGTCACCCCGAACTCCTGTGAGGGGTCTATCCTCTCCTCTTTTAGAGTGCTACGGGGTTATCGGTGGATTACCAATATTCATTGAAAAAAACTGCGTGCGTAACATTGACTGATAGTATCATCGACATGTAGTTCGGCATTATTTTCAAATCCTGTAACTTATTTTTCTCGAAAGAGTGTATTTTTCTGTTAACCTGAATTTAAAGATACAAATATGACTATAGTCGCTGATCGAATTTTCAAAGATGCTCTTGCTTTACTTCCTGTTGAAAGAGCCGAGCTCATCGAAAAGCTTTTTCAGAGTTTTGATCGTTCTGTGAGCAGTAAGATTGAAGCTGCCTGGGCAGAAGAGGTTGAATCACGAATTGACGCTTATGAACATGGGGAAATCAAGGCTTCATCAGCAGAGGATGTTTTTGCGAGGATAAATCAGAGATGAATATTGTTATTCTCTCCTTCGCGGAAGAAGAATTTGCTGAAGCGGTTGATCATTATAACGAACAATGCCCCGGTTTGGGTTATGAATTTGCAGCCGAAGTCAAACGGGCTTTTGATAGAATTAAAGTTTTCCCCGAAGCATGGCAATATTTTTCAAAACGTTCACGTCGTTGTTTGCTTAACAGGTTTCCTTATGGCATCCTTTACAGAGTAGAATCGGAGATTGTTCTTGTAGGTGCTATCATGCACCTCAACCGCGACCCAAAGAATTGGCGACTGAGAACCAGCAAGTATTGAACAACTCCTCACTCTCTTTTCTCACTGCCGACTGCCCACTGCCAACTGATTTCACTTTCTTCACTCAGCACTCAACACTTTTCTTTCGGTATACCTGGGCTTGAACAAACAGATGATGAATACCTTGATATATATCAAAAAGGGATTTATATTTCATCAATTATTTATCAAGGAGGAAAGAATGGCTGTCACAGCTAAAATTTTTCTATCAGGACGAAGTCAAGCCGTCAGGTTGCCGAAAGAGTTTCGCTTTGAAGGCAATGAGGTATTTATTCGTCGTGATGCCATTTCCGGAGATGTCATTTTATCGCATCATCCTGATTCATGGACCGGACTCTTCGCGCTTGACGAAACAACTGAAGTGCCAGCTGATTTTATGAATGCTGAGGATCGAATGCAACAGGATAATCTTCGTGATCCTTTTGAGGAATGGAAAGAATGAGCCTCTACATGCTTGATACCAATATCGTTAGTCACATTATAAAGGGAGATATAGCTATTGTGCGTGAACGGCTTGTGGCTGTGCCGATACATCGTGTTGTGGTCTCTTCGGTCACACTGGCAGAATTACGCTATGGTCTGGCAAAGCGCTGCTTTCCCAAGGGTCTTACAAGCCGCGTTCATGAGTTTTTAATTCGGGTTAAAATATTGGCCTGGGACAAAGATGCTGCCATTGTCTATGGCGATCTCCGTGCAACATGCGAAATCGCAGGTGTAACGCTCTCCCCGCTTGATCTTATGATTGCTGCTCATGCTCAAGCAGTCAGTGCCATTCTTGTTACTTGTGATAAAGCTTTCAGCATGATTGCAGATGGCTTAACAGTAGAAAACTGGACTGCACCATAATCCTGAACGAATACCTTTTTGATATTTCCACTGGAATCATCCGTATACCACCATTATGATTCGTTAGGTCACTCGCATCAATCACTCAGCACTCTCTTTCGTCACTGCCGACTGCCCACTCTTCCCTGTCACCCCTAACTCCTGTGAGAGGTCTATCTGCTCCACTCCACACGCCCATCAAACACTCAGCCCTAAGAACTCGCAGCGCGTCTACGAATGGAAGGCAATTGATCCAGCCTCCCATGTAATTTTAATGCAGACGGCCACACCGTTCATACTTTCAACATGACATTCAGCACTTTCTTTCATAACTTCTTATATCACGTAAAAATCATTGGAGGTATCATGCAAGCGGCTAAATTTTCAGAGATTCGCAATCAGCTTCAGCTCAATGACGATAAAATATATTTTTATGCCATTGACAAAGACGGGACTATACTCCTCCGTAAAGCAACCGACTATGAGTTGCTTGCGGAAGAAGGCCTGAAGGACACCTATCTTATGGAGCCAGATGGCCTATGGGAGAAATGCCTTGAGGATTAATCAACGAGAAGTTATTCTCATACCTTTTCCGTTTGCTCTATCTTATTCTCTTCCGCATTCAGACCTCAGCCCTCAACACTTGCAACTCAGCACTCTCCTTCATCACCCCAAAGTCTCATTCACAAGGACCCGAAGAAGAAGAATTGCAAGTTGTTATTGCGGGTCTTAACTTACGGTAGTTATCTCCTCATACTGCATTGTTAACTATGCAAGAAAACTAAACTCATTGAGACTATGAATGTCATAATTAACGACAAGATTTGCGCCTCGTCCGTCGGGCAGACCCTCGGCAAATCAGCAAGGCTCAACCACAGCCATGTGGGATATATCTGTGGCGGAAACGGTGTTTGTCAGGCCTGTTACGTGACTGTGCAGGATGGGGCCGACTGTCTCGCACCGCTTACCGACGTCGAAAAAGCTTTTCTCTCTCCTCGCCAGATTGCTGCCGGCGGACGCATGGCCTGTCAGGCCACGATCACTAAAGAGGGAACGGTCAAAGTACTTTCCCGCCCTGAAGAGGTTCGCCGGATTCTTTTCAGCAACCCGCTGGCGCTCTTCTCCTACGGAGCAGAAATGGGGCG
>Ga0209697_10001739_pt1 | contig 32808 bp, 34 predicted proteins | sample AliMusrvi5mmetaG_FD_184115 | JGI IMG/M metagenome (GOLD analysis project Ga0209697, IMG submission 184115) | Freshwater lake bacterial and archeal communities from Alinen Mustajarvi, Finland, to study Microbial Dark Matter (Phase II) - Alinen... | ecosystem: Environmental > Aquatic > Freshwater... | reverse complement strand
CCGCGGCGGAGTCCTTTTTGAAATAGTGCCCGATGAGGATGTAGGAGCTGAGCCCGACCAGCTCCCAGAAGATGAACATCATCATGAAATTGTCGGCGAGCACGATGCCGAGCATCGAAAAGAGGAAAAGGGCCAGCCCCGCGAAATACCGCCAGTAGCCTTCCTCGGTCTTCATGTAGCCGATCGAGTAGGTGAAGACGAGGGTCGCGACCGTCGTCACCACAACAAGCATCACCTTGCTAAGGTGGTCAACCGTCACCCCGATCGGAATGCGCAGCGCGTCGCCGATTTCGATCCACGGGAACTGCACCGAACCTGCGGGGTCGGGCTGGAAAAACATCCACCAGCTCAGCACGCACCCGACCGCGCCCGACCCGATCGCCAACCCCGCGCTGAGCGGCTTGGAATACTGGCCGACAAACAGGATCACCGCCGCCGCAGCCAGCGGGGTGAAAAGAATGATCCATGGCGCGGCGAGCGTGCTCATCAAAACCTCAGGGTGTCGAGATCCTCGACATGGGTTGTTTGTTTGGCGCGGAACAGGGCCACGATGATCGCCAGCCCGACCGCCACTTCCGCGGCCGCGACCGTGATGACGAAAAACACCAGCACCTGCGCGTTGTAGCCGGGCAGCCCGTCATGGAGGTTGAACCGCGAAAACGCGACCAGCGAGAGGATCGCCGCGTTGAGCATCATCTCCAGCCCCATGAAAATAATCAGGATGTTCCGGCGCAGCAGAACCCCCACCAGCCCGATGGTGAACAGGCCGCCGCTGACAAGAAGGTAATGCGCGAGGGTCGGCATCTTAAGAAAAAGTGGAAATCGGAAAGCGGAAAGTGGAAAGCAAAGCGACGCGCGGAGCGTGGGAATTTTTTCTTTCCGCTTTCCGCTTTCCGCTTCCCGCTTTCATTTCAGCTCCCTCCGGCTGAGGACGACGACGCCGACCGTGGCGACGAGGAGGAGGACCCCGATGATCTGGAACGGGAGGTTGAAATTTTTGAAGAGCGCGAGCCCGACCTGCGCCACGTCGTTGGGCGCAGGGTTGGCGAGCGCCGGTTTCGTCACCCAGAGCGCGGGCAGGCCGAAGGCCACGCGGCTCAGCGCGAACCAAAATCCCGCAACGACGATTCCCCCGCCTGCCCATGCGGCGATCTTGACTGGACGGCGGGCCTCGGTCCGCAGGTCCAGAAGCATGATGATGAACAGGAAAAGCACCATCACCGCCCCCGCGTAAACCAGCACCTGCACCACCGCGATGAAAAACGCGTCGAGCGTCACAAAAAGTGCCGCCAGCCCGACGAACGACATCACCAAGCTCATCGCACTCGACACCGGGCTACGGAAAAATACCACCCCCAGACCGAAAAGGAGCGTCATGGCGGCGAAGATCCAGAAGAGGGCGAGCGACATGGTGAAATCGGCGGTTTTTTTAACAGGAGCGCGCCGGGTCGGCTACTTTTTTTCGTTCCACTTGTTGACCAGTCCCGGCATGACGCCGCCGAGTTCGTAGAGTTTCGCCTTGCAGTGATTCATTTCCGCCCGGCTGTATCCGGTGATCGAATAATCTTTCTTGAGGAAGATCGCCTGCTCCGGGCAGACCTCCTGGCAAAGCCCGCAGTAGATGCAGCGGATCATGTCGATGTCGAATTCCTTCGGCCGCTTCTCGACCTTGCCCCAGCGCTCGGCGGCCGGGATCTCCTCGGGCTTGATCGTGATCGCGCGCGGCGGGCAGATGAACTCGCAGAGCTGGCAGGCCACGCAGCGCTCGCGCCCCCATTCGTCGGCCACCAGCGTGGGAGCCCCGCGATACCACTCCGGCAGGCTCTCGTCCCACTTCTCCTCCGGGTATTGCATGGTGACCTTCGTTCGGCCGGCCAGCCGGTTCACGAAATGCCGGAACGTGATCAAAAGCCCGGCGGCAATCGCGGGAAGGTAAAGCTTCTCGGAGAGCGTGAGTTTCGGTCGTTGGACAGCCAGTGCCATGCGGTTCGGAATTTGGTAACAAGGTTCGCCCCCCGTGACAACTGCGGACTCAAAAATCTGCCGCGAGGGCGAACCTCCGTGTGAACCAGGCTGGTTTCTTGAAATAACGGCCGCTAAAATTCGCGGTTTTCGCTCGGGCCGTAGCCGTGGCTACACGAAATGGATGGGAGTTTGGTTCCATAGGCTTCGCCGCCCGCAGCCATGTGCGGGCAGCGAATGCTTCGTCCTCTCCCGCGCGGGTGCGGGGTCAAGATCGGAGTTTTCTCTGTGCTCTCCGTGTCCTCTGTGGTTCATTTCCCTGTTCCATGACTGATCTCGAACGCATCCGACATTCCTGCGCGCACGTGCTCGCCACCGCGATTTTGAAAATCTGGCCGGAGGCGCAGTTCGCGGCCGGCCCACCGGTCGAGAACGGGTTTTACTACGATGTCGAGCTCCCGCACCGGATCTCGCCCGGGGATTTCGAGCGGATCGAGGAGGAGATGAAGCGCGAGGTCAAGGCGAACCATGTTTTCGAGCGGGTCGAGGTCTCGCGCGACGAGGCGGTCGCGATGGCGCAGCGCGGCGAACTCGCCGCCCTCGGGCCTCGCGGCGAGCCCTCGAAGTTCAAACTCGATATCGTCACAAACATCCCGGACGGCGAAACGATCACGCTTTACCGCAACGGCGAATTTACCGACCTCTGCGCCGGCCCGCATGTCATGCGCACCGGAAACATCGGCGCCTTCAAGCTCACCCACGTCGCCAGCGCCTATTACAAAGGCGACGAAAACAACCCGCAGCTCCAGCGGATCTACGGCACCGCGTTCAAGAACAAGACCGAGATGCAGGCTTACTTCGACATGCTCGAAGAGGCGAAAAAGCGCGACCACCGGAAGCTCGGAAAAGAGCTGCAGCTTTTTCATATCGATGATGCCGTCGGGCAGGGGTTGATTCTCTGGACCCCAAAAGGCGCGATCATCCGCCAGGAACTGCAGGATTTTATCGGGGAAGAACTCCGCAAGCAGGGCTACAGCCAGGTTTTTACGCCGCACATCGGGCGCTTGGGACTTTACCGGACCTCCGGGCATTTTCCCTACTACGCAGAGTCCCAGTTCCCCCCTCTCATCGAACGGGAGACGCTTTCGGATCTCGCCGCCGAAGGCTGCTCCTGCGCGGAGCTTTCCAACCGCGTGTCGAAAGGGGAGATCGACGGCTACCTGCTCAAGCCGATGAACTGCCCGATGCACATCAAAATTTTCGATTCGCAACCGCGCAGTTACCGCGAGCTGCCGGTGCGCCTCGCGGAGTTCGGCACCGTCTATCGCTGGGAGCAAAGCGGGGAGCTTAGCGGCATGAACCGCGTCCGCGGATTCACCCAGGACGACGCCCACCTTTTTTGCACCGAGGAGCAGGTGCCGGGTGAAATTCTCGGATGCCTCTCGCTGGTGCGCACCGTGCTCAGCACGCTGGGAATGAGCGACTACCGGGTGCGCGTCGGCCTCCGCGACCCGGATTCGGACAAATACACCGGCGATCCCGCGAACTGGGATAAGGCCGAGGACGCCTGCCGCAATGCGGCTCGCTCGCTCGATGTGCCGTTCGCCGAAGAGCCCGGCGAAGCGGCATTCTACGGGCCGAAGATTGATTTCGTCGTGAAGGACGTTCTCGGCCGCGAGTGGCAGCTCGGGACCGTGCAGGTGGACTACAACCTCCCGATCCGGTTCGGGTTGGCGTATAAAGGCAGCGACGGCAAAGACCATGTGCCCGTGATGATCCACCGCGCCCCGTTCGGTTCGATGGAGCGCTTCACGGGGGTTCTGATCGAGCATTTTGCCGGAAACTTTCCGCTCTGGCTGGCTCCGGAACAAGTGCGGATCCTGCCGATCAACAACGATCCCGCCGTGATGGAGTTTTCCGGAAACGTCCTTGCCGAACTCCGCGGCGGCGGCGCCCGCTGCGAGCTTGACCTCACATCCGACGCGGTGAACGCCAAGATCGCCCGCGCCGAGGCCATGAAGGTCCACACGATGCTCGTCATCGGCAACCGGGACCTCGAAGCCGGGGCCGTGAGCATCCGTGTCCACGGGAAAGGCAACCTCGGATCCAAGCCGAAGGCCGAGGCGGTCGCGGAGATTCTCGGTGCCATCCGCGACCGGCGGGCATGACGCGAGGCTCATTTGCTGGGGAGCACACGCGACCCGCGTGTGGAGGTCGGCGACCCGCCGACCGGATAGACCATAGAACGGGTGAATGGCGGGTCGCCATTCACGACACGCGGGTCGCGTGTGCTCCCCGGAAGGACGCGATTCGATGCGTTTTCGTGGTGAGTTGACCCTAGGACAAGATGGACTGGATAAACTTGTTGGAGCCTGTATCGTTTGTTGAGGGCGCATCGCACGGAGCGGTGCGCCAGAACAATAATTCCTTATGAACTACGCCACACCCGACCTCACCCAACATCCGCCCCGCAGCGCCCGCGCGCGCCTCGGCGGCTACGTCATCCTGCCGCGCTGCCTCGACAAATGCCGCGCGGCGCTCGCCGGGAAAAACGGCGATTACCACTACGCCTGCCCGCTCGACCAGCGGTTCCTTCAATTCGCCGGCATCGATCCCGAGGCCCTCAAGGCCGAAGTGGCCAAAGGATCGGGCGATTTCGAGATCCTGACATGGATCCAAGCCAATGCCTCGCGCAAGCGGGAAGAATGGGAAATCGCCCAGTGGAGCGCCATGGCGGAACAGTCCGTTCCGGCGGATAACGGGACCCGCGAGTTTTTCAGCGGTCTTGTCGCCGGGGCCAAGGCTGCCCATCGCGACGACATCAAAGGCTGGTTCGATCTCCTCGACGCGGACGACTTCGCGAGCTTCGGCGGCAAGCCCTGAGCCGGCCAGCCTTCACGAGACACCGGAAATCCGGGAAACGTCGCGAGCATTTTCGCAGTTGCGGCGGTTCCCGGCACTGTGTAGCGTCTGCGACTCTCCGGATCAACCTGCGGGCAATATGAATACTCAACTCCCCAACGACGACGCTGTCATCGAGCACGACGGGATCGACGCCGCGCTCTTCTGGCACACCCACAAAAACAACATCCTGCTCGGCATCCTCGCCGTTTTGGCGATCGGGGGCGGAAGCTTGGCCTGGTATGTGAATTCCACCATGACGGCCAAAAACTCCGTCGCCGCCCTGGCCGTGGCCAACGAGATTCCCCAGCTCGAAGCCGTCATAAAAAATTACGGCGGCACGATGCCCGCCGCGGATGCGATCCTGCTCGTGGCGGCCGCGAACCAGAAGGCGGGAAAGCTCGACGAATCGACCGCCGCGTTCCAGAATTTCCTGAAATCCTTCCCGGCCCACCCGCTCGCGGGCGGAGCCCTTCTCGGCATCGGGCAGAACCAGGATGCGGCGGGAAACTCCAAGGATGCGGTGGCCACCTACAAGCAGGTGGTCGAGAAATACCCCAAGAGCTACGCGGCCCCGTTCGCCGGTTACGCCCAGGCGGAGATCCTGCTGCGGGATTTCCGGCGCGACGAGGCGAAGGTCGTGCTCGACTCGCTGGTCTCCCAATTTCCGGACTCCGTGATCGCGCGCTTTGCCGCCGCCCAGTCGTCCCGGCTCGGGGCCGGCAAGTAGCGAAACTCCCGCATCGCACGATTGTTGAAAAAACATCTTGCATCGCGGCGCTTCCCGCCTAGTTTCCCTGCAAGGCCCTTACGGGGCATGGTATCTTGCTAGTTGCGTTTCTTCCGGTGAAAGCCGGGTTCTCTCAGTGGCGATTTGAAATCCGGTTCTCGGAAACAGCCGCTCAGACGAGCCTTAATAAAACACAACTATGTCAAACAAACTCTATGTCGGGAACCTTTCCTTCGACACCACGCAATCGGATCTCAGCGATCTGTTCTCACAAGCCGGGACCGTCTCCGAGACGGCTCTCATTAACGACAAGATGACCGGCCGCTCGCGCGGCTTCGCATTTGTCACCATGTCCGACGCGGCCGGTGCCGCGGCGGCGACCGCCAAGTTCAACGGCATGGACCTCCATGGCCGGAACCTCACGGTCAACGAAGCCAAGGACCGCGAACCCAACGGCGGCGGTGGTGGCGGCGGCCGCAACTTCGGCCCGGATCGCCGGCCCGCAGGCAACAAGCGCTACTAATCCATTCAACAATAAACGCCCCGGTTCACGCCGGGGCGTTTTTTTTGTGCCCCGCTCGAATGGCTCGGGTGTGTTCCTGTGCAAAGACGTTCTCTCTTGTTTTACAGAAATCTGTATTTTACAGTGATCCATGATCACGACCGTCAGCAGCACCGAAGTCGCCCGGCACCTCGGGGATTACCTTGCCCGAGTGAAACACAAAGGCGAGCGGTTCATTTTGACAAAGAACCACCGTCCTGTTGCCGAGCTGTCGCCGACCTCCCGTCGGCATGGAACAGTCGCTGATCTTCTCCGGCTCTGGAGGCATGATCCCGAGGATCCGGCTTTTGCCGACGATCTGGAGAAAGCCAATTCCAAAGAACTTCCCGAGCCGAACCCATGGGCTTCGTAGTCGATACCTCCGCGCTGGTTCACTGGGAGCGCGCCGGTTCGGGCGAACATTTGGCGGTGGCCGTCCATGAGGAGCTGACAATACCGGCGATCGTGTGGGCGGAATCGCTCGTCGGCGTTCGGCTTGCGGACACTCCAGAACGGGCCGCCCGCCGACGGGAGCGGTTGGAATCCTTGAAGGCTGCTTTTGGAATCGAACCCTTCACCTCCGAGATCGCGGAAATCTACGCGGCCATCCATGCCGGGCTTGCCCGCAGCGGGCATCTCATCCCGCAAAATGACATCGCCGTGGCCGCCACGGCCCGCAGTCTCGGCTTCGGGGTTCTTGTCGGCCCCCGGGATGAAACCCATTTCCGCCAAGTCCCCGAACTCGACGTCCGAGTGCTCCGATAATTCCCGTGCCCAAGCCTGTCTTTTTCATAGGCGGGGACTTGGAAAACTCGCGCGGGCTGCTAGCATGCGCGGCAAAATGAGCCAGCCTCCCGATTATCCGCCGGCGGAATCCTCCCGCCGGGAGGTTCCCAGACTCGGCCAGCACCTGCTGACAGTTCTTCAGGTTTTGGTCACGGTGGGGTTGCTGTGGTGGCTTTTCCACGATCCCCACCGGCGCCTCACGATCTGGAATGCCCTCCTGACCGCGGACTGGCGATGGATGATCGCGGCCCTCGCGGCCGCCGGGGCCTGCGAGTTTTTGGGGATCCTTCGCTGGCAGTTGTTCCTCAAGATGCTGCACCTGCGCGTGCGGTTCGGGGAAGCCACGAGGCTTTTCTTCATCGGGGCGTTTTTCAACCAGTTTCTTCCGGGGACGACCGGCGGCGACGTGGTGCGGGTGATTTTCCTGATGAGGGACCATCCGGAGAACAAGACGGCCGGGTTTCTGAGCGTGGCGATCGACCGGCTGCTGGCGGTGCTGGTGCTGGTGGCCATGGGGCTCGGGTTTGCGTGGACGCGCGGCGAGTGGTTCGCGAGCAGCTTCGCGGTCGGGAATGCGATGAAAGTCTTTGCCATTGTGCTTTTCGCCATCGGCGTCGGGCTAGTCGCCTCGTTTATTTTGACGAGCCGGCATCTCGTCGGCCGCCTGCCCGCGCGCTTCCCGCTGCGCGAGCAGATCGTGAAGCTCTCCACGCTCTGGCAGCTCTGCATCGAAAACCGCACGGAGGCCCTGCTGGGCGCGCTCTACACGGTGCCGATGCTGCTCGCCTATTTTGCGGCATTCTATTTTGTCGCCCTCGCGTTCACGGTGAAGGTGACGTTTCTGGACATGACGTCGATCATGCCGCTGGTGACCGCGATCTCTTCGCTGCCAATCAGCCTCAACGGGATCGGGGTCCGCGAGGCGCTGTTCGAGCAACTGCTCTCCGAGCTCTGCGGTGTCCCTCAGGGAACCGGGATCCTCATTTCCATCACGGGAATGTTCGTGTATATGCTCTGGGGCCTGCCCGGCGGGCTGTTCTATCTGGAACGGATCCGGCGGCGCTACGAGAAATAGCTCTTGCCGAGTATTGTCGATCTGCAACAAATCGGGCATGAGCACAAAGGTCGGTATTATCGGGGCGGGGGGAATGGTCCAGTATCATATTCCCGGGTTTTTGTCGGCGGGTGCCGAGGTGGTTGCGGTCGCGGACGTGAATCTGGCTGCGGCAGAAAAAGCGGCCGCGCGATTCGGCATCAAGCGCTCCTACAAAGATGCCGCCGAAATGCTTGCCGGGAACCCGGACATCGACGCCGTGAGCGTGATTCTCCCGAACAAATTCCACAAGCCGATGGCGATCCAGGCCCTCCAGGCGGGGAAGCATGTCTTCTGCGAAAAACCGCCCGCGCTCAATGCCGCCGAGGTCCGCGAGATGAAGGCGGCGGCCGAGAAGGCCGGCAAAACGCTCATGTTCAATTTCAACAACCGGGCTCGGCCGGACTGCCAGGCGGTCATGGATTACGTCCGCGACGGATCGGTCGGAAAGATCAACTCGGCGCAGGCGAAATGGATCCGCCGAACCGGCATCCCCGGTTTCGGCGGATGGTTCACGAACAAGGCGCTCTCCGGCGGCGGGCCGTTGATCGACCTGCTGCACATGGTCGATCTCGCATTCTATTTTCTGGGCTGCCCGGAACCGGAATACGTCCTCGCCAAAACGTTCGACGATTTTATCACGGACAAGGCTTTCAAAGGGCCGTGGGGGATCCCCGACGTCGCGGGCGGAGTGACCGATGTCGAGAGCGCCGCTCACGGGTTCGTGAAATTTAAAACCGGCCAGGTGCTTTCGTTCCAGGCCTCGTGGGCCGAAATGGTCGAGCGCGAGGAGGTCTCCGTCGTGTTCCAAGGCCAGAAGGCCGGGGCCTCCGTGCGGCGGCTGTTCGGGCGCGACGGGCTCGATGATACAGCGATCGACACCGCCGAGATCTTCGCGCAGGAACACGGCCGCTCCGTGAACCGCCGGCTCATCGTCGAGCCGGATCCCGCCATGGGGCGCGAGCGTTCTGCGGCCAACTTCATCCGCGCCATCGAGGGCCGGGAAGCCCCGCTCAATTCCATAGACCAGGCGCTCTCGCTCATGAAAATCATCGACGCCGCCTACGAATCCTCCCGCACCGGCAAGCCGGTCGAAATCGCATAGGGAGGCCTGAAAAAACCTTCAACCTGCCGCCGGTTCGAGCAAACGCAAACCGGGAAACCATCGGCGCAGGTAGCCGCGATCCCTCGCGGCGAGCCGATCCGCCTGCACCTGGGCGTGCGCGGCGATGAGAAAATCGGGGACGAGGTGCTGCCTGGGCCCACCTCGCATCCGGTAGGCCTTGAACGTGCTCCCGGCAAGAAAGGCCGCCTCTTCCCGGATGTCATCGTAACGGATTCCGAGCCGGTTGAGAAAACTGCCCAGTGTCGCGGGGTCCCCGGCGGAGGGGGCGAGTTCGGCGAACGTCACCGCGCTGACAAGGAGCGGCCCCTCCGATGCCGCCCGTTGCAGGGTTTCCATCCACGCCTCCCAGCCGGATTCCCTCTTGATCAGAGACCATAACACCGACGAGTCGATCGCAGTCCTCATGGTTCCGTCTTGTCCGCAGGACCTCCCCGCAAATCATCCACGAGTTTTTCCGCCGACAGCTTATCCCAGGGATGCCCCTTCAGCCGGGCGCGGGAGGTCTTCTGCCAGTCGTCCAATGCCTTGCTCCATTCCCTCCTGTCGATGACCCGCCGCGCGGTCAGCACCGGGGCCTGGCTGTCAAACTCCAGCTTGTCGCCAGGCTTCAACGCGAAGCGCTGGCGGATTTCCAAGGGGATCGTAATCTGCCCCTTGCTCGTAATGGTCGCTGCCATGTCTCTTCCATGGCATGGGACGGCATGTATATCAAGCATTACTTTGTGGTATTACCAGCAAGCTGAACTGAAAGAATTTCGATGAATGATGAATACCGGGGGCAGTTTCTGCGGATTGCCGGCTTTGATTGCGTCGCCATGAAGCACCGTTCGCAGGAACGCATCCACCGTGAAACCGAGGGCATGTCGGGCGACGAACTGATCGCGTATTACAACCGGGCCGGACGCGCCTTCCGGGTAACCGGAAAGACTCCCTCGCCCGAAACCGCGGCATTAAACGACGAGCCTGCCCCTTACGCCAAGCCGGAATAGGGACGGCCAAGAAACCGGATGACAAGAGCTCGCTCGGACCGCCCTCGGGTCAATACGCGGGACTGGCAACTTTTTCGTTGTCCAAGCCGCTACGAGATCAGCTTCCTGAGATTGCCGGTGATGCGGCCGTCGTAGAGGGCCTTGCCGATGATGGCTCCGTGGAGGCGGGGCATTTTGGACAGTTTCCGGAGGTCCTCGGCGCCCGAGACTCCGCCGCTGGCGATGAGGTGGCAGTCGAGGATGCGCAGGAGGTTTTGCAGTTCGGGGAAATTCGGTCCTTCGAGCATCCCGTCGGTGGCGATGTCGGTGTAGATGATGGTCCCCACGCCGGCGACCTGGGCGATGAGGGCGAGGTCGGCAGCGGTGGTGGCTGTTGTTTCGGTCCAGCCTTTCACGGCCACTTTGCCGTGGTTGGCGTCGATCCCCACGGCGATTCTCTCGCCGCCGAATTCCGTGCAGATCTCGGCGATGTCGTCCGGAGACTCGCATGCCTTGGTGCCGAGGATCACCCGGCTGACGCCGCAACTAAATGCCGCGCTGACATTTTCGACGCGGCGCATCCCCCCGCCGAGCTCGCACGGGATGTTCACGGACGCGCAGATTTTTTCGACGGCGGCGAGGTTTGCCGGCTCGCCGGAAAATGCGGCATCCAGATCCACGAGGTGGAGCCAGTCGGCCCCGGAGTCCTCCCATTTTTTCGCGAAGGAAACCGGGTCGGACGAATAGACGGTTTTTTCGGAGGCGCGCCCGCGCTTGAGGCGCACGACTTCACCGCCCATCAGGTCGATGGCTGGAAGCAGGATCATAAGGTGGATAAAAAATTCCGCAGCACGGCGAGCCCGGCAGCCTGGCTTTTTTCCGGATGGAATTGCGTGGCGTGGAGCGCGCCCCGCGAAATGCTGGCCGCGAACCGGCACCCGTATTTGCAGGTGGAACTCGCCAGCGCGGGATCCGCCGGCACCGGGTAAAACGAATGCACGAAGTAAAACGAGGTCTCCTCCGGCAGGCCCTCGAAAATCGGGCCTTTCAGGTCCGAGAGCGAATTCCAGCCCATGTGCGGCACTTTCAATCCGGCGTCGGAAAACCGGACCACCGTCCCGGGCAAAACGCCGAGGCCGCTCACGCCGGGAGATTCTTCGCTGGATTCAAACAGGAGCTGGTATCCGAGGCAGATCCCGAGATAGGGCCGTCCCGCTTGGATCCATTCGCGAAGCGGGCCCCAGAGCCCGGTCGCTTGCAGGTTCGCCGCGCAATCCCCGAATGCCCCCACGCCCGGAACGACCACAGCATCGAAGCCCGCGAGCCGCGAGGCGTCGGAAACAAGCGCCGTCGAAGCCCCGGAGGCCTCGAGCGCCTTGCACACGCTGCGCAAGTTGCCGCTGCCGTAATCCACGACTCCGATAGAACTTGATTTCACAGGATCCCCTTGGTGCTCGGAACCCCCTGCACCCTCGGATCAACCCCCGTCGCCTGGTCGAGCGCGCGGGCGAGGGCTTTGAACACCCCCTCCGCCATGTGGTGCGCATCCCGGCCGGCCAGCACGTCCACATGCAGATTCATCCCCCCGTGCACCGAGACGGCACGAAGAAATTCCTCGACGAGCTGGAAGGAAAAATTCCCTCCGATCGGCTCGACGTTTTTCGGGGCATTGAACGCCAGATAGGGGCGCCCGCTCAGATCCACGACGACGCGCACGAGCGCCTCGTCCATGGGAACGTAGGAAAACCCGTAGCGCCGGATCCCCGCCTTGTCGCCGAGCGCCTTCACGAGCGCCTGCCCGAGCGTGATCCCGGTGTCCTCGACCGTGTGGTGGAAATCCACCGCGATGTCGCCCTTGGCGTCGAGGTCCAAATCAAAGAGCCCGTGCCTCGCGAACAGCGTCAGCATGTGGTCGAAAAACGGGATCCCGGTGACGAGTTTGGAATCTCCCTTCCCATCGACCACCAGCCGCAGGGCGATGGATGTCTCGGATGTCTTGCGTTCGATTTTTGCTTCGCGGGCCATGCCGCAAAGCCAATCAGATATTCCCCCGCTTGAAAAGCCCGCCTTTTTACTCGCTTATCTGGCGGCGGCGAGTTTGACGCGTTTTAACTGGCCGTGGTTTTTGACCATCACGCGGCCGCTTTCGAAGAGGTCGGCGAGCGCGGCGAGGGTTTCTTTGCTGTCGCGGGCGCAGGACCCGACGATGGCGACAAGGTCGCCGAGCGAGTAATGGCTGCGGTTGATTTTGCGGTAATAGTTTTTCATACCTTCTTTTGCCTTATCTGACAGAGCCGGGGATGCGGGCGTTCAAATTGTCTTCGCCAGCTCCTCCCACCTTTCGTAAAGCCGTGCGACCTCGGTCCTTGTGGCGGCGAGTTTTTCGACCAGCGCCGGTGCTTCCGCGGCCCGGGAGACGAAGAACGCGGGATCGTTCAGGGTCGATTCGATTTCTTTGACGGTGTTTTCTGCGGCGAGAATCGTTTCCTCCATGCGGTCGAGCTCCTGCTGCTCTTTGTAACTCAGGCGTTTGGGTTTCTGGGCGGGTTTGGCGGGCTGCGCGGGCGGCAAGAACGCTGCCTGGGCCGAGCGCGTGCGGGCGTCGCGCTCCTTTTTCTTTTCGAGGTAATACGAATAGTTGCCCGGCTGGACAAAAACACCGCCGTCTTCGAAGGCGACGATCTGGTCGCAGATCCGGTCGAGAAAATACCGGTCGTGGCTGACGACGAGGATCGTTCCGTCAAAGTCCGCGAGCGCTTCTTCCAGCATGCGCAGGCTGGCGAGGTCGAGGTCGTTGGTCGGTTCGTCGAGGATGATGACGTTGCCTCCGCGGCGCAGGACTTTTGCGAGCAGGAGGCGGGCTCTCTCGCCGCCGGAGAGCTTGTCCACGCGTTCTTTGACGCGGGATTCATCGAACAGAAACCTCCGCAAGTAAGCGCGGGCGGTGAGGGTTTGGTTTCCGAAGGCGACCATCTCGCCCGAGTCCGAGACCTCGTCCATGACGGTTCCTTTTCCGTCCAACTGCATCCGCGACTGGTCGATGTAATTGAAGACGACCCGTTTTCCGACGGTGGCGGTGCCTTCCGCGGGAGGCAGTTCGCCCAGGCACAGCCTGAGAAGCGTCGTCTTGCCGACGCCGTTCCTTCCGACAACTCCCGTGCATTGGCCGGCCCGCAGCGAGAGGTTCATGTTTCGGAAAAGCCAGCGGCCTGTCGCGCCGGCGCGCATGCCGGCCCCGGCCAGTTCGACGGCTGTGTTGCCGATCTCGGGTGCGGGCGGGATGAGGAGATCCATCTCGCGCTCTTCCGGCGGGGCCTCCATACCCGCGATCTGGTAAAACGAATCCAGGCGGTGCTTGGATTTCGATCTTTGCGCCCGGACTCCCGCGCGGACGTATTCCAGCTCGGCACGCAGGAAACGCTGCCGGCGTCGCTCGGATTGTTCCGCAATCTGCCGCCGGAGGGCCTTAGCTTCGAGAAACGCGGTGTAATTTCCCGGATGCGAAAACGCCCGGCCATCGGAAATCTCGATGATCCGCGTCGCGATGGTCTCCAAAAAATACCGGTCGTGCGTGACGAAGATGAGCGCGCCCGGAAACTCGCGCAGGAAGCCTTCGAGCCAGCGGATGGTCTCCGAGTCGAGATGGTTCGTCGGCTCGTCGAGCAGGAGGAGATCCGGCTGCGAGGCCAGCGCGCGGCAGAGCGCGACGCGTCGCTTTTCTCCGCCCGAAAGCGGCCCGACCAGGGCATCGAGCGGCGGGGCGGCCAACGATCCGGCCTCGGCGCGGATCCTCGTCTGGAGGTTCCAGCCGTCCGCGTGCTGGATGAGTTCCAGCAAGCCCTCGTTGTCGTGGCCGTCCCCGGCCTCGTATCGCCTGATCGCTTCGACGAGGTCCGCCGCCCCGGCCTCGATGTTTTCGAGCACGGTTTTCGTGCCGTCCAACTCGAACTCCTGCGGCAGATACCCGACGCGCAAGCCGCGCCGCCGCGAGATGTCGCCGGAGTCCGCCTCCGACTCCCGGGCCAGGATTTTGAAAAGGCTCGTCTTCCCGCAGCCGTTGCGCCCGACGAGGCCGACCTTCTCGCCGGGGGCCACAGCCAGCGAGACGCCATCGAGCAAAACCTGGTTGCCGTAGGCGAGTTTGAGGTCCTTTGCGGATAACAGAACGGATGACATTCCCGCATTCGTAGGCGAACTCACGGGTTCCTGAAAGCCTCACCGCGCGGCTTTTTTACCCGGCTCTCCCGGATGAAGACTGGAAATTCCCCGCTCATCCGCTATTTTGCCCTGCCTCCAATGCCCAGCGTCCACATCAAAACCTACGGCTGCCAGATGAACGAGCGCGACTCGGAGCAGGTCGCCCAAATGCTCGGCGAGCGCGGCTACCGGATGACGCCGGACGAGGCGGACGCGGACGTGATCCTCCTCAACACTTGCAGCGTCCGCGACATGGCCGAACAGAAGGCGATCGGAAAAATGGGGATGCTCCGCAAGCTCCGGCAGGCGCGCCCGCACCTCGTTCTCGGCTATCTCGGCTGCATGGCGCAGGCGCGCGGAGATTCGCTCACAAAAACCTCGCCGCATGTGGATCTGGTCGTCGGCACCCAGAAATTCCACCGTGTCGCCGACTACGTCGATGACCTGCTGCGCCGTCGCCTCGAGTCGAGGATCGACGACCAGCGGATTCCGATTGTCGATGTGGACGAGGAGGAGGGCTCGGAGGCGGCCATCCGCGACCAAGATCTTTCCCCCGGACAATGCGCGGCCTTCGTTTCCATCATGCAGGGATGCAACATGCGCTGCGCGTTTTGCATCGTCCCGCAAACACGCGGTGCCGAGCGCGGGAGGCCGGTTGATGAAATTGTCGGCGAGGTGAAGGGGCTCGCCGAACGCGGGGTCCGCGAGGTCACGCTCCTCGGGCAGATCGTCAACCTTTACGGCCGCCACGAGCTGCCGCAAATAGATGGTGCCAGCCCGTTTGTCCAGCTCCTGGAAGCGGTCTGCGCGGTGGACGGAATCGACCGTGTGCGCTTTACCTCCCCGCATCCGATCGGGTTCAAGGAGGATTTGATCGCGGCATTCGGACGGCTCCCGAAACTGGCCGAGCACGTCCACCTCCCGCTCCAGAGCGGATCCGACCGGATCCTAAAAACCATGCGCCGGGGATACACGGCGGATGTTTTCCGCAAGCTGGTCGGCCGCCTCCGGGCCGGGCGTCCGGGGATCGCGATCACCACCGACATCATCGTCGGGTTTCCGGGCGAGACCGGTGAGGACTACGCCGCCACGCGCACGCTGTCCGACGAGGTGGGGTTCGATAACGCCTTCGTCTTCCGTTACTCGCCACGCCAGAACACGCCGGCCGCCACAATGGAAGATCAGGTGCCCGAGGACATCAAGGAGTGGCGCAACAAAGACCTGCTCGATGTCGTCAACCGGCATTGCGCACGACATTTGGACGCGCTCGTCGGTCAGCGCGTGGAAATCCTCTGCGAGGGAGCCAGCCGGAACAACCCGCACAGGCTCACGGGCCGCACGCGCACGAACAAAATCGTCGTCTTCGAGGGCCCCCCGCGCCACATCGGGCAGATCTTCGACGTGAGGATCGAACGCGCCAGCCCGTCCACGCTCTACGGAAAGGTGGACTGAGAATCAGCGGAAAAACTTCCGCACGATCTCGCGGGGCGTGGCGATGATCGGCGCGACAACGTGAAAATCCTGGAGAAGCAATTTGAGCCGCTCGTAATCCATTGCCCGGAGATGGGCGTCGCTGGTCAGAAGAAAGGAGCATCCAAGCAGTGCGGATTCGGCAAGAATCAGAGCATCGTGATCTTCCTCATCGGGCAGCAGATCGTCCGCACGGAGTTTGGATCCAATCGCGGCGACAATTCCATGTCCCACCGGCACGAGATTCACTGGCTGAAGTTTCCACTTCGAAGCGAGGGAATTCAGCGCGGTTTGCGCGGCTGCACGAACCTCCTTTTCTTCCGCAAAGCGGCTGAGGAAAGCCAACTCGAGATTCACCGTCGGGGGAACCACCAGGCGAGCGGCTTTGGCGCGTTGCCGGATCACGGCGAGCGCATCCATCACATCCTCCACTCCCACGGCAAGATCAAGCGGGACGTTTGTATCAACGGCGATCAGCATTTGCCGTTTGGCCGTAGATCGTGACCATTGCCAGAGCGAGGAGCTTCTCCCGCTCAACGTCGGTGAGTTTGTTCATCCGGGGACGATACTTATCCACCATGATCGTTCCCGGTGTTTTCTTCTCCTTCGGAACTGTCGTCGTTTTGCTCTTGCTCACGTTGCCACAATGCACCCGAAGCGCCCCTGCGTCAATGTTCTCTCAGAACCCCTGATCCGCGCGTAAGCGCTGATTTGGAGAAACACGTTCCGTGTTCCTCTACATTGCGCCTGGCTCCGGCGGGCATGTAGCGGCTGCAACGCAGGGAGCGAAGCAACCGAGGCCGGGCTTTCCATTCTGAAAGAATTTCGTTCTCGATAGTCCCTCGATGATGTCTTCTCGCTCGCAGCCTCACGGGATGCCGTTCTACCGGGTGGAAGAACCGGTGGTTGCACCTGACGTTACACCGGCGGGTTTGCTTCTTATAACAATCACCTTTCCGACCCAGATCATCTCCATGTTTGCCGCCTCGGCAATATACTTCACGAATTCATTCACCGGGATGTCCGTAAGACTCAAGGTAATCCTCGCCTCTTTGATTTTCTCCGTGCCGGCACCCAGTATGATTTCAACCCCCTTCTTTTCCGGGTCAAGCTCCCGACTCTTTGCCCGCAGCCAATTCACCGCCTCTTCGACGGTCGCGTCACGAAACTCGACCTTTGGGATGATGATCTTTGAAGCTTTCGCTTGCTCGTTGGCTGTTTCGGCGGATACCTCCGTCGTTGTCGGGGAAACGGAAGTTGAGTTTTGGGCGCTCGCCGTCAGCAGCCCCGCGCTCACGGCCAGGATGGAAACCGCCCCAAGGATTTGGCGCGGGAGATTTGTTGTTTTATAGTTCTGAATCATAATGATGCGTTGTTTGAGTTTGTTTTTTGTTTCAATGATGCCGACTGCGGGGAGCGTGAGCCGTCCCGGCCGAGACAGGCTCAGCACCCGCAGCAGCGTTTTGGCATAGGCGTCCGCTCCGGCTTCGGAGGTGCGCACCATGACAAATTCGTCGCAGGCCAGCTCGCGGTCCGCTCGGGCCAGCCGCACCGCCAGCCATGCCAGCGGATTAAACCAATGGACGGCCTGCGCAAAAACCAGCAGGCACTGCAACGGCAGGTCGCGGCGTTTGAGATGTCCCATCTCGTGCAAAACCACCAGCCGCAGCTCGCCGTCGGAAAGTTTTTCCGCCAGTCCCTTGGGAAATAGAAGCAGCGGGCGCCAGATCCCAAACAAGGCCGGGCCGGGAATATGGTCCGCTTCAAAAGCGGCGATCGGATTCAGCCCCATCCGCCAGGCGCAGTCGGCGACCATTTCCTCGGTGCGTTTTCCCGCGCAGCGGCTGTCGCGAGCGAGCCGCCTCCGCAGCGAAAGGTTCGCCCCAAAATGCCGCAGCAAAACCGCCGCCACGCCAAACAACCAGACGGCGGCTGCGGTTTTTTCATTCAACAAAAAGTCCCGGAGCGGATGAGCGGCGGGAGTCACGGGTGGCGGCATTTGAACTTCCGCCACATAAACCCATGGCGTTGCGGGCATATACCGCGCGGCGACCGGCGCGGGCAGATCAAACGGCAGCAGGAGCCTGGCCGCCACCACGATCCAAACCCAATACAAAACCCGGGCGTCGATCCATCGGCGCATCAGCCCGCGAAGGGCGAAAACAATTAGGATAAGAATACCGGCGCGCCATGAGTTGGCGGCCAAGTGGGCCATGAAATCGTGGAGGTTCATTTCTTTCTCTTTCGTTTGGAGCGTTGGGAAGCGATCAGGCGTTCGAGTTCTGCCAGTTCGGTGTCAGACAAGTCGCCCTGTTCGCAGAAATGCGCCAGCAGCTCGGCCGTGGCACCTTGAAAAAAACGGGAAAGAAAACTGCGGCTTTCCCGGGCGACCGATTCCTCGCGGGAAACCAGCGGCGAATAAAAATTCATGTTGTAACGCTTCTCGACCGCGAGCGCCTCTTTCTCGGCGAGCCGGGCGAGGAAGGTGTTGACGGTTTTTTGCGACCAAGCCTGATCTTTGCGAAGAAGCTCGAAAACTTCCGGCGCGGTGATCGGATGCTTGCCCCAGACGACATCCATGACCTCCCACTCGGAGGCGGAAATTTTGGAAGGCGTCAAATTCTTACTCATGTGCGGATGCTACCACGTATGTAGTCATTGTCAACGAAAATACTTTTTGATTTTTTCATCGTAAGGGTCAACTGCCCGCCGTCGCCTCCTGCGTCCACGCCAGCGCCTTCCGCCCGCGATGCCGGCCTTGCTCCTTTTCCTGAACCCGGCAGCTCAATAACTTTTTCCGGGCTGGGGATATTCGAAAACCCGGAAATACCGGTTGGCGTAGATCAGGGGATAGGCTGCGCTGCGCGGGTGTTCGTAGAGCCGCCTGGCGAGCGGGTTGGCAGGCGCGGGCCGGCCGAGAGTCTGGGCGGCATTCGAGACCACCCGCTCCGGTTCATACGCGAAGATATAGCCGGCTTTCCGCTTTTCGAGGATCTCCCGCCCGCTTCCCTCCGAGAGAAAAAATTCCGCCGTATCGGCAATCCCGGGGAGGCTCTGGTGGGACGTTCCAGCGACGCAGGGCTGCCCGGACCACCAGACGATCGCCGGGCTGAACCACCAGGGGGCAAGAACGCCGCGCACGGGAAGACCTTTGATTTGGACCGCCGCCTCGCGAAGCGCCACCGCATCGGCAACGGATTCGGCCCTCGCCCGGAAGACGGCATCATCCGGATAGAGCGTGCTTTCCCAGCAAGCGGCAACCGGCCAGAGCGAAAGGAGAAAAATCCCCCACCCCGCAAATCTCCACCGGGCGAGTGGCAAAAGCCACGGCAGGCTGAGCGCGGCCGCGATGACGAAGAAATACCCCCACCTGAGATACCAGAGGGTCAGGCCGGCCAGAAGCGCTACCAGCCCGCAGAGCAGAAGATAAACCGGCTCCCTTTTTTGCAAATAGCCAGCCAGAAGGCCGAATGGGGCTGCGACCGCCAGCCATCCCGCCCAACTGAAGAGCACCGGGAACGACCCGTGCCGCAACTCCCCGATGTTCAGCGACCAGTTGGCGAAGTGCGCGTCGAAGGCGGCCACATGAAATCCATCCACCAAAAACCCCACCAACAGAATCGCGAAAAAGATGGCCAGCGGCACCCGGGCCAGAACCAGTCGCCGCGTGCAAAATCGAAGCAGCAGGACCGCCGATAACAGAATGAGCGGCTCGAAGAGCGACACCCAAAGCGCAAGGGCCCACGCCACGGCGGAAACCCATTCCATCCTGCGCGGTGATATCCATATTTCCGAAGCCGCTCCATCAGCCATCTCTTGTGGCATGGGCATCCTGCCCATGCGTGGAAATCCAGCAAGACATGGGCAAGATGCCCATGCCACGGTATTTTTTCTGCGCGGTGGGCCCTTGGTTTTTCCGGTCCACAGGTCCACCTCGGCCGCCAGCGCCATCGCAACCAGCAGCATCAGCAGGGATTGGTGGTCCGGCCGGCCGAGAAGAAACCCGTGCGAAACAATCGGAGAAACGGCGAGGAGGAGAATCATCGCGCCCCGAAATGGAACGCCCCGGCCCCAAACCGCAAGGAACGCCAACATCACCAACCCGAGGATCGGAGAAATCCAGGCCCCGGCCATTGAAAGCGCCGCAGTGGAAAAAGTCCCCATCGCCACGGCAAGACCAGCAATCAGATAGTCCAGGGGAGACGTGGTGTGCGGCCGTGTCCCCTCCGGGAAATTTTCAAAATCATGCTGCCGGACCGGCGCGAGCGGATGCTCCTGCAACAGGCGCACCCGGGTCATCCGCGCGTAGCAGTCGCCGTCGGTAAAATAGACGTTCCTCCCAAAGAATACCTGCTCGGAATTCCACGTGAATGCCGCCAGCCCGATCCCGAGAACCAACACGGGAAAAATCCATGCCACGAAAACCTTGAGAAAATGGCGGAAAAATGCGGATACACCCAACATATTGTGGACGGGATTTCTCTCCATCCCAATATCCTGTGGGAAAAGCCAGAAATAATTCGAAAAATTATTGCCAGCACCCCGCGTTTGGATAGCCTTGACGAATACGGGAATCTGCCCCCGAAACCCACTTCCGAATCAAGATGCCAGACGAACCAAACCCTGAAAAACCCGCCGCAAAAACCGAAGCCACCAAAGCCGCGAAACCGGCCCCGGATTTCAAGGCAAGCGAATACACCGCAGACGACCTGAGCTCGCTCAAAGGGCTCGAGGCGGTGCGCAAAAAGCCGGGCATGTATATCGGCGGCACGGACGAGCGGGCGCTGCACCACTGCGTCAGCGAGGTCTTGGACAACTCGGTGGATGAATTTCTCGCGGGCCATTGCGACCACATCGACGTGACGATCCACTCGGACGGCTCGATTTCCATCCGCGACAACGGGCGAGGAATCCCGGTGGACATCAACAAGGAGGAAGGAATCCCGGGCGTCGAACTCGTGCTCACCCGCCTGCACTCGGGCGGAAAATACGGTCAGGGCAACTACGAGTATTCCGGCGGCACCCACGGCGTCGGCGCGAAGTGCGTCAACGCGGTGTCCGAGTGGTTCAAGGTCGAGGTCACGCGCGACGGAAAAATCCACGCGATGTCGTTCGAGCGCGGGGTGACGAAGCAGCAGCTCCACGTCATCGCCGAGGTGAAGTCCAAGAAGCATACCGGCACGCTCATCACGTTCATGCCGGATACCGAGATCTTTCTCGAGACGACCGAATTCAAGGCCGAAAGGATCATCACGCGCCTGAACGACATCGCGTATATCAACGCGCCTCTGTCGTTCACTTTCCTCGACGAGCGGCAGGATAACGCGCGCCCGGTCCAGATCGTCCATCCCAAGGGCGTGGAAGAGTTCGTCGGACGCCTGGTCGAAAACAAGACGCTCGTGCACCCGAAACCGATCATGATCAGGGGAGCGCGCGACAAGGTCATGGTCGAGATCGGCCTGCACTACACGGACACCTACAACGAGCAGCTCCTCTGCTACACGAACGCGGTGCCGAACCCCGACGGCGGCGCTCACAGTAGCGGCTTCCGCGGCTCGCTCACCCGCGCGATCAACCAGTACGCGAAGAACAATTCCCTGCTGAAGGAAAAGGACGTCCCGATCACCGGAAACGATGTGCTCGAGGGCCTCGCCGCCGTCGTCAGCGTCAAGCACCCGGACCCGCGGTTCGAGTCCCAGACAAAAGTGAAACTCATATCGCCCGAGGTGGACGGCATTGTCGGCTCGATCAGCTACGAGGGGCTGATGCTCCATTTCGACCAGAACCCGAACGTCGGAAAGCGCATCATCGAGAAGTGCCTCATGGCCGCCCGCGCCCGCGAGGCGGCGCGCAAAGCCCGCGAGACCGTCCGCAAAGGCGCGCTCACCGGCGGCGGGCTCCCGGGCAAGCTGGCGGACTGTTCCGAGCGCGACCCGGCGCTCACCGAGCTCTACGTGGTCGAGGGCGACTCGGCAGGCGGCTCGGCCAAACAGGGCCGCGACCGGCGTTTCCAGGCGATCCTCCCGATCAAGGGCAAGATCATCAACGTCGAAAAAGCGCGCCTGGACAAGGTGCTGCAAAACACCGAGGTCCAGACCCTGATCACCGCCATCGGAACCGGCATCGGCATGGCTGGCGGCGAGAAGGACCAGGAAGGCACGTTCAACATCGAGAAGCTGCGCTACGGGCGCATCATCATCATGACCGACGCCGACGTGGACGGCTCGCACATCCGCACGCTCCTGCTCACGTTTTTCTGCCGCCAGATGCCCGAGCTGGTCAAGCAGGGCAAGATCTACATCGCCCAGCCGCCGCTGTATCTCATCAAACGAAAAAAGCGCGAGGAATACGTGGACGACGACGCGCAGCTCAACAAGATCCTCATCGGGATCGGCGCCGACGAAGTCAAGGTGAAGAACCTCGCCGACGGCAAAGTTTTCTCCTCGAGCCAGCTCAAGGAAATCCTCGAACTCCTCGAACGTTTCTCGAAATTCAGCGGCGCCATCCAGCGGCACGGGGGCGACATCGAATCTTACCTGGCAGAACGCGACCCGAAGACTGGCAAACTCCCGACCTTCATGGTCAAAGTGCGCGAGGGGAACGACGAGTGGGCGACCTACTTCCCCGGCGAAGCCGAAGTCCGCGAATTCCACGAGGGCAACCGCGACCTCGGCCTCTACGACGATCCGACGTCCGAACCGGGGGATGGCGACCCGGCACCGGCGGAGCCGGCAGCGAAGGCGAAAAAGCTCGACCCTTCGAGCCGGCGCCGCGCCAAACTCATCGAGCTGCACGAATCCATCTCCGCCCAAAAGCTCATCGACGAGCTCGCCCGCAAAGGCCTGAAAATCGAACACTACGCCGACAGCGCCGAGCCGATCTTCGAACTCGTCGAGGGCGAGGGCGAAAAGGCCGTCAGCCACCCGCTCTTCGCCATTCCCGAAATCCTCACCAAAGTCCTCGATATCGGCAAACGCGGCCTTTCGATCCAGCGCTTCAAAGGCCTCGGCGAAATGAACCCGAAGCAGCTCTTCGAGACCACGATGAACCCGGAAAAGCGCAAGATGCTCAAGGTGGACCTGAACGAGGACAACGCGGTCGAGGCCGACCGCATGTTCACGATCCTCATGGGCGACGTCGTCGAACCCCGCCGCCAGTTCATCGAGGACAACGCCTTGAATGCCAGGCTGGATGTGTAACCGATTGACGACCGTGACTACATGTGACTACATTTCGGCATGAAAGAAATCCCGACATCCCGAACCACCGACGGCGAGCCGCTGATGCCATCGCCCGTTTTGCGTGAAGTGACCGTCATGCCCGGCCTGGGCGAGACGATCAGCGTCCGCGCGGCCAAGGCCCACCTCTCGGCTCTCCTCAACCTCGTCGAGGGCGGACACGAAATCACCATCACCAGCGGGGGCAAGCCAAAAGCGCGCCTCTCGGGTATCGAAAGAAAGCTCAGAAACCGTGTGCCTTTTACCGGAACCCAGGAACATTTGGCCAAAATGCCGAAGTGGGACGGTGGCCCCACCGCCGACGAAATCATCCGAGCCGACCGCGACGGTCGGGGCTGGTAGCCTATGTATTTGGACAGCGCAATCATCGTTAAACTACTCACCGATGAGGATGATACCGGATTCTTCCAGCGTGCGCTTGTGGGCCAACCGCTCGGGTCGTCGGAACTTTCGCAGCCGGAGGTTTTTTCGGCACTCCTCTGCAAGGAGCGCACCAAGCGGATCTCGCGTTCTCAGCGCACGAAGGCGTGGGCTCTATTCAACGAGCGCGTGGCACTGAAGCAGATCGAGATTCTGCCGCTCGACCAGGGGGCTTTGGGAATGGCGCGCTTCATTTTGGAAACCTGCCACCCCCGGGTCGCCCTTCGCACGCTCGACGCCATCCACCTTGCCGCCTGCGACCTGAGCCAGGACTTTCCGCTCTGCACGACGGACCGGCGGATGCGCGAGGCGGCGGATCTGCTTAAAATCCCGATCTTTCCCGCAACCCTCCCCCCAGCCTGATTTCTTATGTATACGCAAAATGAAAAAGTCGAACTGGTGAATGTGGCCGACGAGATGTCGAAGTCGTTTCTCGACTACTCGATGTCGGTCATCATCTCCCGTGCGCTTCCGGACGCGCGCGACGGGCTCAAACCCTCGCAGCGACGCATCCTTTTTGCCATGAACGAGCTCGGCGTGCAGCCGAACCGCAAGCACCTCAAGTGCGCGAAGATCGTCGGCGAAACGATGGGCAACTACCACCCCCACGGCGACCAGGCAATCTACCCGACGCTCGTCCACATGGCCCAGCCCTGGGCGATGCGCGAGATGCTCGTGGACGGCCAGGGAAATTTCGGCTCGGTCGAAGGCGACCCGCCCGCGTCCATGCGATACACCGAGGCCAGGCTCCAGCACCTCGGCGCGGCCCTGATGACCGACATGGACAAGGGGACGGTCGATTTCATCCCGAACTACGACGAGACGCGCACCGAGCCGACCGTCTTCCCGGCGGCGTTCCCGAACCTTCTCGTCAACGGCGGGACCGGCATCGCGGTCGGCATGGCCACCAACATCGCCCCCCACAACCTCGTCGAGTGCATCAACGGGATCTGCGCGCAAATCGACGACCCGGACATCAAGATCGACGGCCTCATGGCCCACATCCAAGGGCCGGATTTTCCGACGGGCTGCCTGATCCAAGGAGCCGCGGGCATCCGCCAGTATTTCGAAACCGGGCGCGGCCAAGTCCGGGTTCGCGGGCGCGTGGCGGTCGAGGAGGGCAAAGGCGGGCGCGAAAGCGTCATCGTCACCGAGATCCCCTTCAACGTGAACCGCTCGGATCTCGTCAAGCGGATCGCCGATCTGGTGAACGAGAAAGTCCTCACCGGCATCAGCGACGTGCGCGATGAAAGCGCCGAGGACACCCGGGTCGTGATCGAGCTCAAGCGCGACGGCAACCCGAAGGTCATCATCAACAACCTCTTCAAACACACCGCGCTCGAATCTTCGTTCAGCGTCAACATGCTGGCGATCGATCGCGGCAAGCCGAAGCTCCTCTCGCTCAAGGAGGCGATCAACTGCTACATCGAACACCGCCGGGAGGTCATCCTCCGGCGCACAAGGTTCCTGCTCAACGAGGCCGAGGTCGAAGCGGAGAAGCTCGAGGGCTACCTCATCGCCCTCGCCAACATCGACGACTTCATCAAAATCATCCGCGACTCCCGCGACCGCGACGACGCCAAGGAAAAGCTCCTCGTCCTCTCATGGACGCAGAAGGCCGTCGAAAAGCTCGGCATCCTCATCCGCAGCGAGGCGCGCATCACGGACGGAAAATACAAATTCTCCGAGAAGCAGGTCGGCCACATCCTCGACCTCCGCCTCTACCAGCTCACAGGCCTCGAACGCGACAGCATCAAGGGCGAATACGATGCCCTCGTCGCCACGATCAAGGACCTCCTCGATATCCTCGCCAAAGAAAAGCGCGTCCTCACGATCATCAAGGAAGAGCTCCGCGCGCTGCAGGAAAAGTTCGGCACCCCGCGCCGCACGCAAATTGTCCCGGCCGAGGGCGAGATCGCCATCGAAGACCTGATCGCCAACGACGGAGTCATCGTCACCCTCACCCACAACGGCTTCATCAAGCGCACGCTCGTCAGCGCGTTCCGCGCCCAAAAACGCGGCGGCAAGGGCGTCATCGGCATGACCGCCCGCGAGTCGGAGAACGAGGAGGACAGCGACTTCGTCGAGTATCTTTTCACCGCCACGACGCACGACTACCTCATGTTCTTCACCGAGACTGGGCGTTGTTACGTCGAGCGGGTCTTCGAAATCCCCGAGGGCTCGCGCGCCAGCAAGGGCCGCTCGATCGCCAACCTCCTCGAACTCCGCAACGACGAAAAAATCGCCTCCACCATCCGCGTCCAAGGCCAGAAGAACGACGAGGACACATGGAACGAAAAACTCCACGTCGTGTTCGCCACCCGCAGCGGCATCGTCAAAAAATCGAATCTCAACGACTTCAAAAACATCCGGAAGGGCGGGATCATCGCGATCAAGATCGAAGAGGGCGACCGCCTGATCGACTGCAAAATGACCATGGGGCAGGACGAGATCGTCCTCATCACCCACGACGGCCAGAGCATCCGCTTCCACGAAGAAGAAATGCGCGACCAGGGCCGCGACACCGTCGGCGTCTGGGGCATCCGCCCGGAAAAAGGCGACTTCATCGTCGCCGCCGCCGTCGTGAACAAGGACGCCCAGCTTCTCGTCGCCGGCGAAAACGGCCTCGGCAAACGCACCAGCTTCGAGGAATACCGCATCCAATCCCGCGGCGGAAAAGGCATCATCACGATGAAGACGAACGAGAAAACCGGCGGCGTCGCCGGCGCCCTCACCGTCCGCGACGCCGACGAGCTCATGCTCATCACGAACAAGGGCAAAATGGTCCGCACCCGGATCAAAGAAATCCGCGAAACCGGCCGCAACGCCCAAGGCGTGAAACTCATCGACCTCCGCGAAGGCGAAGTCCTCCAAGGCATCGCCCCCGTCGTCAGCGACGACGACGAGGAAACCGAAGAAGCGTAAGCAATCACTCCCAGAACGGGATCGGCTTGCCATCGCCGTCCCGGTTCAGCCCGAAAACGGCGATTCTTGTAGAGGTTGCAACGCAGGACGCGAAGCGGCCGAGGCCGGGCTTTCCATTCTGAAAGAATTTCTCAATCGCCGGATCCGGGTTCAGCCGGACGAACCCCGATTCTCCCGCAACCTTTTCATTCAGGGAACGCAAATCAAGAGGACCGGGCAAAGCGGGTGCCGGCGCCGGTTTGAACACCCCCAATAGTCGTCCGATTCCGGCGCGCCGCATTCTCCGCCGCCACTGAACCGGCGGCAAACAGGACTCCGGCGAAAAGAATCTCGCTCCCGATAATCTCTGTCCTTGCGGGTCAGTTGCGAGGAGGCTCCTCGACCACGGGATTGGTCAATTTTCCGATGCGCTCGACCTCGACGGTCACCTCGTCTCCGGCCTTGAGCCAGACAGGCGGTTTGCGCGCCATGCCGACGCCGTGGGGCGTGCCGGTGCTGATGATCGTGCCGGCATCGAGCGTCGTGCTGCCGCTCAGGAATTCGATGAGCGTGGGCACGTCGAAAATGAGGTCGTCCGTGTTCCAGTCCTGCATGACTTCGCCGTTGAGCACGGTGCGGATTTTCAATCCGGCCGGGTCGGGAATTTCGTCGCGGGTGACCAGGCAGGGTCCGAGAGGCATGAAGGTGTCGAAGGTCTTGCCGCGGCACCATTGCGAACCGCCCCACTCGCCCTGCCAGTCGCGCGCGCTGACGTCGTTGCCGCAGGTGTAGCCGAGCACGTGGCCGAGGGCGTCTTTTCGCGACACGTTGCGGCAACGTTTGCCGATGACCACCACGAGCTCGCACTCGTAATCCACCTTGTCGCTTCGCAGCGTGCGCGGGAGTTCGATCGGGTCCCCGGGGTTCTGCACGGTGTTCGGCCCCTTGAAAAATAGCACAGGATGCGCGGGCACGGGGGCCTTCCCCTCGGCGGCATGGCGGCGGTAGTTCAGGCCGATGCAATAAATCGCGGCAGGCCGGATGGGCGCGAGGAGTTTCACCACCTCGGCATCGCGCGCGGTGACGCTGTGTTCGCCAAGGATGTCGCCTTCGATCACTTTGGCCGTTCCGTCCTGTTGCAGGGCGGCGTAGCCGGTCTGCTGCCGCGAGTTGGTATAACGGATGATTTTCATGGGTAAGCCCCACCCCTATCATCGCCTGCCGGGCATTTCCACCTTTTCTCGATGGATTTCCTCCTGTTTGGCCCGATGCCTCCCGGCGGCCAGATCAATCGCCGCTTCCTGTCCGTCAAATCCCGTGAGTTCATTTAAGCCAAAGCTAAATATCCTGCCGCGGGAGCAAGTGGCATTGTGGCCTCATCTCAGGCCGACTCGCGACATCGGGTTTACTCTCTATGGCGGGACGGCCATAGCATTACGGCTCGGGCACAGGCGATCCGTCGCCTTTGATTTCTTTGCGGCCCAGGAACTCAATAAATGCCTTTTGCGGGACAAATTACCGTTTTTGGCAAATTCCACGGTTGTCCAAGATGAACCCAATACACTGACAGTCATAAGCGATGGCGGCGTTAAGGTTTCGTTTTTTGGCGGGCTCCGATTTGGCCGTTATGGGGCCCCCGATACAACGGATGACAAGGTTTTGAGCGTGGCGTCTCTGGATGATTTGATGGCCCACAAAATCAAGGTCGTGCACCAGCGCTCGGAGGCGAAGGATTACACGGACATTGCAGAAATGCTGAAAGCGAACGTCCCGCTCGAAAAGGGACTGGCAATCGCAATGGAAATGTTTAAGCCAGACCTGTCGCCGATTATCGCCTTGAAAGCGATGACATATTTCGAAGGCGGGGATTTACATGGCCTCACAAATGAATCAAAGCGGATTCTGGCCGGGGCGGCGGCCGAGATCTCTGCGCTTCCCGAGGTAAAACGACTTTCGGATTCTCTTGGCGAAGACGTGGTATTGGAATAGGATTCTCCAATTATCCACGCCACGATTGCCCGCAGCGGTGACGAATAGGCTGAAACGACCGCCGCATGTTCCCGCCCGCCATAAAATTGGCAAGCAAGCGGGCACAGGCGCTCAGAAACCCCCGCTTGCTACAACGCGCCTGCGCCATAACGGAGCAGCCGCCTTAAGCCCCATGCTGTTCACTGAACTGCAAAAAGGAGCGCGGGCGCCCGCAAACTGGAACGATGGCGGGCAAGATGCCCGCGCTCCCGGCTTAAATGGACAGCATTGGCTTCAAGCCCGAATCCAGCGATCGCTCACATGGAGGACGCGGAGAGCACGGAGTGAACAGGGGAAATCATCGGGACAGAAATAGGCGGCTTGATATTTTTCCTCCGCGTTCCCTGAGTTCTCCGTGTGCCAAAAACGTTTTTCGGGATAAAACCAAGCCGATAGAAATGGGCGGCCAAGTCCAAAAATGTGTTTCCATGCAGATGTTGCAAGGGCCTCCTTTTCGCGAAGATTCGCGCGATTCGCGGGCTCTTCTGCGGTTTTCTGGTTCAACCATGAAAAAGCCGCCTGGCCCCCCAAGAACCAGACGGCTTTCACTGCGGCGCACGGGAAACCCCAAAGAAACCCGCGCGCCAACACCAAAAATGAAAACGCTGAAAAGAGCTCAGCCCTGGCGGCGCCGGCGCAGGACCATCACCGTCGTCAGACCGAAGGCCAGCAGGCCCCAGGTCGCTGGCTCGGGGACAAGGGTATCGAATGTGATGCCTGAAAGGAAGGGGTAGGTTTTATTAGTCTCAACGGCAATCGTAATTGTTTGCCCCGCAATTGCGTTGTTGATGTCGGCTAGAAAAACGTTAGGTGCGGCATTATTGACGCCGTAGCTTTGATAGGTTGAATTAAGGGTGACTGTATTACCGTCGGGGCCAGTCGAGGTAAGCACATATGCCGGAGTCGTAGGGTACGATACGTGGGTTTCCGAAAAAAGACCGAGTTGGAAAGAGGCGGGAACACTACCCTGAAGGGTAATTGTAGCAACCGTGTTGGGCCCAGTCCCACCACCGTTATAAAGGTATCCTGGAGTTATCTTGGTACTCCCACCGTCGAAAGTCATGGCATAAGAAGCCGTATCGGGTCCCAGGGCGGTGCCAGACGCATTCGCCACAGTTGCATAACTCGGAAGTCTTGAACTAGGAGTACTGGGAGTACCATCCCAAACTTGCCATCCATCTACGCCCAGCACCGGGGTTGTTGTTCCGGTTCCGATGGCCGAGACGGCAGCATAAGAGGTGGTTGTAGGAATCACAATCACTGCTGCCTGCGAGGATGCGGTCGAAAAAACCGCGAGGCCGATAGCCAACGCGGCGAGAGGGACGAGTTTTGAGATTTTCACAGGAATTGGTTGATTTGAGTTTTTCAGGTTTGTTGGGCCGGTTTGGTTGTCTGCCTACGGAAAAAAATAGCGCGCCCCGGCGGGCGCGCAAAATAAATCTTGTGTTTCAGGGCCTCCGAGCGCAGAAAGACGGGAAATTGGCCAGCCAATTGAATTTTTCCAATGAAAAGCCGATCCATCGAGGCTGCGCGGGTTCTGCAGGACCTGATATCGGGGCAGAACCTTCCGCCCGGCGCGCGGCTGCCCTCGTCGCGGTTGCTGGCCCTGCAAACCGGGTTTCCCCGCTATGTGATGGATCGCGCCTGCCAGGAACTGCTGTCCGGCGGATCCTTGATCCGGGACGGATACAAGCTGTTTGTCGGGGCGAAAGGCCCGGCCCGACCTTCAATCGAAGGCGAGGTCTGCGTGGTTTCGTATGGCGGCGATTTTCAGGCCGTCGCCAGGCGCACGCTGGCGGAGCGGGGGGTGAAACACCGCGCGGTCGAGATCTCCTACACAAAGCACCCCAGCCCGCTTCCCGTTTTGGGGAAGGTGCTGGCGGAAAAACCCGCCGGGGTGATTCTTTGGATGCCCTACTGGATCGAAGCGCTGGTGCCGCTGCTCGAAAAGGAAATGACGCCGCTGGTGGTGTGCGCGGACGCCGCGCCGCCAGCGTTGCCGTTCTCCACAGTCGGGACGGATTTGTGCCGGGCGACAGAAACCGCCCTGCGGCATTTGCTTGACCTCGGCCACCGGCAGGTCGCCTTCGTATCCGGCTACAAAGCATCCCCGGTGTCCCTGGAACTTGCCGCCAGTTTCCAGAAGGTTTGCCGGCAATTTGGCATCCCCTCGGCAGCAATCTGGTATTCGGAGCCCTGGGGCGGGTTGCACGAGATGCTGGTGGAGCAGCGCAAACGGTTCCCCGAAGTAACCGCGATCATCGGATACGTCACTGTCCCAGCCTTGGCAGGGAAGACTTTCAAGGTGCTGCAGGAACTCTCGCTCGTGTGCGTGTATGATCCGGGTCCTGAGAGCCAGTCCGCGCTGACCGCAGTCACGCTGCGGGACCCGGCTTCCTGCATCGCCTCGTGGGCGTGCTCGGAGATCATTACGCGGATCCAGGCAGCCGAGTCCGGGCGTCCGATGCCGCCGCCGCGCCACGCCTTGTTTGTGCCGGAGTTGATCGACAGGGGATCGGCGCGGGCGCTCGCGCGCGAGGAAAAAGCGGGCGTCCCCGCCATAGGTCCCATAGGTCCTATAAGTCCCATAGGAAGTGCGGGCGCAAGCCGGGAGGCCGCCGCTGCCGCCAGCCCTTGGGGCTCTTGGCGCAAGACGTATGCTTACTTGAAGAAGTGCCGGACACACCAGTGGCGGCATCTCGACCTCTCGAAGCTTGCCAACCACAGCATGACGCGGGAACACGGCTGGCTCGGCGGTGACCCGCTCCTGCATTTCCAGCCGGGGTTGCGCTCGATCCATGGCGTCCCGTTTCAAGTGATCGAGGAAAACCGCAACGGCGGGCGGGCGGTGGTGACGTTCCGCTCGCCTCAAACGCACTCTACGGAGGGAAAAGAACTGCCGGTCCGGGTGAAACTGCCTGTGCGCGGGCGCGTGAAGGCGCTCTATTTCCTGCATGGTTGCGGCTATGCCCGGCCGGCGGCCTTTGCCGAATACCGCATCCATTTCAAGAAGGGAAAGGCGGCAAGCATCCCGTTGATCCCCGTCGGGCCCTCGATCGAGTTTGCGCGCCAGCGTCTCGGCAAATTGAAACCAAACGTGCAGGACTGGTGGTCGGGGTTCGAGCAGCAGGATTTCCCCCATGCCAAATTCGTCACGGTTTTCAACCCCGCCGACCCGGGGGAATACGAGCGTTACCTCTACACGCTCGAGTGGGTCAACCCTCACCCCGGCGAGGAAATCGGCCGCATCGAAGCGCGCGTCGATCCGGAAGCGGGCCCGGCCCTGGCGCTGGTCGCGGTGACGGCGCTGGTTTAAACCCAATGCTATTCATTTAAGCCGGGAGCGCGGGCATCTGGCCCGCCATCGTTCCGGTTTGCGGGAGGGACGCCCGCGCTCCTTTTTGCAGCTCAGTGAACAGCATGGGGGTTAGCCCGGTGCAACGAAACCGCTTGAAATCGAAGGAAAACAGGTGGTTTGGAAAGGGAATCCCCTGCTTCATCGCCCCGTCCGCGATCATCTGGATCGGCGGCCCCGCAGCGCAGCAGAAGATTTCGAAGAGCAACATGAAACGCCCCGCTTATATGCCGCCGCCGGATTACCGGCGGCTATTGACCACGCTGCGCCACGAAGAGCCGGATCGCGTGCCGATGGCCGAACTGGGGATGGACCCGCCGATCAAGGAAAAAATCCTCGGGAGGCCGATCGACAACGCGCGGGATGATGTCGAGGTCTGGCACCAGGCCGGATACGACTACATTTACCTTCGCCCCGCCTACGAATTTCCGCACACCATGCCCGGCAACATGACCACCGGCCAGCCGAAATACGGCAAAGCGGTTGCCCGTGAAGAAAAAAGCGTCCCCATGTCCCTGCCGGGCATCATCCAGACATGGGCCGATCTCGACAACTACCCGTGGCCGGATCCGGCTTGCGACGCTTACTTTCAACCGCTGTCCGATGCGGCGGCGTGCCTGCCGCCGGGCATGGGGCTGATTTCAGGGGTGGGCGGGATTTTTACCCGCACATGGATGCTGCTCGGCTTCGAGTGTTTTTGCATGGCGCTGAGCGAGCAACCGGACTTTGTCGCGGAAATTTTCCGCCGGGTGGCCGCCATCCAGATCGCCGTGCTGAAACGGGTTATCCGCCAGCCGGGAGTGATCGCGGCCTGGTATGGAGACGACCTGGCCTACACCGAGTCGTTCATGGTCTCGCCGGATGTGTACCGGAAGTATCTGTTCCCGCACATGGAGGAAATGGCCGGGATCGCCCACAAAGCAGGCATGCCGTTCATGTATCATTCCGACGGGAAGCTCTGGCCCATCTTCTACAGTTTGAAAAACGGAAGAGTTGAGCATCAACAGGTTAAGTGGCGCCAATAAATCGTTGGCACTACATTTTTCCCTGCGCCGGGTGTCAGGTAAGTTCCTGAAGGACCGGCGGCAG
>Ga0209697_10001736_pt1 | contig 32843 bp, 22 predicted proteins | sample AliMusrvi5mmetaG_FD_184115 | JGI IMG/M metagenome (GOLD analysis project Ga0209697, IMG submission 184115) | Freshwater lake bacterial and archeal communities from Alinen Mustajarvi, Finland, to study Microbial Dark Matter (Phase II) - Alinen... | ecosystem: Environmental > Aquatic > Freshwater... | reverse complement strand
GGTGTTCACCGCGGCTACGCCGCGGGTGAACTGAGTATGGTCGAAGTCGCTGTAGGGACTCAGGTCGCTTTTGTTCAGGATGATCAGGTCCGCGGCGGCGAACATGGCCAGGTACTTGAATGGTTTATCGTGCCCCTCGGGTACACTGGCGATGACCAGGCGCAAATCCTCACCCAGGTCAAAGGCCGAGGGGCAGACCAGGTTGCCGACATTTTCGATGAAGAGCAGGCCGTCGTGCAGCGCCAGTTCGCGCGCTGCTTCACGGATGATGTTGGCATCCAGATGACAACCGCCGGCGGTATTCACCTGCACCACCGGCACCCCGACGGCGTCGATCTTCTCGGCGTCAATCGTTGCGGCGATGTCGCCTTCGATGACCGCGGTGGGAAGTTGCGCCTTAAGTCGCGCGAGGACGCCAAGGATGACGCTGGTTTTTCCCGCCCCGGGAGAGGCCATGACATTGACCGCCAGCACGCGCTGCGCGGCGAACGCGCGCCGATTTTCCGCGGCGATCTCCCCATTGCTCCCCATGATCTTCTGCATCATTTTGATGGTGATGGGCATTCGTCAACCTCGATGGAGTCGATATAGAACTCGCGGGCATCTCCGGTCAGCCGCCCCTCTTCTCCGCATACCGGGCAGGCAAAGCCGGTGCGGGGACGGGGGTAGACCTGCCCGCAGGCACGACACTGCAGCGTGGCGGGGTGATGGGTGAAGGACAACTGGGCGCCGGCTGCTATGGTCTCCGCGCTCAAGACGTCGAAGTAGAGTTGTACGGATTCGTCGATGATGGCGGACAATTCTCCGATGACCAGGGATATCCTGGTGACGCGCACCGCCCCGGCTTTTTCCGCCTCCGCCAACACCAGGCGCAATATATTCTCCGTCACAGCCAGTTCGTGCATTGCGCGTTTACCATATCTGTGTGCGCCGGAGACGTTACGGGTGGATGGTGGCGGCGCCCCCCTCCACAGCTAACCCGGTTTTTCGCAACAACTCTCCAGTGGCTGGTCGCTGTCGGGCGCTTCCGGTTGCGGCGTGGGACTCTGCGACAGGTGGGATTTGTGGCTGACGGGAGGGCGATATTGCGCATCCATCTTCATACACTTTTTCGGGCAATTCTCCACACAGACATTACAAATGACGCACTTATAGGGATCAAGCGTCCAGGTTTTTGTTGCTTTATCGACCGTGATGGCGATGGCCGGACATTTGCGCTGGCAGATACCGCAATAGATGCACAGGTCGGCGTCGATGCCGCTGAGTTGCCCACGCACTTCCGGAAAAAAGTCGCGTTTCACGTGCGGATACATGCGCGTCGCTGGCCCGCCAAAGAAATTTTTAATGATCGTGCTGAACATATCAAACATGGGTCGTCCTTCACTATCCCGCAGCCTTCACGACGCGAGGGCTGTGTTGTCAGCCCGCTTTATTCGCGAAGCGAATAAAGCTCTGGCTAACCGAAGCATTATTCATGCGTTCATGAAAATGCGGGTTAGCGCTCAGTACAACTGATGCACGGGTCGATGGAAAGAATCAACACCGGCACATCGGAGAGCAGATGCCCGGGCAGCATGTGCAACAGTGCGGGGATGTTGGCAAAGGTCGGGGTGCGCACGCGCACGCGCGAGAGGAATTTCGTGCCATCCGCCTTCAGGTAATAGAGCACTTCCCCGCGCGGTTGTTCAACGCGCGACACAATCTCGCCTTCGGGATTGCCCTTCACCGGCACGCTGATCTCCCCCGCGGGAATCTTCGCTTCCACCTGACGCAACAGGTCGATGGCCTGCGAGAGTTCACGCAAGCGCACGACGGTGCGCGCATAGCTGTCGCCGGCTGTTTCCACCACCGGCGCGAAGTCCAGTTCATTATAGGCAGCGTAGCCCAGCGTGCGCATATCCTGGTTGATGCCACTGGCGCGCGCCACCGGCCCGACGGCGCCGAGTTGATAGGCATCTTCCTTAGTGAGCGTCCCGACATCGCGCAAACGGTGTTGCACGGTATAGTCGTTAAGGAAGACCTTGGAAATCGCCTTCAACTCCTTTTCGACATTCCCGACCACTTCCACGATATGCTTGAGCATCTCCGGACCGATATCGCGCCGGGTGCCGCCCACGGTATTTGTGGAAATGATAATACGACTGCCGGCAGTCTGCTCCATGAGGTCGATCACCTGCTCGCGACAGCGCCAGGCTTGCATGAAGAGGCTTTCAAAACCGAAGGAATCGGCCAGCAACCCCAGCCAGAGCAAGTGGCTGTGTGTACGGTGCAACTCGCCCCACACGACACGAAGATAGCGGGCGCGGTCCGGCACCTGCACGCCCATCAATGTTTCAATCCCCTGGCAATAGGCCAGTGCGTGCATGAAACTGCAGATGCCGCAGATGCGCTCGACGACGAAGATATTCTGGGTGATATCCTTCGTTTCCGTCAGTTTTTCAAGCCCGCGATGCACATAGCCGATCGCGGGAACTGCTTCCAGCACTTTCTCGTCCTGCAAGACCAGTTTCAGATGCAGGGGTTCCGGAAGTACCGGATGCTGCGGACCGAAGGGAATAACTGTTTTTGTCATGGATGCTCTCTTACCCTGCATTATTCAGTACCAGACGAATAATGCGCTGCCCAGCCAGGCAGTCAATTGCTTCCGGAATAATCCGAATTATCGACGTTCGATGGTGATCTGCCCGCCAGCCATCGGCGTCGACGGGGCGCCGTCCGACAGGAGCAAGTGACCGCCATAGTCGATGACGATGTCCGTAATGTTGACGCCGAACAATTCTTTGATCTCGTTCTCTACCAGCAAGGCGCAGAAAAAGATGTGTGAAATACTCGGTATCTCTTCCCCGGCGGTGACATGCAAGCGATATTGTTTCAACCCGATGTCACGGTCAAAGTGATACAACACGTCGAACGAGCCATCCGGCAGATTTATGCAGGTGGCGGTGACGAACCGATAGCCGTCATTCCGCATCTTCTGCGTTTCGCGCCATAACTGCGCGCTGGTGATATCGGTAATATTCTCAAGCATACTGGGTGTGCTCAACTTCCTCGTGCTCAGTTTCCGTCGCGACCGGGTGTTCCTTTTTGCCCAACACTTCCAGGGCCAGTACGACGCCATCGATGATGGCTTCGGGTTTCGGGCTGCAGCCCGGCACATACACATCCACGGGAATCACCTGATCGATGCCGCCGAGGACATTGTAGCATTCACGGAAGATGCCCCCGGTGCAGGCGCACACGCCGATGGCCACCACGGCTTTCGGCTCGGGCATCTGATTATAAATATTGCGCAGCACGCGTGCGTTGCGATAGTTGGCAGAGCCGGTCACCAGCAGAATGTCGGCATGTTTCGGATTCCCGACATTGATGATGCCGAAGCGTTCCACGTCATACATCGGCGTCAAGCAAGCCAGAGTCTCGATATCGCACCCGTTGCAGCTATTGCAATCGAAATGCACGATCCAGGGGGATTTTATGCGCGAATTCCGCATGATACTCATTACTATTACCGTCCCGTGGCGAGATAGAGCCAGATAATGTTGGTGACAGCCGCGCCAAGCCCCGCCAACCAGGTCATTTTCAACATCCAGGCCAGACTGGTGCGTGCGCAGATGTTGTCAATGATAATCTCAAAGACGAACGCGCCTAATGCCACCAGACCGCCGATCCAGATCGGGATGCCATAGACAACCACCGGTTGGGCGAAGAACAAGGTTATCATACCCAAAAGCAGCACCAATTCGTACCAATGGGTTAATTCGATCACTGCCAATTGCAATCCGGAGAATTCCGTCGTCAACCCTTTGATCAACTCCTGGTGTCCGTGGTGCGAGGTTGAAAGGTCAAACGGGGATTTCCGCAGTTTTATGGTGAGCACATAGAGAAACGCCAGAAAGACCAGCGGCAAGCGCAACGCCAACTGCGAGGGGTGCGCATATACGCTGTCAATCATGAAACTGCCGGTAATCAGATAGATGCCCACCACCATCAATACGATCACCGGTTCGTAGGCCATCATCTGAATAATCTCGCGTTGCGCCCCGATTTTGCTGTACGGCGAGCGGACCGACATGGCGCCGATGATGAGCGCGATGTGCGAAAAGGCGAGCACGAAGACGATCATCAGCAAGTCCTGGCGCAGGGCAAACATCACCAGACTGAGCACGGCGAAGAAGAGGCTGGTGATGACATAGAGCATCTGCGTCGAGTTGACGGTAATGCGCTCTTTGCCGATAAGCTTGATGACGTCGTAAAACGGCTGTAACAACGGTGGGCCATACCGTCCCTGCAGGCGCGCGGTGAGAATGCGATCAACCCCGTTGAGCAGACCACCGATTAACGGCGCCACCAGGACAACGGCGAGGATAATGCACAATTGCTGCAAAAATGGCTGCATCACAAAGTCACTCCAAACAGCGTCACGCCGAACATGACCAGAATCGTGGCCAGCGCGATGAGACTCGCCCAGATCGACAGCCTCTTCTCGCCGAAGATGTTCGTCATGTAATAATTATGGACGATGACTTGCTCGACCTTATCACCGGGGCCGATGAAGTCAATGCCGCGAATATCGTTATTCGCCAATTCGCCACCGAAATAGGGGGGTTTGACGCGCTCCGGACGCGTCCGCGAGATGAAGGCCGGAATGGCCGCCACCACGGCGAACAATATCAGAAACAGCGGGACGGCATAGATGCCTCCCACCGGAAGCGACGACCCATTCGACAGCCACAGTCCGCCATCGCCGGCCGAGAGCAGCAACCCGTCATAGCCGGCTTTCAGTTGCGGTGACACCAGGAAATTAAACAGTGGGGCGATGGCGCAACTGGCCGTGACCACCCCAACAAGGAAGATCATGAGGGTCACACTCATGGTAGGACGTAACTTTTCATACAGGTATTTCGCTTTATACGACATGGTGAGGATGATGCCGATCCATTTCCCCCAGAAAACCACGGAGAATGCGCTGCCCAGAATAATAAGCAGCAGCACCAACGGGTAATGTACGGAGGATTCGATCGCCAGCCATTTGGTCATCAACACGCCGAAAGGCGGCAGCAACATGGAGATCATACCGATCACCGCGATGAACGTGGTATATGGCATGCGTTTGAGCAGGCCCTGCATATCCTCGATGTCGCGACTGCCAATGCCTTGCTCGATGGTGCCGATGCAGAGGAAGAGCATCCCCTTGGAGATGGCGTGGAAAATGATGAGGAGAATAGCCGAACCAAGGGCCACTTGCGTGCCGATACCGGCACAACAGACGATTAAGCCCAGGTTGGCGATCGTCGAGTAGGCCAGCACGCGTTTCCCGTTGCTCTGGCTGATGGCGATCGCAGAGGCGGCCATGAACGTGAAACCACCGGCGAAGGCCACGATAGTGCCCAGGGTACTTTCGGTAATCACCGGAGACAGGCGCACCAATAGATACACGCCCGCTTTCACCATAGTGCTGGAATGCAGAAGCGCGGACACCGGCGTCGGGGCCACCATGGCGCCCAACAGCCAGCTCTGGAAGGGAAACTGCGCGGATTTCGTAAATCCAGCCAGACAGAGCAGGGCAATAGCTACCGCGAAGAAGCCCCCAAAATGCCCGGCCAGCGGCATGCGCACGATATCGGTCATGGCGATGGTATGCTGGTTATGCCAGATGATGCTGATGGCCAGGATAAATGCCACGCCCCCTATCATGTTCAGGTCCAGCGTGCGGAAGGCATTGCGGTTCGCCTCGTCCGTCTCATCATGGCCGATGAGCAGGAAGGAACAGAGGGTCGTCACTTCCCAGAAGGTATACATCCAGAGCAGATTATCGGCCATCGCCAGCGCGTTCATCACGCATAGGAAAAGAAAAAGGATAGCGAAAAAGCGCGGCTGGCGCGATTTGACCAGATGCAGATGCGCTTCGTGCTCCTCCATATAGCCGATGGCAAAGACTAAAATCAACGGGCCAATGATCGATGCCAGGAGGATCAAGGTCAACGAGAGGAAATCGATGGTGAGCGGTTGTGCCGGCTCGATGACGTTCCCGAATGCCTGCAGTGCGAGCAGGACGACCAGTTGCATTACCGCCAGAATGGGCGAGGTGAAACGCCGGGCGCGCACGCCGCGAAAAATGATATACGCCAGGACCGTTAGATCGACAGCTTTGATCACCCAGCCGATGATGGCGAAGATCGACTCCGGCAGGTCGAGTTTCAAATTGCCATTGGCGCCAACTACGGCATAAATGAGATAACCTGAAGCAGCGGCCATGAGCAGTGTGGTGAGAATTACCAGGGGGGTGCGGATAACTTTACTGCGGAATACCAGGCAGAGCAGCGCACTGAGCGCTGGCAAGAGGATAAGGGCGGCGAGAATAATGTTAGCCTGCAAAGCCATGGCTCCTTTCAACTTGTGTCATGGTATTCACCCTGACACGGCAAGGGACCCCGGTTGCTGAAATCAGCGCGTATGGACCATTGACGAGGGACCTGGAGTGTTCATTGAAGCATCCCCGAGGTATATTACCGGTACACCAGCATCAGCACGGCGTGCTTGGATCCAGTATAGCAAATTTTTTTACTTTGTGCCAGACGTGTTTCATATGCAAGTTAGTTCGCGACTCCGAAGTCCGCCCAGCGATCCGTGCGAAAGGGTGCAGCCGGCAGACCGGCGCCATTCGCTAAATTACACGGGGGATTGTTGGCCCATCCATAGCGCACGGCGACCGGTTTCGGCACCCGGTCGGACCAGACGACGACCGTTTCCCCGACAAGGCGCGCCTGAGCGGGGTAAAAGCATCTATCGTCCCCGGCGATGGCGAAACCCGTCAGATGGTCGCCCGTGCAGATCAACCCCCGGGAGAAACTGAAGCGGAGCTGCGCGGCAGTACCCTGGACGTGCAACGACGCATAGCGCGGGCCGGAATACAGCGGGATGTCCTGCTGGTAGGTGGTGGCCAGTACTCCCAGCGCCAACCGCTTACCCACATCCTCCTTATTCTTCGGGTGGATATTATTCGCCTCGCCGATGTCGATCGTCACTGCCATAATGGTGTTACGCAACGCCAGTGTGTCGTCCTGCGCCTGGCGCAACTCCGCCCAGCTCGCTTTCTCCACCGGTTGCCGTTGCGGCGGCAGGTAGTTGGCCAATTGCACGTAGGCAAAGGGAAAGTCTCCCTGTCGCCAGGCACGACGCCAGGAGGTGATAAGACCGCTGAACAGTTCATGATACTCGCCGTAGGCATCGGCGTTGGCATTTGATTCACCCTGATACCAGATCACACCGCGGATCGCATAGGGAATCAACGGGTGAATCATGCCGTTGAAGAGTGCCGCGGGATTGCCGGGGTTATTGGCGGGTGGCGCCGCCGGCGGCATTTGCGGTATCTCCCCGTGTCCGATCACCAGTCCATCGGTGTAACACCAGACGCCGGTCAGTGAGATCGGTGGTTCGTTCGGGGCATCACGCAACTCAAGTTTCATCTCATCCGCCGGGCCATACAGCCCGGTGTCGTAATAGAGATTCAGTACGCGCACGCAAAGGGTAACGTGTGTGCCCATGACGACTGTTGCCGGCACCGGATACACACGAGAGACCTTCCAGAATTCCGGTGTTTCAAACCAGGTGCGCCCGACATGGATACCATTCACATAGGTGTCATCCGTTTCATCGATTGCGCCAAGGTGCAGGGTGAGCGGTTGACCCACCCAGGCGGCGGGAATCTCCACTTCTATCCGGAACCAGAGGGAGCCGGTGAAACTCCCCAGCGGATTATCCGTCTTCGCACAGGGTGCTTCCACTTTCCGCCAGTGCGTGATGTCAGTCGCGGGGGCCATCCAGTGTCCGGTTATGCCCGGATCGCGAGCATCCAGTGACCGGTACCAGGCAACGCGACGGTCGGCATACACGTTGCGCGCCGCCTCCTGCTCCCGGACCAGCTGACTGCTGTCGGCCTGCGCGGCATGCGTATATTGCTCCGCTTGTTGGCGAAAACTCGGTAATTCGCGCATCCCCGGCAGGCTGATCCACGACTCGGCACGGGTGCCCCCGAAGGAGGCATTGATCAGCCCTACGGGTACCTGAAGTTTCTCCCGCAGCCGGCGCGCGAAGTAATATCCCACCGCCGAAAAACTGCCCGCGGATTGCGGCGTACACATGGACCAGGATCCCTGGCAACTGTCTTGCGGCGTGAAGGCGCAGGCATGCGCGACGGTGAAGACGCGGAGCAGCGGATCATCCGCGGCGGCACAGACATACGCGGCGTTCTCCGTGGCGCCCAGCGACCACTCCATATTCGATTGCCCACTGCAGACCCACACCTCGCCAACCACGACGTTGGAGAAAGTTAACGTATTGGTGCCGGCAATAACCAGGCGGGAGGGTACGGCCGTCGCGGTGAGAGGCTTAAGGCGCACACGCCATTGCCCGCGCCTGTCAGTCACCGTATGCACGGACTGCTCTGCGAAGGTGACCTTCACCGCCTCCCCGGGCGTCGCATCACCCCAGACCGGCACCGGTTGCGCGCGTTGCAACACCAGATTATCGCCAAACAGTGATGCGGCGTGCACTACGGCGCGGAGCGGAATGACGATGAAAAACGCGAGACAAGCCGCAAGTGTGATTCTGATCAGTTGCATAGCATCTCCTGAACAATCGGGGGGATGAAGGAGGAACCAACGGTATGGATCGAACATAAGCAGACTGGCTGTTCGCAACATCATCAGCCTTGCTTTGCAGAAACAGTGGGCTAAAACGGCGGAAGCAGGGCATTGACGGCGGGGACCACTGCCGCGCATTCCACTTCGATGAGCCACCCGGGACGACAAACGGGAGCCAGTACGATCTGCACGGGCGCCCCGTGGCTGTGCTCCGCCATCAAGTGCTGCACCAGGTCGAAATCACTGGGGTCACGCAGGTAGACAAGAAAAACGCCCACATCCGCCAGGGTCGCGCCGTCCTGCTGCAACAGAGCGGCGATGTTCTCAAGTGTTCGCGCCAGTTGTCGCCGTACATCGCCGGGATGCAAGATGTTGCCAGTACGGTCGATACTGGCCGTGCCGGAGATGAAGAGTTGTTTCCGATCGGCATACGTGACGGACACCCCGCGCTCGAACGTGACGCCATAATGGTGGGTAGGACACAGATGATCCGGGGCGCTCAGATAGTGTATTTGTTCACGGCGTACACCAGCGACAGCATAGGCATCCATCATCACTTTGGCGGCGACCTGGGCGGATCGTCCCTCAATTCCCGTGCTGGCGATATAGTGGGTATCCGGCGTTAACCCGCGATCAGCGAAAAATTCCCGGCGCGCCGTCACTAATCCCTGATAATTGGCATCCACGTTTTGTACAAAAAACCAGGTGCGCAACACATGGTCCGCCACCGTTAACCCTCGCGCCTGCAGATCTTCCTCATATCTGGTCAGGATGTGCTCCGTCTGTTGCCGGGAGTAGTCCTCTTCGGGGCAGGTAAGACCGGTCGTCCAGTAATGCGTGAGTTCTCCCCGCTTTAGCGACAGGGTGGCGCCTTCTTTACGTTTCACCAGCGTCGCGCCAGGCGTCTGAACATGATAGGCCCATAAGGCGATTTTTGCCGGCGGCGCCGGAGGTTGCGAGACCCAGGAGACGGCACTGGAGGCCTCCATCTCGCGGAATTCGGTGGTGATGAGGGGTGCCTGATTGGGCAGATCGCTGCAAAAGAAGCGGTGGAAGACTCCGGTGTCGCAGGTTAGCGCGAACTGTGCACAGGCCTCCTGATAGGCCTCACGCACCCATCGTGCCTGGGTCGCAAAGTCTGCATAGGCCGTGGGACGCACAATCAGGTGATACTCATCGATACCACCGGATCCCGGAAAATACGCGATCTGCACCTCCGTCGTACTCCCCACGTACCTGACGGCAGGATAACGCATTCGGGACTGTTCCTGAGTCACCACTGCCACCATTTCTACCCCCTTGCCCCACCCCATATTGACGCGTCGCGATGATCGGCTGATATCGATATAATTTGCATACGCCCAACGGACGACTGTAGTTGCACTAGAAGCATCTGCTACCACGTCGTGGAGAGCGCTTCGCCTTTTCTGGCTTCCGTGCTGGCCAACCAGTATGCCCCGCCGACAAAGAGCGCGCCGCCGATGGCGTTGCCCAGCGAGACCCACCCCAGGTTGTAACCCAGTCCAGCCCAACTGACGGCGGTCGTGTGCGGTTGCAGCAGCGCCAGCGTCAGCAAGGTCATGTTGGCCACCGAGTGTTCGAAACCGGCGGCGATGAAGGCATAGAGACACCAGAAGATCATCACCAATTTCCCGATTTCCGTCTGCATGCGGTAAGTCATCCACACCGCCAGGCACACCAGCCAGTTGCATAATGCGCCGCGGATCAGCAATTCGACCACCGGGAGTTCCATCTTCTTTCCCGCGGATTGCTGGATAAGCGCCAGACCGTCCGGGTTGTTGTAGATGCCGGAATAATGCAGGAGCAACGCCAGCAGCATAGCGCCGGCCAGGTTGCCCAGCCAGGAGACGGCCCAGATGCGCACAAGGTCCATGCCGGTCGTCCGCTTCAACCACATGCCGATAGCCAACACCAGATTGTTGCCGGTGAAGAGTTCCGACCCGGCGAAGACCACCAGCGATAACGCCACCGCGAAGGAGGCGCCCATCACCGTCGTCTTCCAGGGACTATGCGCCCCGGCTAGTGGGGCTCCAATGGCGAAGACTAACAAAATACCCACGCCCACATATGCACCGGCGAGCATTGCCGCGACAAAATATCCCCAGGGACTCGCGCGTAAATAGGCCACTTTTTTTGCGGCAATATCGCCTACCGCATACAGGGAGTCGGAGTAGAACATAATGCTACCTCGCCAATTTCTTCCATTGTTCCCAACACCGGACCGGATAATGCAACGACGCGCACAGCGCACAGATGTGTTGATAAAATATGACTCAGCGGGTTAACCCGGCAAGTACGCCGGGGAATAAACTTCGCGCCCTCCCTGGCGAGTTCATCACCAGAGGTGAGATACCGGCGAAGTTTCGATAAACTTATCTGTGCACTCACAGCAACGCGAATTGGCCACCAGTGGGACCGGTGATGGGTGCGAGATGGGGAAATTGTGCGCTAAGATTGGCAAATTGATTGAACGGGAGCGGTAGATTGAGCATGGCGGCCAATTCTACGGCGTTCGCTGCAGCTTGCGCGCTGGGATGGTTGTTGAAGAACAGGAAATTGCCCTGTCCGCTCCCTCCGCGCCGTTCGATGATCTCACTGATCTCCTCTAATTCGGTCGGGGAGTAGAGGTAGTCATAGCGTTGGGCTTGCACACCCTGATGGCGCCACTGTTCCGCATTGCGGCCATGGAAGCGCCAATACTGAAATGACTCCATGGGCTCGGTTGCGCTATCCAGGTTTCGATAAAAGGGTTCATCGATCCGTACACGCGACGCACGAAAGTGCGCCAGGATGTCGTGTGATTGTGGTGTATCCCATGAGCTATGCCGTAATTCGACAGCCAACGGATACGGCGTGAACTGGTCCAACGTGCGTACCACGATGGCCAGATGCTCTGCCGTGCGGTGAAAATGGTCGGCGTATTGTACCAACACCGCACCTAACCGCCGGGCGTCCGCCAGCAAATCCAGCACCCCCCGCATGCCGGAGACATCCTCGGTTGTGATCTCCGGTGAAGATCCTTCCTCGCGCGCATAAAATTCGGGGTGGGTGAACTTGCGGTAGAGTTTCACGGCGAAGTTGAACGAGGCCGGCGTGCGTTCGATCCACCCGCGCACTGTTTCACGCGACGGCACTCGATAAAAGGAGGTGTTCACTTCCACCGCGGGAAAACGTTCGGCATAATAGCCCAGTTCATCCCCGGCCCATTTCTTCGGATAGAAGATTCCCTTCCACTTGCCGTAACCCGAGGGATACGACCAGCCGGAGGTTCCAATATAGGTGATGGCAGGATCCATGGGCGGTGAACTCTTCAGGATCGTCGGGCGTTGTCGGCCAAATGCACAGCGGGATAATTTCCCTGGCCATACTTCACATCATGCGTCCTGACCGAGAGGAATGAGTTTATACCCATCAAACATGACTCCTTCGGCCTGGTGCAGGGGACGAATGGCATAGGCGACGTGCTGATCGCGGGAACGGTTGGCGAATTCATGTTCGGTCGTGTCGGGTGCCAGCGGGACAACGACGCGGGGTTGCAGCAGGCGCGCGGCAAGCAGGCTATCCGCGAAGGTCATCTCCTGCAGCGGCAACAACAGGAGTTGCGGGTGAAACTGTTGACCGAGTGGCCCGAACTCGCCAATAAACTCGGTGGGTCCGGTATGATAAAGTGTGACATTGTCGGCGACCAGGAAAAAACCCAGCCGTTCGCCGGGGCGGTCATTGCGCGCGGGGGTGGCCAAGATGCCCAACCCGGGCAGGTCGAACCTTGCTCCGGGGGACAGGGCCACGGCGCGTTCTTCGGGAAAACCTTCTTCCACCAATCGTTGCCGTACAGCGGACGGTCCAATAAAACGCGCGGCCGTACGCTGCGCGAGTTGGCGCAATATCAGGCGCGAGGGCAACTCGGAGCAGATGATCAGGTCGGCGCCAGGTAAATCCTCAGGAGTGAGCAGGCTATCGTCGTTCCATTCCGGCAACAACAGCATCAGATAGCGATGCGTTTTGAGCGCGAAAGCGACATCGCCGATACGCCACAGCGCCACACGCCCCACCGGTACACGTTGTTCGGAGATCAATTCCGCCAACTGCAGTCCGCGGCGGCTCCACTCGCCGGCGACGATCATCCCGGCGCCGATTTCCAAACGCAACGGCAGATGCAATGGCGTCCGCGGGGGGAGCACCAGCGCACCATGGCGCGAATCGTCAGCGATCGGTTTGGCTGTGGCCAGCGGCTGCACCCGAAAGAGATTGGCCGCCGGGTTGGCTTCATCACGCTGCCCGACAATCACGGCGTGCGGGAGAAGCGACACCGGGAAGGTCAAACGAATATCAACCGGCGCGGAGGCGGGACGAAAACCGATCCATCCTTCGCGCAAATCGCGAGCCAGCGCCTGATAGGGGGTGGAGACCAGCAACCCAAAATCCAACTCGTTGCCAAACGGTCCGACCCCTTGCTGCACTTCCACTGCGTTCACCGGCACGATGACCATATCACCGGGTTGCGCACGCAGTGAAATCACCGCCGCCCAGGTGGTCTGCATGGGCCACACATTACGGTTCGTGAATACCTCCTCCACGGTTACCGCGGCTTCTCCGGCATTCAAGCGCACAAATCGCTCGACGATAATCGTGCCCGGCGTGACGCGGACGCGACCGTCAATCGTATGGGAGACGCGTTCCACCATACACCATAGCCGTGCGGTAACATGGTCAGCGTCAACCTCGACGATCTCACCTTCCCAGGCTTGATGCGACAACAACTCGCCGTCTGCAAGGAGTGACGGAAACGCGGCGCACCACCCGCCATGTACGGTGAGCGTACTGCGATGACTGGAAATGAATTCCACCGCCAACAACTCCATGTTGAGCGGTCGATAGAAGAGGCTGCACAATCGCCCGCCATATTCTGGCAGAATCGAAAGCGAAATTACGCCATTGTCGAGTACCAGCGACCGCGTGCCGGCAAGGTTGCTTTCCTTGCCCGAACAATGCGGTGTTGGGAGTTGTAAATCGTCAGGCAATAAACTGCACAAACCGACGATCAGCAACGCCATTATACATATCAGCAACAAAGACATAGCATTTCCACACGTATTCGATCAGGTGACAGCCCCGCGCTGTGAACCAGTGTAGCGCGTACCTGAGTTCTTTATGCTCAGGACTTTTATGCTCGAGCATATTGCCCTCACTTGCCCCCGCGCACAGAGGAGAGGGGAGGAAGCGGAAGTGAAAGTCCCGATTCTTTTGTCCGCGACGTGTGTTGTATGATTCCAGAGTTGATCTCAATCGCGGAATTTTACTTTAACGGCATCAGGTTCAGCGTGTAGCTGACCGTACCACCAAGGGTGCGGCTAGATTTCGTCACATTATATACAATGCCGGTGAAGGTCAAACCACTGGTGCTGAAACTGAGGCCGGCGTTGGTCTGGTTGAGATGATCGGCATGCAGTTGCTCAGCCTGCACACTGATGGGACCGAAGCCCGCGGTTGCCCCCAGCATCGTGTGATAGACATCCGCGCCATCGCGCAACACACCGAGGCTCACCGCGGATTTGGCCACGATGAGTGATTTTGTGGCGACCGCATACAGTTGCGGTTTTTTGCCACTGGCGAGATTCTGTACGCCTACCGCCACCGCGGGGAGCAGCAGATCACTCATGAAGCGCCATTTTGCATTGGCGACCGGTTTGCTCCCGACTTCATCGATGCCCGCTTCCAAGCCAAAAATCGCACCCGCCTGTATACCGCCGATCCATTTCTCGTCATTCGCATAGAAGTGCTGGCTTTTATAGTCCGCCGACAGGCGCACTGCACCTAACCCCAGAGTTTCCGCGGTGGGCATGGTCAACAAACCGGTAGGCGCTGCCAGACATGCAAGCGCGGCAAGGAGCATGACACTGATCGACACGAAGAGACGCATGGTAGACCTCCCTTAACGCCGGACATGTCTCCCGGCTGTTCCCACTTTATTCGCGACTGATGCGTAGAGTTCCTTTTGACGGAGCTGAATGCCGGGGTGAGTGCGGGATGACATTCTCAGGAGCGCAGCAAAAACCAGAGCCCGACTCGATGTCCGCACCGGGAGGACCATCGAGCCAGGCTCTGGGGTTGTCTTCCGCTAATTGTTGATGGCCGTTTCTCAGTTCTTTTTTAGCGGGTAGAGCATGATATCCGCCAGATTTTTGTCATTGCCCGGGCCAACAGCGGGGAAATCGACTTCCACTTTCGGTGCGGGTGGTTTCTCCCCAATGCGCAGACTGACTGTGCGTTCTGTCTGGTTCTCTGCGGAATCCTTCACCTGGATGACCACCTTATGCTCACCGGGTGTAAATTGCGGTTCTCCGTCAGGCGGCATCAGCAAGGCGACTTCCTTCTTACTCGAAAAAATGCCTGCAGCCGGTGTGAGCGCAATCCACGGTCCATCGTCGATGCGAAACCGCCCACCGGTGATGGGCGTAAGGTTGTCCGTCACGTCGAGACGCTGCAATGAGGCCCATACATAGACGGTACTTGCGACATTGATCGTCGGCGGAGTATTGTCGACCGTGAAGCGACCGGAGATTGCTTCACCGGTTTTTGCGTCATACGGCTTCGAGTATTTGTCGGATGCGATCACTTTGATCCGATATGTGCCATCGGGAACGGAGCGGGAATCCCATGGGATACTCTTCTCGCGAACTTCCGAGGTCGACACATTCGGCGCTGCGGGCATCGGGGCCAATTCTGGCGTTACCACCTCTGCCGGGCCCTTACTTTTCTCGGCCTTCCCGCTTTTCGGTTTGACATTCTTACCATCTTTCACCGTTGACGCCGGCGTGGGTGGAGGCGGTGTGGGTTTGGGGGTGGCGCCGCGTGTTAACTGTTTCCAGTTTTCTCCGTCGTCGCCGGAGTAGAACACGGTATACACCAATTCATCACCGTCAGGATCCTGCCCTTCCCAGCGAATATCCTTGGTGCCGTTGAGGAAACTGCCGGCCTTCGGCATGTCCAGCTTCACGGTCGGCGCCTGATTCACCGGCTGGTAATACAGACGGACATACTCCAACGCCGGTGATTTGGCATCCGTGCCGGTCAAATGCACACGGAACTGCGCAAAGGTGGCCGGATCACTGGTCAACTCCGCGGTTTCCGGATTGATGGCGGTCCATTTCTCCCAGGTAGGATCAGGCACCGCGGTACTGCCACTGCGGGAAGCGACGGTGGCCGCATCCCGTGCGCCGTTGATTTGCACATCGATCTGCCCCCACCGGGAAACGACCGGCGTTTGCAGCACTGCGGAAAGGAATGTCCCCTGGGTTCGCGGCTCGAGCTTGAGCACCTGACCCGGAGATGACGTGGCGGCAAGGAGCGCGCCAGTCGCGTCAACGGTCAAGGCGTTCACCATCAACGACTCAGGCCCGGTCGATTCTTGTTCGTCGTCGCCGGTACGCAGATCTTCCCGCGCGAAGATCGGGATGACTTCCGGCTCTTTACTCGCGGGATTGACGATGCGATAGATACCGCCGGCGGGACCGGTGGCGGCATAGAGATCGTTGCCCACCATTTGCAGCGCGAGCACGTGTCGATTACCGCGTCCCATTCCGCGCATCAGCTCAGTTTTCGTGCCATCAAGCGCCACGCGGTACACCCGGCAAATCGGCGAGGTGCCGACGTAGACGTTGTCGTCTTTATCGACAGCCAGACTGACCACCGCGCCGCGCGCTTCATAGACCGCATGCAGTTCGCCATCTTTCGATAGGCGATAAACTTTGCCGCGCGGCGCTGTAGCCAGGTAGACATCGCCATTCGTCCCCGGTTCCAGTGTGAAGACTTGTTTATCGGGCACATAGCAGGCCACTTGCAACGGGACATCGGCATCATCGCGCAGTAGATACACGGTTCCCTGATCGCAGGCCGCATACCGTTTACCATCAGTAGCGATGGCCAGATCCCAAATGGCGGCGCCTGGCAATTGCCAATCCCGAATGAGGCTACCGTCGGGTTTAATCAAGCGCACATGCTGGTCAGGCCAGGTGGCAACCAGCAGGTTGCCGGCATCATCACCGGTTAAACCGGTGACCGCGCTAACGGCGGGGAGCGGATCTTTCGGGAAGATAGCTTCCCCTTTTCCATCCGCGGTCAGGTGAACGACTTCCTGGCTCCCCCACCCGGCCACATAGGTTCCGAGCAGCGTCGTGACGATTTTCCATGGAGTCATGTCGGTCGTCTGATAGACCGTACGCACGGTGGGCGCCAGTACCAGCCGTCCGCGCGAAGTCACACTGGTTCCCAGGTGTTTCCCGCGCAGGAAATCTTGTCGCGTGGTCAGCCCCCAACTGGGACGAGCCTTCGGCGGCATCGCCTTGACCGCGTCCGGCTTGGGAGTGGTGCTGGCTGGCTTGGCAGTGATTTCATCACCGCCGGCATCATTGGCATCGCTCGCCGTGTCAGTATCGCTGGGCGTCGCGGCTTCGACAGACGTGTCCGCTGTGTCGTTCCACGTATTCCACGGGGTCAACGAAAACGGCGAAACGGTCTGGCTGGGATAACGGAAGATTGGCAACAGCGGGATCGGTTGCAACATTTTCGGGGTCTTCAAACTGTCGAAAAGGATCGCATGCCGCGCGCGCTGCGCCGGGGTGAACCAGGGGGCAGCGGCGTAGGAACTCTCGTAATTTTTCTCCATCGCGCTGTCGTCGCCCGCACTGGGGGCGGGTCCATCGGCGAGACTCAGAATCGGCATTTGTACACCGAAATCAAATTCACCCTGGCGCGAGTGGACGGCGTTTTCCTCGGTTTCGATCGCGATGAGCACCGCCTGACCGCCGGTGAGGACATACGGTTCCGGCTGGGAGGTTAGATAGGTCGTCGGTTTCGCGGTGTTGGAGGAACTATCTTTCTCGTCGCTGTTCCCCTGCCCGCGACTGGCGCCGCCACCCAGGTTAATACGCGGCATACCGCCGGCATATTCGGACAACTGCAATAAATCGAAGAGCGGCGCGGGCACATCGTTGAGCATGTGCCCGCGATACCCATAGCTCGGAGTGGGAAAGACTTCCGCGGTGAGTAGCGACTTGGCCGACGGATTATCGGTGAGCCAGCGCACCACGCCGCGCACGCCTTCTTCCGCGGTGGGCGGAGCGGACACCAGGGGTTTCAGCATGGCCGCCTGGGTGCCGCCAGCGATGATGATGGCCATCACGGGTTCCGATGCGTAGTTCGGCACTTTAACGGCAATTTTTTGCGTTTCGACCGGCTTCCCATAGGGGCGAATCTTGACGGTCAGATTCACGGTTTCACCGGGACGCGCCACCGGACGATCCGGGGTAATTTTCTCAATACTGGCGGAATTGCGCTCGGGGGCATATCGAATTTCCAGGTAAACGCGCTTGACGACGACCGGTTCGTAGGGATTCGTCATCAAAGAATCGGTTAAGAAGAGGAATTCACCCAACGGCATTTGGGAGGGGTTGGCCTGCGGCGCCACGACGATATTCTGCTCGATATCACCCAATTTATCCGTGGAGATGACAGTGCGCGCGGTGAAGGTCCCTTCATCCCAGGACAGGTTGCCCATCTGCTCCGCACCGCTTTTCAACACATAAAGGTAGAGCAAGAACGGCGTGAAGTCCGGGTTGTTCATCATCTCCGCGGTGTAGCGACGGCCAAAATTCCGACTGGTGTCGGTCAGCGAGAGCGCGATGGGCAAAGTGTTCGGCGTTTGTCCGAGTTTCCCCCCCAGCGCAAAGGAACGATCAGACGTTGCCGTCCCGACTCTCCCCATAGGCGAAGCCATCTTAAACGAGGACTGACTGCTGTTGATGATATCGTGGACATAAGCGGCGTCCATGGCGATGTCGATCTTCCCCAGACTGAACAGCGGATGCCCAAACGCGAGCACCGTATCGCCTTTGACATAGGTCACGGTGCCCACAGCGGAAAGATTCGCATCACCTTCCATCAGCGAGACCGCCACCGCCGAACCGGCGACGAGTTTCGGGGCTGGTCCATCCGCCTCGCCAGGCCCTTCCATAGCGCGCACATTATACCGATCTAAAAACTTCTGCAACGGGCCCATGGCGGAATCCGGGAGACCACTAACAAAGAGTGGGGTCGCCGCGGGAGTGAGCACCATAGTCGTGGGATCAACTTTGTCCTGGCGCAGGGCGGCATCGGCATGATTGGCGGCAACTTCGACGCGCGTGATCTGCCGTTTGCCGATCGTAATCACCCGGTTTTTGGGCACCAGGCTCCCGATCAGGGGCGGCGTCACCGACCCGGGTTCAGTACATTCCAACATGTTGGCAATAGGTGTGACGCCGGCGACGGCCTCCTGCTGGAAATCCCACCCATAGGCATATGCACCGATCAACCGGTCATTGATATAAATCGGGCTGCCGCTCATGCCGGCAACGGTCTGCAATTTACGGTCCACGACTGGACCGCTGGTCACTTTGATCAGGATCATGTCGAAGCCAAAATCGAGCTTTTTCAACACACCGATGACTTCAATATTAAATGTCTCGACCTTGGTGCCGTGAAATACCGTTTTCCCGTATCCGACCATGCCGGGGGTAATTTCCTCGACCCCCATAAATTCCTTCGGATCCCAGGCCAGCTGGGCCGACGCCGAGCATGACAGGACGGTAACAACGATAAGCAACAGGCCGACAAGCCACCCCTGTAGTTTCACCGAAGCCTCCTTTTGGCTAACGCCGTGCAACGCACGGGCGAACTCTACGTATGGTACTGAAACTGGCAGACCCGCGCAACGCGCACTGGCATGCACTGTTATCGCAGCTTCGTAGGATAGATTCTCCGCATAATGGCAGACTCCTTCTCGCCTACCCGCGAACGCGGGTTTTTCCCAAAATGCGCGAGTTCCTACCCGAACAGAGCGTATATTCAAGGTTCAAAGTAGAGCCTGTCCCTCAGTCCACGCCTTCGCATCGCAGAGTCTTTTTCCGCGAAGCGTCGTCGAGAAAAGGTGGTATGTTCTACAGCCCGGAATATTTCTGTGTAATTTAACTGCCAGGCTGACGGCGGCATTATTCAGAATGTTTTGGATCCTGCGGAATGGCGACACGAATCGCTGCTGCGCGGCACCGCGAATGAGGACACCTGCCATGGATTATCTGCCACTCGCTGATCTCTTAGCTCACGCCCGACAACATGGGTATGCCGTGCCATCGTTCTGTACCTGGAACGCCGAAGTTCTGGAAGTCGTCCTGCAGACCGCGCAACGCCTGCAGGCACCGGTCATCGTGATGGCCGGGCCTGTGGAGTTCGGCCTGCTGCGCCCACGCATCCTCGCTCCTATCGCGCGGCAACTCCTTGATATCTACCCGGTGACGGCGGCGCTACACCTTGATCATGGCGATACGCCGGAAATCGTGGACGACTGCCTGGCGGCGGGGTTTACGTCGGTGATGCTGGATTACTCTGCCAGATCCTACCAGGAGAATGTCGCCGCCCTGCGCGCGGTCGTCGCACGCGCGCATCCGTGCGGCGTATCCGTCGAAGCCGAGATCGGCCATGTCGGTCGCGTAGACAACATCTCCATTGAAGGAGAACGCGCTTCCACCTTCACCGAACCCGCGGATGCCGCCGCGTTTGTCGAGGCCACCGGCGTCGATGCCCTGGCGATCTCGATCGGCAATGCGCATGGGCAATATACGCACCTCCCCCACTTCGACTTTCCCCGACTCGCCGCGATTCAGCACGCCACACGCATTCCACTCGTGCTGCATGGCGGCTCCGGCACGCCGGATGATGAACTGCGCCAGGCAATTGAGTTGGGGATCGCCAAAGTTAACGTCGCCACCGATCTCATCGCCGCCGTCCGTTCCTCGCTACGGACGCAGTGGGAGACCGGTCGCAACCTGTGGACCCCGGCCGCGCTGGCGGAAGCCGTGCAGGCAATGGTGCCGGCGATTGAACGGTGGATCACACGGACGGGGGCGAAAGGACAGGCCTGAGCGGATAGTGCGGTGCTAGCCCGCCTGGAGTTTAGCCCTTTTCATGCAGCTGTTACAGACGTATGTCAGCACACATCTGGCGCGCGAGCGTCTCGCGAGCACGAGCGTGTCTGCTGGTTGTAGATTCAAGAGCACAATGCTGCGTGGAATCAGGTCGTTACGCTATTCTCACGGAACTGGGTGACGACGCTATTAGTACGCACGGTGCTCTCGCGAGTGCTCGGGAGACCCTCGCGCGCCAGCGGGAAACGGCAATCGATCACTGTTTCTGTGAAATAACCGGAGAAAAATGGACTAGACACCAGGGTTCGGCTAGCAGCCCACGGATAAAGTCTCGTCGGCGCTGACACCAATCTTTTCTTGCGATACTTCACACTGTATCTAGCGTCTATGCCTTCATAGAGTAACTAGATACAGTGTTCTCCTGACACAAAAATCTCGGCATCATCCCACAACGATACTTTATCCACGGGCTGCTAGCCGCGATTATCACGCCCATCATGCCTGGCTTTTGCTAACCGGGTAATCGACGGAATGCCGGAGCAAACCGGCGTGACCTCAATTTGACCAGAAGCAACGGTAAGTGTTGCAATAGTTCCTGCGAGTTTTTTAATTATCTTCTGAAGCGGATCTGCGACTTCACCGCAACGCATCTATGCCGATCAACCGGCAAACTCTTGATGCCTCTCCCTTATCGATCTTTATCCCTTTTCACTCATTTCGGTTGAGGCTATCCGAAATATATTTATATTAAATGCAATAGACTACTTGACAACAAATGACTCAAGTAGTATGATCATGACTGAAGCAGGGCTCTTGCGTTCGAAAATTACAGACCCACGCGATGGCCCGAACTATTGGAGGTAGTACAAATGGCAAAAGTTATTGGCATCGACCTTGGTACCACGAATTCCGTGGTGGCCGTAATGGAGAGTGGCGAGCCGACGGTCATTACCAATACCGAAGGCAGCCGACTGACGCCTTCGGTGGTGGGGTTCACCAAAACCGGCGAACGCCTGGTGGGCCAACCCGCGAAACGACAGGCCACCATCAATTCGGAAAACACGGTCTTCTCTATCAAGCGCTTTATGGGACGGCGCTATGATGAAGTAGCCTCTGAGCGCGGTATGGTTCCATATCGAGTCGTCCCGACGAGCACCGGCATCGTGGCGGTTGATATCCAGGGGAAGGAATACACCCCGGAAGAGATTTCGGCCATGATCCTGCAAAAACTGAAGAATGACGCGGAAACCTATCTGGGAGAAAAGGTCGAGGCTGCGGTGATCACCGTACCCGCGTACTTCAATGACGCGCAACGGAACGCAACGAAAACCGCGGGTGAGATTGCCGGACTCAATGTGCTGCGTATCGTCAATGAGCCGACGGCGGCGTCACTGGCCTACGGGTTGGATAAGAAGAAGGATGAGACGATCCTGGTGTGGGACCTGGGCGGTGGTACGTTTGACGTCTCGGTGCTCGAAGTCGGCGACGGCGTGTTTGAAGTGAAGTCCACCAATGGCGACACGCACCTTGGCGGCGACGACTGGGACGAACGGATCGTGAACTGGCTGGCAGACGGGTTTAAGAAGGAGCAAGGCATCGACTTGCGCCAGGACCGCCAGGCGTTACAACGCCTGCGTGAAGCCTCGGAAAAGGCGAAGGTCGAGTTATCGAGCATGGTGCAGACCACGATCAACCTGCCGTATGTCACCGCGGATCAGAACGGCCCGAAGCACCTCGATATGGTGCTCACGCGTGCAAAATTCGAAGATCTCACGCATGACCTGATCGATCGGATGGTCGGTCCGTTCAACAGCGCACTGCGTGATGCAGGCATCAAAGCCGAGAATCTCGATGAGATCGTGATGGTCGGCGGATCGACGCGCATGCCGATGGTCATTGAACTGGTACGCAAACTCGCGGGCAAAGAACCGCATCGCGGTGTGAACCCGGATGAAGTGGTCGCCGTGGGCGCCGCCATTCAGGCGTCGGTCCTGACCGGAGAGAAGAAAGATATCGTGCTCCTCGACGTGACCCCGCTTTCACTGGGGATCGAGACGGCCGGCGGTATCTTCACCCGACTGGTAGACCGCAATACCACCATCCCAACCCGAAAGAATGAAACCTTCACCACCTATTCGGATTTCCAGCCGGCGGTGACGATTATGGTCTTTCAAGGGGAGCGCGAAATCGCCCGGGAGAATAAACTGCTCGGGCAGTTCGACCTGACCGGCATTCCCCCCTCGCCGCGCGGCGTGCCGAAAATCGAAGTCACCTTCGATATCGACGCCAATGGCATTGTCCATGTGAGCGCCAAAGATCAAGCGACCGGACGTGAACAGAGCATCACCATTACCGGCTCGGGGACGCTGGATCGGTCGGAAGTTGATCGCATGGTGCGCGATGCCGAGGCACATGCCGAGGATGATCGCAAAACCAAGGAATTGGCCGAAACACGCAACTCGGCGGACAGCCTGGCGTACCAGGTTGAAAAGCAGATCAAAGATCTGGGCGACAAGCTCAGCGACGCGGATAAATCCACGCTGGAAGCCGGCGTCAAAAACGTACGCGACGCCTTAGCGACCGAGGATGTCGCCCGCATCCGGACAGCGGTGCAAGAGTTGCAGACCACGACCTCGGATGTGATGCAGCGCGTCTATGAAGCAACCAGCGCCGCGGCTGCCGCGCAAGGTGCCGCCCCGGAGGGCGATGCCGGCAATGCGCAGCAACATCCCGGCGGCGACGATGTGATCGACGCCGAGTTCAAAGAGAATAAGTGAGCATAACCGGGGGGGTGTTCTACACCCCCCATACCCACGCGAAGGATGGCGAGAACGATGCAGAACACTCATCGCTTCGCCGACAACTTATGACGCCGCACCTTACACGCCAGGGGTGAAAACCGGTGGGCTTGTGGTGTGGCGCTCAACAAATCCCAATGACGCAGGGTGGTGTGCAATGGCAAAGGATTACTACAACCTACTCGGTGTGAACCGGGGGGCATCGGTCAAAGAGATCAAGAGCGCCTACCGCAAGTTGGCGCGCAAGCACCATCCTGATGTGAACCCGGGCAACTCGGCAGCGGAAGAACAGTTTAAAGCAATCTCCGAAGCCTACGAAGTGTTGTCCGATGTCGAGAAACGCAAAAAATACGATCAATTCGGCCACCTGGGCGGCGATGCGTGGCGGCATGCCGGCGAGGCCGGTTTCAACGCCGGCGGGCAGGGTGGTCAGTGGTCACAGGCAAATATGAACCCGGAAGATCTGGACCTGGATGCCGGTTTTGCCGATATCCTTGGCGGTCTCTTCGGCGCGGGACGCAGCAGTCGCATGGGTAGTGGCTTCACGCGCCGCGCGCCGGCGCCGGCAAAAGGCGAGGATGCCTCCGTTGAGGTCGAGATCACCCTGGAAGAGGCGTTCTTCGGCGCGGAACGTTCGCTGTCGTTGCTGGTGCGCGAACCCTGCCCCACCTGTCGTGGTACGGGTGTCAGCACGAATAGACGCTGTCCCACCTGTGGCGGCAACGGCATGGTGGAACGTCCCAATACGCTGACCGTAAAGATTCCGAAAGGTGTCGGCGACGGGGCAAAGATCCGCCTGGCCGGCAAGGGGGGCGCCGGCGCCGCTGGCGGACCGCCCGGCGATCTCTTCTTAATCCCGCGCCTGCTGCCGCACACACGATTTGAACGGAAAGAAAGTGATCTCTATACCGAGGTGACGGTGACGTTCCCCGATGCGGCGTTGGGCGCCGAGGTAGAAGTCCAGACGATGACCGGCCCGGTGACCGCGCGAGTACCCGCCGGCACCTCGTCGGGCCAATCGTTGCGCCTGCGCGGGAAAGGCATGCCGCATGTGCGCGGCGAGGGGCATGGCGACCTGTATGCGCGGGTGCGCGTGTCGGTGCCCAAACATCTCACGGCGCGCGAACAGGAGTTGATTGAGGAATTGAAAGGTTTGCTGGAACTCGACTGAGTTACCGGCAGCCGCGGCATATACACCATTTAAGCCGCGAGGAGGTTGGCATGATCGGCGAAATGAATGATCGAGTAACACCGCTGTATCTGATCAGCGTCGTGGCGACGATGCTGGAAATTCATCCACAGACATTACGCCTGTACGAACGTCTGGGCTTACTGTGTCCACGACGTCGTGGACATATTCGCTTATATTCTGAACTGGATATCGAGCGCCTGCGGCAGATCCAGCGCTTGAAGAATGATCTGGGCGTGAATCTCGCCGGGATCGACGTAATCCTCAAACTATTGGACCGGATCGACGAATTACAGCAGGAAAACGAACGCATTCGCGCGCAGGCGAAGCGCCGTTTGAAACGCATCAGCCAGGACTGGTAACCAGAGCGTTATTCATGTGTTCATGAATAATGCGGGGTAAGCCGCGTGCAGCGCGGATTTTTCACCTTCGCTCACCTACTACAGCAGCGCTTGAGCTTGGGGAGAAATGGAGGAAGACCATGGCGATGGATTTTAATAAATTCACGGAGAAGGCCCAGGAAGCGCTCATGATCGCGCAAGCAGTGATGCAGCGCTATCAACATATGCAATTGGACACGGATCACCTGTTGTTGGCGCTTCTGGAGCAACCGGACGGCACGGTGGTGAAAGTTCTGGACGAGATTGGCGTGGATACCATCCGTCTGGCGGATGCCGTGAAAAATGCGTTGGAACGCCTGCCCAAAGTCTCCGGCAGCGGAGCCCGGCAAGCGCAAGTGTATCCAACGCCGGCGGCGCAACGCGTGATGAGTGAGTTGTGCGGGGCCATTGCCCAGCGCATGCACGATGACTATATCGCCACCGAACATTTGCTGTTCGCCATCATTGAGGAAGGCACATCGGGCACCACACGTATCCTGCGCGAGTTCAAGATTACGCGCGAGCGCGTCGAACAAGGCTTACTGGCGGTGCGCGGCGATCATCGGGTCACGGAGCCCGGGGCGGAAGGTCGGTATCAGACCTTAGCCAAGTATAGCCGCGACCTGACGGTGATGGCCCGCGAAGGCAAGCTCGATCCGGTCATAGGGCGCGACGAAGAGATCCGCCGCGTCATCGAAATTCTCTCCCGCCGCACCAAGAATAACCCGGCACTGATCGGTGATCCGGGGGTCGGCAAGACGGCCATCGTGGAAGGACTGGCCCAGGCGATTATCGACAATCGTGTGCCGCAAACGTTGAAGAATAAACGCGTCATCTCGCTGGACCTCTCCAGCATGGTGGCGGGTTCAAAATTCCGTGGGGAGTTCGAAGAGCGTTTGAAAGCGGTGATGGATGAAATTCGCCAGGCGAAAGGCGAGATTGTCCTCTTCATTGACGAATTGCACACCGTGGTCGGCGCGGGGGCGGCGGAAGGCGCCATCGACGCGTCGAATATGCTCAAACCCGCGTTAGCGCGCGGTGAATTGCAGTGCGTGGGCGCCACGACGCTGGACGAATACCGGAAACACATTGAGAAGGACTCGGCACTGGAGCGACGCTTCCAACCGGTCTTTGTCGATGAACCGAGTATCGACGACACCATTAAAATTCTGCACGGCCTGCAGGAGCGGTATGAAAAGCACCATGAAGTGACCTATACCGACAAAGCTCTGGAAGCGGCGGTCAAACTCTCGGCGCGGTATATCGCCGATCGATTTCTGCCCGACAAGGCGATCGACCTGATGGATGAAGCCGGGGCGCGGAAGCACATCCAGGCCATCTTCATCCCGGGAGATGTACGCGAGTTAGAACAGCGCATCATGGAGTTGGAGAACCAGCGGAATGAGGCGGCCTTGCGTCAGAATTACCAGGAAGCGGCGACCGTGCAACAACAAGTGGCCACGCTGCGCGCCCAGGTGGAGGAGATCGAACGGAACCAACCGCGGATCGAGCCCGTCGTCGACCAGGAAGAGATCGCGGAAATCGTCGGTCGCACCACCGGAATACCGGTCACGCGCATGTTCGAAGAAGAAACGCAACGCCTGCTGCATATGGAAGACGAGTTGCACAAACGATTCATCAACCAGACGCACGCGGTCACCGTGGTCTCGGAGGCGATTCGCCGCGCGCGCGCTGGGTTAAAGGATCCCAAGCGCCCCATCGGATCGTTCATCTTCATGGGGCCCACGGGGGTGGGGAAAACCGAACTGGCGCGCGCGTTGGCGGACTATCTCTTTGAAGATGAAGACGCGATGGTGCGCATCGACATGTCGGAATATATGGAGAAACATGCCGTGTCGCGCTTGATCGGCTCTCCGCCCGGCTACGTCGGTTTCGAGGAAGGCGGTCAACTCACCGAGGCCGTTCGCCGGCGTCCGTACCGGGTCATCCTCTTCGACGAAATCGAAAAGGCGCACCCGGATGTCTTTAACATTCTGCTGCAAATTCTGGAGGATGGCCGGCTCACGGATAATGTGGGACGCACCGCGGATTTCCGCAACACGGTGATCATCATGACCAGCAATGTGGGCAGCCAACACGCGCTGGAAGGCGGCGGACGGTTGGGCTTTGCCACCAGCGACGAGGAGTTGACGGAGCAGAGCTACGAGTCGTTGCAAAACCGCGCGCTCAACGAACTGAAACACCTCTTCCGCCCGGAATTACTCAACCGCATCGATGAGGTAGTGGTCTTCCTGGCGTTGCACTTGAACGATATCAAGCTGATCGTTGATTTGCTGATCGAAAAAATGCGCGACAATGTGAAGGAACGCCAGATGGCGATCAACCTGAGCGAGGCGGCGCGCGCCAAACTCGCCCAGGATGGCTACGATCCGGCGTATGGCGCCCGCCCATTGCGGCGCGTCATCCAACGCCAGGTAGAAAACCAGATCTCCCGCGGCATCCTCAACGGCACGTTCCGCGAAGGCGACAGCCTGCTGATCGACGTGGAAGACCATCAAATTGTCGTCCGAACCGTAGTGCCGGGAGGCGAACCGGCCGCGTTGAAGTAAGAACGGCAGTGTATCGTTGCATGTCTTTCGTGCCCGCAGCCGGTTATCCGACTGCGGACACGAAAACCCGGTATTGACCATCGGCCATCATGAAGAGTTTTACGTATTCGCTCTCTGGCCTCCAGCTTGTTTACGGGGCGCTCAGTTCAGCGTGTAGGTGTAGGCGTTTACCTTCAACGCGGAATCTCCGGCGTTATTGGTGACGGTCACGGTGACCGTGCCACTGGTATGCGGCGGTGATAGGCAGCTAATACTGGTATCCTTCCAACTGCTGATCGAGGTCACCGGAACACCCCCAAAGTCAATCGTGCCACGTATGGTGCCAAAGCCAGCACCGCTAATGGTGACGACTTTTCCACCGAGTACAATTCCTTTCGTCGGCGTCACGACGCTGATACTGGGCAGTACCACCAGTGTGAACGGATTGTTGCTAGTATCGCTAATCCCGGTTTTGGTCAGCGAGGAGACTCTTATCAGGTAGTCGTTCGCCAGGGTTAGTGTTGTCGAAGGGGTCCAGCGATAACTACCTGAATTCGTCGCCGACCCGGCGATCAGGGTATGCGTTGCACCACGAAGCAATTCGATTTTCACGGTATTGCCCACTTCGCCAAGACTGGTCCAGGTGATCAGTTGGGACAAATTCCGTCCCCAGCGTTCGCCACCATTGGGCGCCGTAACAGTGAGGACCGGGTCACTGAAGGTGTAACCATTACTTACTTCCGTTCGATCGCCTGACAGCGTCGTGACCTTCACATTGACAGCACCGGGGAGATGCGCCGGGGTCGTGCAGACAATACGACTCGCCGTCCAACTCTGATACACAGTTGCGGGGAGATCATCAAAAGTCACACTCCCTGTCCCTTTCTTGAGGCCGAAGAACGAACCAGAAATGGTCACCTGTTGCCCACCTGCTGGCGGCCCGGTGGTGGGAGAAATCGCGGAGACAGCCGGAGGTGCAAAAATCGTGAAAGTGCCGTTGCTGGTATCATTCTCCCTTTGATAGCTGATACGTATGGTATATTTCGTATCCTCCAACTGCGTCGCAGGTATCGCCCATGAGAATGCTCCAGTGTTGGCCACCGTTTTAATCGTCTGCACGCGAATACCAGCTTTGTACAGGTCCAGCGTAACCAGGGCAGCGGGATCCAGATACTGTGAAGTCCAGGTGATCGCCTGTGTTGTCCCGCGGGCCCAGCGCTCAGTCCCGTTTGGTGCGGTAATCGTCAGTGTTGGTGTGACATACGTATACGCATTTACGCTGGTAGCGGTATCATTCGTATTCGTCTTCACTGTCACGTCGACCGTGCCGGCACTATGCGGTTTCGTGACACAAATGATCTCGGTATCTGTCCAGGAGAGAATACTCGCCGGGTCCAGCCCACCGATTTTCACCGTCCCGGTAATATCGTTAAAACAGACCCCATCAATCGTCAAGAGGCTACCGCCATAGGTTGAACCAGACGATGGTGTGACGGCAGCAATTTCCGCTTTCGGGGGCACTACGGATATCATATTGCTGCTCCAAGCGTGATTGTTATCCAACGGGACAGAATTGATGCTCCCATCATCGTTCCGAATAAACCCGCCCAGATAATACGTACCGATGGGCACATCCTCAGGCACCGTAAGGTCAGCCACCATCGCCGCGGGAAGAAACTGCGTAAACGGCGGTAATGCACTATATGACGTTGTCCCTAAGAAATAGTAGGAACCTGCACCGTAGTCCATTGTTTCTGACAAATACCACTCAACCGTCGGGCTGTCTATGGTAACCGTTCCGACATTTTCCATCGAGAAATTACTGACCGTTAACCGCCGTCCGGGAAACACAGCGCTCGGATACGTCGCATCGCTCCAACTTTGATGACCGCTGGAATAGAACAGGTAGACCCCGAGATCCGTATGGCCGACCGCATGATCAGGATACCGTGCACGAATTGCTTCTGCATCATCCGTGAATGGTATGGCATACGCTCGATAATGCATCTGCTCATAATTCATGATGGAGAGATACTCAAATTGATGATCTAGCCCCCACATATGCCCGAGTTCATGTAACAGCGTTTGGCGGAAGGAGATGGCAGAACTCCCATTCCATACCCAGTCGTCATCGAGCGTCCAGGAGTACGACGGATTCATGGCAATATCTGCTTCGAGAAGATAATTCGAACCGTCGAAACGAAAAAAAGTGACTCCCAGGGTGCCGGTTGACCAGCCAGACCCATAGACCCGCTGTAACGTCGCGCTATCGGGCCAACCTGCTAAATCCCAAGAGTTATCAGGCCAGCCAAACATACCGGTTGGCGACGTCAACACGCGAAACTCGCCGCCATAATAGTTCCATTTTGACATTTGATACTGATCTTCTGGTGTCCAAACGCCAAAAGATGATGGAAATGAATTCACAACAATGGGCAAGTGCGCGGCATATTGTGAGAAATACGTAGGTTTTGTCGCAGATATCCGCTGCGGAAGAGTCTCTAGCATACTCTTTGTGGGCCACAGCGCTCTGGTCGATAATACCGAAGCACGTGCTGCAGACATATTTGCCAACTCGGGAAGGCGCGGTGCAGCGACAGAAGGCAAGATACTGTTATGAGGAGCAACTGAGTTCCCAATACGCTGAACAACTGCATTGTCAAGTTGTGGCTGTTTTGCATACGTTGGCAAAACACGCGGATCATTTCTTTCCGCCTGACCCGGTTCAACGAATTGCAGGGTCTTGATGCGCTGGCGATGAGCACGTAAATATGCCTCGAATACGGCCAGCGTCACAGGGTTTCGCGTGACTTTCTCCGGCGCAACATCACCACCTCTGGACACACACCCGGTGTTGGTAAGTACCAAGGGTTGATTCTGTATTTCAGTCACGATCCCGGATGAACTGACATTGAATAGCCCCTGTTCAAAGCCGACCACCGGGGTAAAACCATCCGTCGACCAATCCTTACGTAAGAGCACGATATACTGCTTCCCGGTTTCCGGAAGCACCATACCCGCGATTTTTTGGGTTTCCGTGCCAATTGTGCCTCCCCAAAAGGAAACTGTGATCTCACTGGTGTTATTTATTTCGTAGGAAGGATCCAAATTCTTCTGGATGTGCATTGTGTATCGAGTACGCATCCATCGATGCGATTCATCACCCCACTCCGTTGCGTGGCCCGTCACCGTGCCGACGCAGATTGGCCCGGCGTCATGGATCAGGCGATCAAGCGGATACCGGATAATGACTGTCGCTTGCGCAGCATTTACCATGAAGAATTGGATCGCGAAGAGCAACAGGAGTACCCATTGCACAAAGAAAAGTCGAGGTGAAGTAGCAACTTGATGAGGATAGTCGAGGTGGTTGAGTGGCGACATGGTTATTCCTCCCGAATTTGATGTCGTAATTACCTGTTTTCCCTGTAGCCCGCATTATTCATGAACGCATGTATAATGCTACCGTCAGCCAAAGCTCAAAGCTTTATTCGCTTCGCGAATAAAGCGGGGTAGAACAATCTATGCAGATAATACAGAAAGCCGTTAGCACTGTAAAGGTAAGGATACTAACCCGGATTATTCATGATCGAATTGACTGCCGGGTTGACTGAGACATTATGCGAAATGTTATGAATCATGCCTGTAAAGCCGTGCCCCCAGCCGGCCTGCCGTACCGGGGGCACGAGGACATGCGGCTATTAGCCAATGCAGAACAGCGTGGTGCGGGCGCGAAGATACATACGGGCGCCGTCGAATATCGGTGTGCCGCGGAACGCTTCGATACTATTTTTCGCCACTTCTTTATATTCCTTGCCGGGGGTCAGTACCAGTGTGGCGCCGTTGTCGCGGCTGATGAAGATGTTCGCTCCGGCCAGGGTGATGCTGGGGTAGACAGTGCCGTTGCCGAGATCCAGATCCTTCTCATACACCAACGCGCCGGTCGTCGCGTCAAGGACGACCAGATGCGCCGCTTGATTGATGGCGTAGACCAGTCCGTTGTCGATGAGCGGCGAGGCGTAATAGCGGTCGCCGCGAATGCGGACGTCCCAGAGTTTTTCCACTTTCATCTCCTCGGTCGCTTCCGCCGGCAGTTTGAATGCCCGCGCCGTGCGTTCGCCATCGATGAAGTAGACCACGTTGTCCTGCACCACCGGCGCGTTATAGTTCAACCCGCCCAGGTTCGAGGCCAACCGCTTGCCATCCGCGACCCGCAGGATATCCCCACTGGCCGTGATGACCAACTCGGTCGCCCCAAGGCGCGCGCTAACCGGTGATCCCCAGGCTTGCCCATTCACCTGGGTGCGCCAGCGTTCGTTACCGGTCGCGGCATCCAGAGCGATCACTTTGTTCTCGATGTGCACCAGGACGACGGCGCCCACCACCAGCGGCGAGGCACTATGCCCCCAGACGTTGGACGGTTTGGCAGGCAACACGCACCACTTGCGCGTGCCTTCTTTGTCAAAACAGGCGACCACGCCGCTCCCGAGCAACACGAAAGTATTCGTTCCATCACTGGCCGGGGTCGAAGATGCATACCCGTTATCGCCATGGGTGGGCGGCTGGTGAAACGTTTTCGCCAGTGTCAGCAATTCGGCGTTTTCCTTATTGCCATTGATCGTGGTGCACAGCTCGCCTAATCGCGTATAGCCCTCTAATCTGCCCGGATTCTGCTCGATTTGCCGCGCCATTTCGTTGAATTCATTGAGCAATTTATCGGCGGCGCGCACTTTTTCCGCCAATCCCGGCGTGATCGTGTCGTAATAGTCCACGGGGTGCTGCCAGAGAATTTTGCCATCAATGGCGTTGACGCACACCAGCAGATTCGGTTCCGCGGTGACGTACAGCCTGTCGCCAACCAGAATCGGCGAGGCATTACTCCAGGCCGGCAACGCGGTAGCCCAGAGCACATTTTTCTCTTTACTCCATTCCGTTGCCGGTGCAGCAACCGGAAAGCGCCCCGTGCCATCGCCGCGCCACCCCGTGCTCCCCGCTGCCAAAACCAGGCCGGCTATACAAAGCAACAGGCCAACGACCCATAAACGCATCACATGCATTGTGTGTTCCCTTCGAATTGAAATCCCCGATGTCTCGCCCGGATTATTCATGAACGCATGAATAATGCAGGTTGGTCGGATACTGTTCTACCTTGCTTCGATGCCCACGGAATACCGGGTGTATTCGAGCAGAATTGTGCCGGTCAATAGTACCGTATTCATGGACTGTCGGCAATTGTGTCGCGGCAGGAGATATTCCTGCCGCGAGGAAACGTATCGATCATGATGATCGCCGATACGGAAGCAGCAG